>JACCDH011120338.1_pt1 | contig 12191 bp, 9 predicted proteins | sample 7442481 | NCBI WGS metagenome assembly JACCDH01 (sample SAMN15323433, study PRJNA562643) | freshwater metagenome | isolation source: river surface water | place: USA:Blue River Watershed | collected 2017-08-15
TAAAAGCATCATGAATAAAAAAATACTGGCCGCCAGTGTGCTGGCGTTGGGAAGTCTTTGTCCTTCGGTTTATGCAGGACCCAACGAGAACATCTACCCGGCGACGGTAGAGCCCGGCGAGCGCGAGATCGATTTCAAATTCGGTACGCGTAACTCCAAAGACCGCGATAACGACGCCTCCGCCGCATCGATCGGCCTGGGCTATGGCGTCAACGAGCACTGGTTCACCGAGGTCTACTTGAAATACGCACGCGGCCCCGGAGGCCCGACGGAATTCGACGCAATCGAGTGGGAGAATCGCTTTCAGCTGACCGAGACCGGTAAATACCCGCTGGAGGTCGGCTTCCTGATCGAAGTCGAGCGCCCGCAGGACCGCAGCGAAGGCTATGAAGTGAAATGGGGCCCGCTGTTCCAGACCGACTTTGGCAAGACCCAGTGGAACGCCAACTTTCTGTTCGAACGTAACTACAACGCCAACCAGACAGTTCATGCAACCGCTTACTACCAGCTGCAAGGTAAGTATCGCTATCGCAAGGAATTCGAATTCGGCTTCCAGGGTATTGGAGATCTCGGTCGCTGGGATGACTGGTCTTCAGCACGCAATCAAGGGCATCGCTTTGGCCCAGCAGTATTCGGCAAGCTGGCGCTGGATAACAAGCAGGCCGTCAAGTACAACGCTGCCTATCTGATGGGCAAGAACGCGATCGATGGTCAAGGTGTGCGTGGCAATACCTTCCGCATGCAGCTTGAGTATGAGTTCTGATGTTCAGCTAAAAGCGACGAACTAAACCCAGCCCTCTGAAAGAACCCAAGCGGATGTCAGCAGGTTGGAGATAAAACCAGAAGAAAAGGGCCACATTCAATGTAGCCCTTTTTTTCAGATTCATACCGATGAGTACGGTAAGCTCACGATCGCATCCCCCATACCAACCCTCGCCTGCCGGATAAGCCCCCTGAGTTTTTTGTCTTACCAATAAAAACCGTTGGCGGTACAAGCCTAATTCCACACAGAAAAATCGCGTAATCAATATCACACGCTGGCTCGCTCTTACCCCGGAACCTTTCCTAACTTTATTCCCCAGAAATATCTGGGCCGCGATGAACTGACGGCCACCCGATAAATATTTCCCAAGGAATAATCATGAGACCGAATCGCTCCAATAGCGCGACAAATCCACCAGTTATTGAAAAAGCTTATCTCTCAGCACACAATAAAAAAATCCAGAAACGTGTCGACGATTTCATGGACACTATCAATACGTTAATACCCAGTCCGACCGGAAAACTCACTTGCCTGAAGTATCTGCTGGATAATGATGCTGACATACTGTCGGATTCGAAGGCAGCCCAACCCTTTAACGAAAAATTTTCGCAATTCATAAACGAACTTCAAGTCGCACTCAAACAATCCAAAAAAGAGTCTAATCGTCAGGAATTTCTAACATCTCTTGAAAACGCTCTGGCGAGAGAGGGACTCGGCGATCGGTACGACAACTATGTTTCAAATAAAAGCCTATTTTCTACCCAAAAATTATTAGAGTGGATTGGCGAGCAACAAACGCAGATAAATCTGCCGAAGGTGAGAAATCGTAGTCGCTCCCAACCCGTTCTAACAGTAACCACTGACTCCGACACCCCATCCAAACAGACTCAAACCTCGACAACATCAACGCAGGCCACAGTACACAAACGCACAGCCACTGCTACGACACCGTTTGAGGTGACAGAGAAAGCGACAAATACAAAACTCAGACAGGAAGGTATACCTCAGCCTATTCCACAGGTGGTGCTACAAGCTTCGGTACCGCATCAAACTTACCAACAAATGACACCACAACCCTATGGCAGCTACCCAGCGACAATGCAGCAGCCCTTTGTTAGCAACCAGCCCTACCCCCAGTCGGTACAGCAGCCCTACGGCAACTACCCTAGGTATCCGCCGTCATTGCAACAACCCTTCGTCAGTAACCAGCCCTATACCCAGCAGGTACAGCAGCCGTATGTCAATTACCCTAGCTATCCGCCGACGGTGCAACAACCCTTCGTCAGTAACCAGCCCTATACCCAGCAGGTACCGCAGCCGTATGACAATTACCCCAGCTATCCGCCGTCAGTGCAGCAGCCTTATGGCAGCAGACTGACCAACCCGCAGACCTTGCATCAGTCCGCTTTTGCCGCCCCCACCCAGACAGTAGTTCAAACGGCTACAGCGTCCCAGCAGGCGCCACAAAGCGTCGATGTTCACCCACCACTGACTCAGACAGGGCATACCCAGCTTAATGCCGCAAGTACATTATTTAACCAGGCGAATTTCAACCGTCAAGGAACCATTACAGTTCTTAAATACCTCGTCAATGCCGAGGTGCCAGCGCCGAGCAATAACCCGGCAGCACAGCGATTCAACAATAAATTCTTTAATTTTAAGGACACATTCGACGGTATCACCAGGCAGGTCAATCGGGGAGAGTACGCTAATTGGAATTTGCAGGCGATTTTGAAATTTTCGGAAAAACACTTCAACCCAACAGAACTGCAAAGACTCGCCGTCGCTCTTAGATCAGGTGAGTCGCCTCAATCGATTACTGACTGGTTGAATACACTGTACACGAGCTCATAATGTGGCTTGACAATTACTCAAACATTTCCGGTTAATTCACTTACCCTCCACAAATGCCCGATGTGCTGCATCGGGCATTTTTCTTTCTGGTTATAATCCCTGCAACCACCTTCTATATATGGAGAGTTTGCATGAGCCCAGCCCTGATTCGTTACTCTCGCCGCGCCTTCCTGAAGCAATCCACCGCACTCACCGGGGCGCTGGTGCTTGGCATCCAGGGCAAGTCGGCGATAGCCGCCACGGGCAACGCGCCCGAAGTAACGCACTGGGTGGTGATCCAGCCGGATGACACCGTCATCATCCGTATTGCTCGCTCTGAACTCGGTCAGGGGAGCTTTACTGGCCTCGCACAGCTCGTTGCGGAAGAACTCGAATGCGACTGGAGCAAGGTGCGCCCCGAATATGCAGACGTCAACGAGCACATGCGCCGCAAGAAAATCTGGAAAGACATGTCAACCGGCGGCAGCCGCGGTATTCGCGACTCGCATGAGTATGTGCGCAAGGGTGGTGCCGCCGCACGCCAGATGCTGATCGCCGCTGCAGCCCAGCAATGGCAAGTACCCGCGTCCGAGTGCAAAGCACAAAATAGCGTGGTCACACACCCCTCTGGCAAGCGCGCTACCTATGGTCAACTGGCAGCGCTCGCCAGCAGCATGCCAATACCGGAAGATCCGAAGCTCAAAGATCCGAAAGACTGGAAGATCGCTGGAACCTCCCCTGCCCGTTTTGATATTCCTGCCAAAGTAAACGGTTCGCAAATCTATGCCGTCGATGTCCGACTGCCTGGCATGCTGCATGCGTCGATTCTGCAAAGCCCGGTGTTTGGTGGTTTTGTGAAACGTATCGATGACAGCAAGGCGAAAGCCATGCCCGGCGTGAAGCAGATCGTCGTCAGCGAAGAATGGGTCGCCGTTGTCGCGGGCAACTGGTGGCAGGCCAATCAGGCGGTCAAGGCGCTGAAGGTCGAATGGGAGAATGGTGCCAAGGGCGAGATCTCCAGCGCGACCATCATGAACAAGCTGAAACAAGACATCTCAGCACCCAGCCAGCCGGTCGCGCGCAAGGATGGCGATACTAAACAAGCCTTTGCGAGTGCACACAAAGTACTCGAGGCCGAGTACACCACTGGCTATGTGAATCACGCAACGATGGAGCCGCAGAACGCAACCGCGCTTTACACCCCGGATGGTCTCGAAGTATGGGTAGGCACGCAGAATGGCGAATCATCCATCGCAGCCGCAGCAGAAGCCTCTGGACTACCGCTGGAAAAAATCCAGATCCACAAGATGCACGCAGGTGGCGCATTCGGCCGCCGTGGTCCGCATCAGGATTACACCAAGCAGGCAGTGAAGATCGCGATGGCGATGCCGGGAACGCCCGTCAAGCTGCTGTGGTCGCGAGAAGAAGACATGCGGCAGGGCCGTTATCGCCCGGTGTCACTGGTAAAACTGCGCGGCGCGCTGGACCGCGATGGTAACTGGACCGCGTGGGACGTACGGCAAGCAGACCAGTCGATCGCGATCACGGTATTCCCGCAATTCGTCAAGGATGGCATTGACCAGATCAACACCCGCGTGTTTCGCGACAATCCCTATGCGGTGCCAAACTTCACGAATGAATACGCGCTGAATGAATTCCACGTGCCACCCGGCTTCTGGCGTGCAGTGGCGCATACCAACAATCCGTTTTATCGCGAATGCTTCATCGATGAACTCGCACATGCTGCAGGCAAGGATCCATATGCTTTCCGTCGCCCGCTGCTGCAAGGTAAAAAAGACCTCGCTGTACTCGATGCCGCCGCCAAGGCCATCGGCTGGGACAAGCCCGCGAAAAAAGGAATTCATCGCGGCATCGCCGTCGTCGATTCCTACGGCAGCTACACTGCTGCGGCTGTCGAACTCTCCGTCAAGGGCTCGGTCATCGATATCAGGCGAGTCGCGGTAGCGATCGATAGCGGTCATGTCGTGCACCCGGATGCGGTAAAGGCACAAATCGAAGGTGGCGTGATCTGGGGATTGTCTGCGCTGATGTTCGAAGACATCACCATTGAAAAAGGCGCAGTCAAACAAAGTAATTTCGGGGATTACCCGCTCGCCCGCATCACCCATGCGCCCGAAGTCATCAGCGTCATTGTTCCCAGCGGCGGTTTCTGGGGTGGGGTGGGCGAACCCCCTATTGGTGGCGTGATCCCGGCAGCGATGAATGCTCTGTTCAGCGCGACCGGCAAGCGCATTCGTTCACTGCCATTGAAGCTGCACGGCTTCAGCTACAAGGCCTGAATCGACCCATGTGATCCATGCCCGACCACTGGCCGCAAGCGCTAACGCTTCGCGGCCAGTTGCCGGAAATCCTGCTCATATGACAGAAGCTTGTCCCGGGCGCGCAAGCGCTGCGCTTCGGTGCTTAGCTGATGCAGGCCCGAGAGGTTGTTACAAGCCTCTTGCAGTAGCATGCGCTGCATCCCCGCAATCCTGACGTCCTCTGGACGCAGCGAGCGTTCAATCAGCACGAGTATTTCTTCTTCCGCCGCGGTCTGAGACAGGCGTTGCCGGATAACCTTGTCCAGCACGAACAGGATGTGCTGCTGCCGCAGCTGCCGGCGCTCCCAGCTCAACTGAGGATCCCATGAAGAGCGCTGCACGGCCCGCAGAATGAATTCACGCTGCTCCCGGGTCAGTCGACCATAGTAGGACTGGGCGCGCTCGGTCCAGTCCTCCATGCGCAGCTGCGTGCGCCTCTCGGGAGACACATCCAGCCACTTGTCGCGCCATTCGCGATCCTCCTCGGCAAAGTGGCGCTTCAGATGCTGCAGCTGCGTGACATCCAGCTGCCGTGACAGCCCGGCCAGCAACGGTGCTGCCTGCCTCAGCAAAAAATCAATGTGAGCGGTCGCCGAATCAAGGTTCTCGCACACCTGAGCGGCAGAGACGTCGCCGGCGCTCTGACGCGCCAGCGTCGCAGCCAGATCCGCATAGGCCGGCAGCTGAGTCCGCCTGTGCCATGTGTGAAATGCACGCAGCTCGTCTTTCAGCCAGCGGGATTGCCCAGCATTCAGATCAAGATGTCGATCGGCCCACCAGCGAAGTACCGGCTCGGCCTGGTCGTAGCCCAGCCGCACGGCACTGCAGCCGCCCACCAGCGCCAGAGTCGTTACAATCAGCCAAAGGCGTAATCTGCGTCCGACAGCGTTCACAAGGCTCCTAAAATGGCAATCAATGTACTCGGCACCCCGCTCAAGCCCTGCTCTACCGACCCGATGACGGGCTATTTTCGCGATGGCTGCTGCAACACGGATGACACTGACCGCGGCTCGCATGTCGTGTGCGCCGAGATGACGGAAGAATTTCTGATTTTCTCAAAACAGCGCGGCAATGACTTGTCTACGCCCCGACCCGATTTCCGCTTCCCCGGCCTGAATCCCGGTGACCGCTGGTGCCTGTGCGCGCTGCGTTGGAAAGAAGCTTTCGACGCTGGCGTGGCCCCCCATGTGATCCTTGAATGCACGCACGCGAGCGTACTCAAATACATCGATATCAGACATCTGCTGGAGTACCAGCTGCAAGGCTGAGGGTACCGTCGAGCTGGTGTCAGCAGCGCGTGCACGTCCCGATCAAAAGCCTAATGGAATTGCCTGAATAATAATACGATCTGTCATGCAAAACTTTCTGTCACTTTTATTCCTGACGCTCGCCGCCGTGTCATTCGGCCTGTTGCTGGCCTCACTGCCCTATCTGGGCAGCAGAATAAAAGGTCGGGCTCATCCGCTCTGGGCGCTGTCGCTGACCATGTTCGCCGCATCGCTGGGTATTTTCTCCTGGCTGGTGCCCAAGATAACCGATCTCGGCGTGGCTAAATTCGGTCTCACCACCTTGGCCAATACGCTGCTTTTCGGCGCCGCGATGCTGCAAGCAGCCTTCTTCAGTCACCTGAATGCAAAAGAAAAAGCAGTGCCTTATGGTCGGATGGCAGCTGCCATCGGCATCTTCGCCGTGGCATTCGACTGGGTTCGCCAGACGATGGGGTTCGACAGCCGTGTGATCCTCGCCGCTGGGGCGGTCGCCGTGACGCTCGGCTGGCAACTGTTCGAGATTCGTCGGCTGCGCAATACCGAGCCGACTTACCAGGTCGGGTTTTTGTGGTGGATCACTGCTGCCGAACTCGGCTGCGCCGTGATCCGGCTCTTTGCAGCCATCAGCAACCAGACACAGGTTTTCACTTTCGAGCAGATACCCGTCATACTGGTTGTTTTCACTTTGCTGAACTGCCTGTTGAGCATGTTCTCTTATGTGGGCATTAGCAAATATTGGGCCGAAAAGATATCCTTTGAAGAAGCGCGCGCGAAGCTGGAGAGCGCAGAAATACGATCGCTGGTTGAAGAAAAGAACCGGCTGATTCTCCAGCTGATGGCCGCCAACAAAACTGCAGCCACTGGTGCGCTGTCTGCAACACTGGCGCACGAACTATCCCAGCCACTGACTTCGCTGCATATCAATCTCGGCGCGCTCCGGCGAGAATCGCAGTCACCCCATTCCACCCTAGATCGTGATCATCTGCTTGATCAGTGCCTGGACAGCGCCCGACGGCTGAATGATGTTCTGGGAACATTGCGAAGCATGTTCATCGACAAGAGCGATGGTCGTCAGACCATTCACATTCGTCAGGTACTTGAAGCAGTCCGTGAACTGGTCTCGCAGGAAGCCTCGCGTTCAGGCGTGGCATTGCACGTGGAATCTGAGGGGGAGTTACAGGTGCGTGGCCGGCAAAGTGAACTGCAACATGCGCTGCTGAATCTCGCGCTCAATGGTTTGCAGGCACTCCAGGACAACCTGACCGAAAACAAGGCGATGATCATGTCGGCCACCAGCACTGCAGAAGGCATTCGTATCTCAGTGGCTGACAATGGACCCGGCGTCGGAGATGGAAATATCCGACGACTATTCGAGCGCATCGACTCCGAAAAACCAGATGGCATGGGCATAGGCCTTTGGATTTGCAGACACATCGCCGAACGCCATGAGGGAAACATTGCTCATCGGCCTAACCTCCCTCAAGGCGCCATTTTCGAGATTACCTTGCCCCACGCGAAGGCAGAACTCTCGACGGCCTGACCCAGGAATAACCATGAATGATCAGAAAAAGCGCCCAGGTACGTCGCCGAAAATCGAACCCGGAAGTATACGCATCGGCAGGGAATCGTTGTCCAATGTTTTTCGGACTGAAGGCGGCAGCGAGCTCTCTTCACAGCACAACACCCGTATTAAAAAAACAGACAGCGGTCCTGCCAGCGGACCGACAGTGATGCGCGAAATGACGGATGGAACAGGCCCAAGCGATCTGCGAAAAATTGAAGACGCGTTGCCGGGCCCCACGCAGCGCACTGAACTGAATGATTCAGAGGGCCCTTCCGATGTGCGCGAGATGCATGATGCGGAAGGCCCCATCGTCCCGCGAAAGAAATTGGAAGATCACTACTATCTGCAAGGCAGACTGGATCTCTCCACAACATCACTGCAGAGCTCTGAGCTTTCGCCCGCCACGAAAGCACACGCCGACCCGGAGCCCCCCGCACTTAATCTGGGTACCTACAGCATCGATATGGAAGATCGTTTGGCACAAGTAAAAGCTTCACAGAAAGAAACGCTGGATAAAATGCGGCTGCTGGAAACAGACCATCCAGACAGCAGCGATTCATCAACCATCAATCAAACCACCTCACGAGCTGCTTTCAACTTCGGTAAGGCTGAGCTACCGATCGAGCGACATCTGCTCAGGAGTACGTCCCTACATGAAACCATCAGAACAACGATCGCCATGCATCACCGCGATATCGTCGAGGAAGTACAGCGAACCGTTGCCAACCACAAGGTGGTTGTGATTGGCATGGGAGGCAATCCCTTCGTCCTTCGCGCGAGGCGGCTGCTTCGGCGTGCCGGTATTGAATATCACTACCTCGGCTATGGAAATTACCTGATGGGGTGGCGCCGAAGGAATGCACTGAAAATGTGGTCCGGCTGGCCGACGTTTCCAATGATTTTCATAAACGGTATGCTGATTGGAGGATTTCAGGATCTGCGAGCATTGTCAGCCTCCGGAGCACTTGATGCCGTTCTGGAAGAGCACAAGTAACTGGAATTTTTTACTCTTACGATCAGCACATGATCAAAATAAAAAGACTGCGCGAGTATCCCCGGCAGTCTTTTTATTTTGATCATGCGGCAGAATCCCGCCAGATCTCTCTGCACTGCGCTACCGGCGCTTCCTGATCAGCGATGCTTCCAGTTTGCCTATCTCAGCCAACTCGGCAGCCCACAAAGGCATTCTGCCGCGTCCAGTCCATGTTTGCTTTCTGTCATCCGGGTTCCGGTACTTCGGCGCGATTTTAATGCCAGCCAGCTTGCTGGTTCCCTTTGCCTTCGTTCCTGCAGGACGTCCGCGTTTTTTTGCAGGCGTTGACGATGTAGCAATCGCATGAGCTGCTGCGACTGCTTTATCAATCACTGCAACGATGCGATTCAGATTTTTTCTCGTTTCTTTGTCGAGAATGACTTGCTCTAGTTGCTCAATCGCAACCTTTTGTTTTTGTAGTTTCTTGAACTGATCTTCTACAGATAATCTTGCCATGACTAACTCACCGCTGAAAAATTGAGCGCCAATACTAAATCATTCAGAATTTGTTTGCACATGTAATTTATTGTTTTTTGTTGTCATCCATTTAAACACCCCAGAAAACTCGCAGTGTATTTTTTAGAGCCTTTAAAAATTTTCTTTATGGAATTTTTATCGCATCACAAAATGAGTTTTAGTTGTTCAGACATCAGTCAAATTTCAAAGTAAAAAAGAACCGGTATAACGACCCTCACCTTCATTATCATCAGATCAAGCGCCAGTAAAAACCATGCGAAGTTACGCCTCACGATGTACAGGTGTTGAGCTACGCTGGGTAAGCACTGCTTAAATAAAAATGGAAACTTTTGCAGCGCAATTGATTGTGACGAGCCCTTGAATTTTCCGGGCCCCGCGTTGCACAGCCGTGCTGGCTCGTCATAAATTGTGGATTTATTCAGCGTCTCCCTAGCTAACCGAGGGAGAATGAAGAAAAGAATGTCAGCTGAACGATGCAGCGCAGGACTGAACTTACTCGCTGAAAAAACGCAGCACCGCTCACATGTAGCGTCAGCGAGCATCTTCCGGTGCGTCGAATAACACGCCAGAAAAACAGACGGGCCACCCCTTGTGAGGATGACCCGTTGTCTTTACTGCAAATAATGGCGCGGCCGGCAGGAATCGAACCCACGACCCCTTGGTTCGTAGCCAAGTACTCTATCCAGCTGAGCTACGGCCGCGAAGACCGAAATTATAACACCAGAAAACTGATTGGGGAACGCTGTCAGGCCGCGCCAGAACTGACTTTAATGCTTGGGCCGGTAAAGATCGTGTCCTGCCTCATGGATCTGCTGACGCAGCGCGCGGCGCTCTTCCGGCGACAGTCGAGGAGGACGACGCTCTTCCTCGCGATGACGCGCGTCGTCCTGGCGACGCTCGCCGGTTGGTGGATCGCGAGGCCGGTCTGGAGAGGGCCGCTGCTCCCCGCCCTGCGCGGGAGGCGCAGCAAGCGACAAGCACTGCGTGCCAAGCAGGAGCGAGAGACCAACAGTGATCAGGCTGAGCTTCATCAAAAATCTAAAAAACGGAGGTGGGCAGCGTGGTGGCAGTGTAAGCCCGCCGACCGGACGTCATGACGGAGACTCATGGCAGACTTTGTAAAGCTTTGTAATCGTTGCCCTGCCACATACTGAGAATAACAGGATCGAAGTTACCATAGGGCCATGAACTCGACAAATACACCCCGCCCGGTACCTTCACGCCGTACCCGGGGCGGCCAGGCCAAGATTCTCGTGGTAGATGATGATGCGCGGCTGCGTGATCTGCTCAAGCGCTTCCTGAGCGAAAACGGTTTTGCCGTCTCGGTGGCCTCCAATGCGCTCGAGATGAACCGGATATGGATACGAGAGCGCTTCGACTTGCTGGTGCTGGATCTGATGCTGCCCGGCGAAGACGGCCTGTCCATTTGCCGCCGGCTGCGTGGCGGCGATGACGACACACCAATCATCATGCTCACGGCCAAAGGCGAAGATGCAGATCGCATCGCTGGTCTTGAACTGGGCGCAGATGATTATCTGCCTAAACCCTTTAATCCTCGCGAATTGCTGGCTCGTATCAGCGCTGTACTGCGCCGGGTCGTGGCGACAGAGGTTCCCGGCGCTCCTTCTGAGCATGACGAGATCTATCAGTTCGGCGAATTCGAGTTCGATCTTGGTAAACGTGCACTAACCAAAACGGGACAGCCCGTATCGCTGACCAGCGGGGAATTCTCCGTATTAAAAGTACTGGCACGTCATGCGCGCCAACCGCTGTCTCGCGAAAAGCTGATGGAGCTGGCCAGAGGTCGGGAATATGAGGTGTTTGATCGCAGCCTGGATGTGCAGATTTCCCGACTTCGCAAACTGATTGAACCTGATCCTTCGACTCCGCGCTACATACAGACAGTCTGGGGCCTCGGCTATGTCTTTATCCCCGATGGCCAGCGTCACTGAAACACCCGGCAGGTCGCCCTCTGGCATGAAGAACGGCCTGTTCTGGCGTACCTTCGTGCTGCTGGCCTTCCTGATTGCTGCCAGCATGGCCGCATGGGTAGCCAGCTTCCGGATCGTCGAGCGCACGCCGCGCGGCGAGCAAATCGCTGCTCAGGTGGTATCCATTGTCACGATCACCCGCGCTGCACTACTGCACTCCGCACCAGCCTTGCGGCGGGAGCTGCTGTTCGAGCTCGCGACCACACAAGGCATTCGCGTCTATCCTCGCGAAGAAGACGATGACACCGAACCCATGCCCGATACCGAACTCATCCGAGTCATTGAAGATGCTGTACGTATGCGTCTGGGTGAAGACACTCACTTCGCAGGATATGTGAATGATATCCGCGGATTCTGGGTCAGCTTTCGCATCGATGATGACGACTACTGGCTGATGCTGGATCGGGAGCGGGTTGAACGCGCATCTGGCGTGCAATGGATAGGCTGGGCAACGATGACTCTGTTACTGTCGCTGGTGGGTGCAGCTTTCATCAGCCGCCTGATTAACCAGCCATTGTCGAGATTGTCTTCTGCGGCGCGCTCAGTAGCGCGTGGCATCACGCCCGCACCTCTGCCAGAAGCCGGCCCTGCGGAGATACGCGAAGCGAACCAGAGTTTCAATCAGATGGTGCAGGATCTGAAACAAGTCGAATCGGATCGGGCAGTGATTCTTGCGGGTATTTCGCACGATCTACGCACACCGATTGCGCGCATGCTGCTCGAAGTAGAGATGGCACGCTTGTCTGAGGATGCACGCCGGGGTATGCAATCTGACCTCGCCCAGATGGAAGCGATCATTGCGCAGTTTCTCGATTACGCAAGACCTGCCGAACCTGCCAGTTTTACTGAGCTTGATCTAAGCGAGGCACTGCAAAAAATTGCAGCAGAATCCTCGCGCCATGCTGACCTGCATATCGTGCTGCACGTCGCCAATGACCTCA
>JACCDH010395156.1_pt1 | contig 12185 bp, 3 predicted proteins | sample 7442481 | NCBI WGS metagenome assembly JACCDH01 (sample SAMN15323433, study PRJNA562643) | freshwater metagenome | isolation source: river surface water | place: USA:Blue River Watershed | collected 2017-08-15
AAGGAAAAAGTCTTGCCTGCGTTGGGTGCCGCAGAAGTGGCTGGCGACGCCAAGATCTGCAAAGTGTCGATCGTTGGTATCGGCATGCGCAGCCATGTGGGCGTGGCCAGCAAGATGTTCCGCAGCTTGAGCGAAGAGGGCATCAACATCCAGATGATTTCCACCTCTGAAATCAAGACCTCGGTCGTGATCGATGAAAAATACATGGAATTGGCTGTGCGCGCATTGCACAAAGCTTTCGATCTGGACCAAGCCTAAGCTATAATTTAACCCACTGGAAACGTGACCGAGTGGCCGAAGGTGCTCCCCTGCTAAGGGAGTATGGGGTGTAGAGCCTCATCGAGGGTTCGAATCCCTCCGTTTCCGCCAAACATACCCCGCAACAGAGCAATCTGTTGCGGGGTTTTGTTTTTGTGTCTGGCGTAACCGTGCGGAGTGGGTCTTGCTCGATCCTGGTATCGCGTCAGTCCCGTTGCATCCCATGCCTTGTTTATTTATATTCCGGCAGTTTTCAATTGGAGTGTCCACACTTGGACCGGGAACCATTTCATTGCAAGTCTATGAACGATTGGTTTTTGTTTGAGTGACAACTTAATCGCAGGTGTCCTGATTAGAATTGGGCATTGTTTTTGAATACCTCTTATGCACATTGCTTTGCTTGAAGATGAAACCACCTTGGCTCGCGAAGTTGAGGGGCTCCTGGTCAGTGCCGGGCATACGGTCGCTCATTTTGAAGATGGGCACCAAATCATGCGTGGTTTGCTCAAAGATACATTTGATTTCTTTGTACTGGACTGGCATGTGCAAGGTCCTAGCGGGCTTGAAGTTCTTAAGCATGTTCGCGAAACACTCAAACTCACAACTCCGGTGGTGTTTTTGACCAGCAACAACGCCGAAGAGCAAATCGTTCAGGCGCTGAACGCTGGTGCTGATGATTACTGCGCCAAGCCTTTGCGGGCTTTTGAGTTCATGGCACGCATGGCCGCTCTTCATCGCCGCATGTCTCCGCCTGTTTCGTCGAGCTTGAATGCGGAGCTTTTGCCGGGTTATGTGTTTGACCACGTCAAGCGCATGGTGAAAGTGGATGGTGAGCCTGTTGTCTTGACGGAAAAAGAATACGAACTCACACGACTGATGTTTGAAAATCCCGATCGTCCTATTGCTCGGAACCGGATCATGAAAGAAATCTGGGGACGTGAAGAGGACGCACTTTCACGCACACTTGATGTGCATGTTTCATGGATTCGGCGCAAATTGAATATCGGTGCCAACTCCGATAATGTGCGCTTGGTTGTTGTGCACGGCTTCGGATATCGGCTCATGAAAATGACCCCATCCGAAAATCAGACGTTATGAATCATCTGAATCAACTCCATCGTCAGCCCTTGTGGCGTGGTGTCGTGTTGGCCATGTTGATGATGGCGGGCCCGTTGAGGGCGCAATCAGTTCCCGAGTCTGATCATTTGGTCTATCAAATGCAACCGGGCGACACACTTTTGGGCTTGGTGAATAAGCACATGCAAAGCCCAGATGCATTGAAGCAACTTATCCAAGCTAACCGATTGACCAACGTTAACCGGATTTCTGTCGGGCAAAAAATACAGATTCCCCGTCGCCTTTTGAAGCACATTCCTTCGACAGCCACCGTCACACGTCTCAACTGCAAAACGGTGATCCTGATCGACGGCAATGCAGCCTCGCCAATCAAAGCGGGCTCGATTCTGGGTGAGGGCGCTGTCTTGAGAATACCGGCGGGTTGCCAGTTCGCCTTGACTCTCGAAGATGAATCCACCCTGCGTTTGATGTCCGGAGCGGTCATTCAGATCAAAACACTGCGCCGCAATCCTTTGGAGGCTTCACCTGAAGTGAAAGTCGAACTGTTGGATGGCCGTATGGAGATCGATGTTCCTCGCAAGCGCCTCAGCAACGATGCGCCGTTTCAGGTGCTCACCCCCACGTCGGTGGCGGGTGTGCGGGGCACCGAATTTCGCGTAGGCTTTGATGCCAAGCAACGCACCAGTCAAGTGGAAGTCAAAGTGGGGGCCGTTGGGGCGCGTGGTGGTCTGGAAAAGTCAGAAAAGCGCACGGAAACCGGTCAAGGCCTCGCGGTCATGGCCAACGGCCAATCTTTGGATGTTGAAAAACTCTTGATGCCACCGCGCTACGTCAGTGGTGAAGTTCAAACGGGAGGCAAAGATTGGCTTCTGAAATTTGAGTCACCTCCTCAGGCTGAGCGTTTTTGGTTGGTGACGGCCGATGATGCCAATTTTGGCGCCATATTGTCCGAAGCCCAACCGACGCAAGCCCAGGTGTTGGCACCCGACTTGAGTTCCAAATCGGTGTTCTACCAATGGGCTTCAATCTCCGCTACAGGTCTTATGGGGCAATCACAAGATTACGCCGTGTGCAAAGGCTACAAGCGCTTGGACCAATGGCGTTGCAATGTGCCGATGAACATGACCGGACTGGTCAACCCCACGCTCTTGTTTCAAAAAGTGGAGGAGCAAGGTCGTGTGATTGAATTGCTCAATGGCCCGGTTGAGTCGGCGAGCAATAACGTGCTGGTATTCAGGGGCCTGCCTGTGGGGGTGTACCGCTGGCGCATTCAGCACGAAGTCTCCGCCACCATGAAGGCCAATATCAACGGCCAATTTGAGCTGGTGGCCATTCCTGGCGCAGAGTAATGAAGTTGCCCATGGCGTCTATGGCAGAGCGCTGGCTCGCGTTGCGTCAAAAACTGCACAGCCGAGATGAACAGCGGTTTTATCTTGAATGGGTGGTCGTAGCCGTTTTGGCGCTCAGCACCTTGAGTCTGGTGACGGTGATGCAATGGGGTATGGCCCCGGGGCACATCGTCTACGACCAGTTTCACCGTTGGCGTGCTCCACTGCCTTCAAATGATATTGTCATCATTGGAATTGATGACGCCAGTTTGGATGAACTGGGTGGGTGGCCACTTAAGCGCAAGGTGTATGCTGATTTGCTGCAAAAACTGGCAGACACCAACAACCTGCCCAAAGCCATCGGGTTTGATATTCTTTTCCCCGACCCCAGTCCTTATGACGCTGAATTGGCCAAGCAAATGCGTCGCCACAATACCTACTTGGCGGTCGAGCAACCTCGTCTTACCGCTGTGGCTCCCTTTGTTGTCCATCAACCGCAAGCGGCTTTGATTGACGCAGCCAAAGGGCTGGCCCATATCAATGTCACTTTTGAAAGTGATGGATTTTCCCGGGGTGCTTATCTGCAAGAACGGGATTTGCCGCATTTGGCCCTGGCTGTTTCTGGGCAATCGGCTGAACACTACCAATCAAATGGGGCTTACAGGCGCTTTAATCTGGTGGATCCTGAAATCGGTTTCCCCATCGTCTCGTTGGCAGATGCGTTGTCAGACGGTTTTCATTTACCCATCCTCAAAGACAAATATATTCTGATCGGCTCGATTGCCCCCAGCTTGGGCGATCACTTTCCCACCATCTATTCGGGTCGACAAGGTTCGGGGACGCCGGGGGTGGTTTTGCATGCCAACCTGCTCAATGACATTTTGCGTGGCAATCTGATCCGTCCGGTGCCTTTGTGGGTCCAATTGGCACTCAGTTTATGGGCCTTGATGGCGGTGTTGGTTGCGCTGATGGTACTCAGCCCCTTGGCCGAGTTTGTTTTTACAGCGGTCACTGCAGTATCCGCTTTGGCGGTGAGCTTTACGTTGTTGTTGGCCGCAGATGCCTGGTTTGACCCCGCCGTGTGCATTTTGGCGATTGCCCTGGTCAAGCCAGCGTGGGCTTGGCGGCGCACAGAGATGATCGTCAGTTTCATGAGCGACCGCGCAGCCAAGCTTGAAAATATTCAACGCTCTCGAAAAACCCTCATCAGCGGTGGTCTGAAGCTGCGTCATTTCACCAGTGACACGGTGCTTCAATATTCCCGCTTGTTGGACAAAGCCATTGGCGTGTCCAGTGAAAGGCTGGAGTTTTTGAACCGCATTGTGTCCGAAGCACCGACGGCGATGTTGGTGGCGGATGCCGATCAGCGCATCGTCTTGGTGAGCCCCCGTATGCTCCAAGACATCCCCTTGGAGTTGCTGCGCAAAGGGCAGCCTCTTTTGCCTCTCATGGCCTTTCTCGGAATCCATAAATCCCAAGATCTGAATCACCTGACCGGCAAAGACCACTACGTCAGTGGCATGGATGCCACGGGCACCACTCGTCACTACATCTTCAGGGCTGTTCAGTTGGCCCAGACCGAAGACAATGCGCTGTGGATTTTTGCACTGACCGACATCACCGAGATACGCCAGTTTGAGGCCCAGCGTGAACAAACGCTCCAACTGCTTTCGCATGATATGCGTACGCCCATTGCGTCCATCATGGCGCTTAGCCGCAAGGGCCATGTCGATCACCCGAGTGCAGAGGTCAATGCCAGCACTGCTGCCGGCATTTACCGCCATGCCGACACCTTGCTCAACATGATGGATGACTTTATTTATTCAATCAAAGCGCAGGCACATGAATACGAGTTGACCGAAACCTTGGTGGACAGCTTGGTGGATGATGCCATCTACCAGGTTAAAGATCTCGCGCAGAGTCGTCAAATGCGATTGGTACAAAGCTTTGATGATGAACCACAGTTCATCATGGCCAACCAAAGGCTTTTCACCCGCATGTTGGTCAATTTGCTGGTCAATGCTGTGCGGTATGGGCAACCCCAGACTGACATTCACATCGCGTTGGGTCACGACACTGATACTCCTGCAGAGGCATTTTCCGATCCAACCGCGTCGCCTCGGCCGATGGTTCACATCACCATCAGCAACACGGTGGGTGATAAATCGCAAAACGCACAGCCCCGGCAATTGGCCTCAGAGGGCTTTGGTCTCGGTTTGGTCTTTGTCAAAACAGTGATCCGCAAACATCTTGGCGAAGTACGCGTTGATTTGCCTGCAATGCCGGGTGATACAGCCCGTGTTGAATGCCGTATTCCAAATTGCGGAAAATGATTTTCGCGATTCATATTTAATTTGATTTAACGAATGTTTATCCTTATTTATTAAAAAATTTTGCTGCGGTGGTGATAATCCAACGCAAAGACAGTTTTGTAAGTCTTTGTTGTTAATTATCGGAAGTTGGAATGAACGCTCGCAGTTACAAAACCGTATTTTCCAAGCGCTTGGGCGCACTGGTCGCTGTGGGCGAACACACCAGCAGCCGAGGATCTGGTACAGGGGCCAGCACGGGGGCGGGGGCCCACATCGCATCGGGAATGGGCTACTTGGCCGCTTTGACAGCGAGTTTTGCACTGGTCAGTTTGGCTTGGGCCAACCCTGCGGCAAACGCCTTGCCAACGACCGGTCAAGTTGTTCAAGGTGCAGCCAGTCTGAGCCACGCAGCCAACCAACTCACCATTCATCAAGCGACACAGCGCGTGGCCATCAATTGGCAAAGTTTTGACATCGGCTCTCAAGCCAAGGTGCAAGTCGTCCAGCCCAATGCCCAAGCGGTATTGCTCAACCGTGTGCTGGGTCAAAGTCCCAGTCAAATTTTTGGACAACTGCAGTCGAATGGCCATGTGATCTTGGTCAACCCCAACGGTGTGCTGTTTGGAAAAGACGGCAGCGTCAATGCGGCGGGTTTCACCGCCTCGACGCTTGGCATCACGGATGCGAACTTCATGGCTGGCAATATGCTTTACGAGCGTAACGGCAGCACGGCTGCGGTGGTGAACCAAGGCACCATTAAAACGACAGGCGGTTATGTCGCGCTTTTGGGTGCAACGGTGAACAACGAAGGCAAAATCGAAACCCAGGGCGGGGCTGCGCTGATGGGGGCTGCGGAAACCATCCAAGTGCCGATGAGCGGCACAGGACGCATCAAGTTGGTTTTGACCCCAGCGCAGATCAATACAAGCATCAAGCAAGGCCAAACGGGCACCATCGTGACCAACGGTGGGCAGGTTTACATGCAAGCATCCGCATTGAACGACCATGCGGCCAGCATCATGGTCAATGGCTTGGTCGACACATCCGGCAGCCAAGGCGGGGGCGTTTATTTGCTCGCAGACCGTGGCAATATTGCGGTCGACGGGCGCATCAAGGCCAACAGCACAGGTCATGACAGCGAGGGCCAAATCTTCCAGGGTGCAGACATCATCATTGGTCGTGATGAAGAAACCGGTGTACTTGCAAGGTCCACCAATGTCAGCGGAGCCGTTTTACAAACGAATCAGGGTTTTGTGGAGACTTCTGGGAAATGGCTGGGGACTGACAACCTGAAAGTCGAAGCAGGAACCTGGCTGCTTGACCCCACCGACATCGTCATCAGCACTGGCACCCAAAGCGCCACCAACGCCAGCGGCACTATGACCGGCTCGGGAACGTCGTCTATCGTCAATGTCACGACGCTGCAAACTAACCTCGCTACCACCAACATCATCGTCGACACCGCCGGTGCGGGCGACGGTAACGGCGACATCACCGTCGCAGACGCAGTGACTTGGTCATCGGCCAACTCTCTCTCTCTCAAAGCCAATCGCCACATCACAGTCAACGCCGCCATCACCGCTAACGGCAAGGCCAACGTCAACCTGAACGCCGATCAATTTGCAGCGGGCACCGGTGAAATCAATATCAACGCCGCCGTTCGCACAACTGGTGGCAATGTCAATATCTCCGGGGTGAATGTCAGCAGCAATACGACGGGCACGATCACGACCAGTGGCGCCGTTAACGCGAACGCCGGGAATATCACCATCGACAGCAAGGGCTCGGTTAATCTCAAAGCCGCTTTGGCGTCGAATGGCGGTCTTGCTGGTGGCACCAACACAGGACCATCGGGCAGTGCTGGGCACATCAAAATCACCGCCCTTGACGACATCAAAACCGTTGGCTTACAGGCCAAAGTTGGAGGCGGCGCTAATGGTCAAGGCGTTGGTGGCGCCACTGGATCCGTCACGCTCGTCGCTGGCACCATCTCTGGTACTGGCGTTATCGACACCGTTGGCGGTTACCGTGGCGCTGGTGGCGATGTGACGATGACCTCCACCGAGGGTGACATCACCATTGATGGTGTGGTCATGACCAACAGTGGCGTAACAGGTTGGGGGGCAGATACACGCCGATCTGCCGGTAATATCACCATCGACAGTGCCGCATCTGTCATCGCCTCGGCCGTCATAAATGCTAATGGCGGTGCAGCTAACGGTATCAATACAGGCACATCGGGCAATGCTGGGCACATCAAAATCACCGCCGTTGACGACATCAAAACCGTTGGCTTACAAGCCAAAGTTGGCGCAGGCGCAAACGGCGAAGGGGTTGGTGGCACCACGGGATCAGTCACACTCATCGCTGGCACCATATTAGGTACTGGCGTTATTGACACCATTGGCGGTTACCGTGGCGCTGGAGGCGATGTGACGATCACTTCCACCGAGGGTGACATCACCATTGATGGTGCGGTCAACACCAACAGTGGCGCAACAGGTTGGGGGGGAGATACACGCCGATCTGCTGGCAATATCACCATCGACAGTGCCGCATCGGTTATTGCCACTGCAGTGTTAAGCGCTAATAGCGGTGGGGTTAACGGCACCAACACAGGTACATCGGGCAATGCTGGGCAGATCAAAATCACTGCAGCGGACGACATCAAAACCGTTGGCTTACAAGCCAAAGTTGGACAGGGTGCTGATGGACAAGGTGTTGGTGGCACCACGGGATCGATCACGCTCATGGCCAGCACCATCTCCGGTACTGGCGTTATTGACACCGTTGGCGGTTACCGTGGCGCTGGTGGCGATGTGACGATCACCTCCACCGGGGGTGACATCACCATTGATGGTGCTGTCAATACCAACAGTGGCGTAACAGGTTGGGGGGCAGATACACTCCGATCTGCTGGCAATATCACCATCGACAGTGCGGCTTCTGTCATAGCCTCTGCCGTCATAAGTGCTAATGGCGGTGCAGCTAACGGTACCAATACAGGCTCATCGGGCAATGCTGGCCACATCAAGATCACTGCCGTTGACGACATCAAAACCGTTGGTTTACAAGCCAAAGTAGGAGGAGGCGCTAACGGCCAAGGGGTTGGGGGCACCACCGGGTCCATCGTACTCAAAGCGAACAGGATCTCAGGTACAGGCGTTATCGATACCGCTGGTGGTTACCGTGGCGCTGGCGGTAACGTGATCCTCACCTCCACTGAAGGCGGCATCACCATTGATGGCGTGATCAACAGCAGCAGTGGTACGACGGGTTCGGCTACAGATGCCCGCACTGCTGGCAACATCACCATCGACAGTGCCGCATCCGTTGTTACTAATGCAGTCATAAGCGCCAACGGCGGTTCTGCTGGCGGCACTCAAACAGGCTCATCGGGTAATGCTGGCCACATCAAGATCACGGCCGTTGACGACATCAAAACCGTTGGCTTACAAGCCAAAGTTGGACAAGGTGCTGATGGACAAGGTATTGGCGGCACCACGGGATCCATCACCCTCATGGCCAGCACCATCTCTGGTACTGGTTCTATAGATACTGCTGGTGGTTATCGTGGAGCTGGCGGCAACGTGATGCTCACGTCCCATCAGGGAGACGCCAAGATCGATGGTACCGTCAACGCCAGTGGTGGTGCCAATGCTGGTGCTGGTGACATCACCATCAACAGCGCGGGCTCGATTGATGTGGTCAGCACCATTACCAGCAACGGGGGGGCCAACGCGAATGCGGGTGATGTGACATTGGTCAGCGGAAAAGCCGTGAAAGTGGGCGGCGATATTGCGGCCAACGGTGGGGCAATCTCCAACGGTAGCGGCGGGTTTGGTGGCGTGATCAGCATCACAGCTCAAACCGCGATTGAAACCAAAAGCGTCTCAGCCCAAAGCGTGAAGCTGGCCACCGAGCCGACCACGTTCATCACCATGACCGGGGGGTCTATCAAGGTTGACGGCACGCTGAATACCAGTGGTGGCCTGGGGGGCGATATTGGCTTGGTCTCAGAAACTGGCGACTTGATCGTCACTGGAGCCATTGCATCTTCTGGTGGCGCCGGTGGAGCCGCAGGCAAGATCACTTTGACCAGTGAGGGTTTGATGGATGTGGCCAGCACCATCACCGCCAACGGCGGGACCAACGCAGATGCGGGTGATGTGACCTTAGACAGCCAAAAAACCGTGAAGGTTGGGGGCGCTATCGCAGCCAATGGCGGCGCTGGTTCGGTCGGTGGTACTGGCGGGGCCATCAATATCATGGCGGTGGACGAGATTGAGACCAAAAGCGTCTCAGCCCAAAGCGTGAAACTGGCCACCGAGCCGACCACGTTCATCACCATAACCGGGGGGTCTATCAAGGTTGACGGCTCGCTGAACACCAGTGGCGGCCTGGGTGGCGATATTGAATTGGTTTCCGGAACTGGTGACTTGATCGTCACTGGGGCCATTGCATCGTCTGGTGGTGCCAGTGGTGCCGCAGGCAAAATTACTTTGACCAGCGAGGGCTTGATTGATGCAGCCAGCACCATCACTGCCAACGGTGGATCCAACGCGAGCGCTGGCAATATCACTTTGGATAGCCAGAAGTCGATCAAAGTCGCCGCAGCGATCACGGCTGATGCAGGCTCAGGTGCAACCGGTGATGCTGGCCATATCCGCATCACTGCTGTTGATGACATCAAAACCGCAGGCCTGAATTCGCGGTCTAACCTTTTCTCAAGTGCAGGACAACATGCGGCAGGCTCCATCACCCTCACTGGTGGGGCCATCTCTGGTACTGGTGTCATCAACACCAGTGCATATCATGGGTTTATCAACCCGGCACACAGAGGCTTTGGCGACGGCGGAGCTGTCACTTTGACTTCAACTCAAGGCGACATCACCGTTGATGGTGCGATTGATACTTCGGGCGGCCTGCCAGGCGCTGCAGGACAAAACACGAACAATGCCGGAGACATCACCATCAACAGCGCTGGGAACTTCAAAACCACAGCGACCATTTCCGCCAACGCTGGTCTTGGTGCCATCGGTGATGCCGGACACATCCGCATCACAGCGGTGGACGACATCAAAACAGTTGGCCTTAATTCCCGGTCTAACCTTCTCTCTGATGCTGGACAGCATGCGGCAGGCTCTATAACCCTCGCTGGCGGGACCATTTCTGGTACTGGAGCCATTACCACCAGTGCGTATCATGGATTTATCAACCCTGCACACAGGGGCTTTGGCGACGGCGGGGCTGTCACTTTGACTTCAACTGAGGGCGACATCACCGTCGATGGTGTGATCAACGCCGACGGCGGTCTTGCTGGTGCCGCCGGGCAAAACACCAACCATGGTGGCCAAGTGACGATCACCGGTGCCGCCAACGTGAACATCTTGCAAGCCATCAGCGCAATCGGCAACTTCGCAGGCGGCAACGGTGGCGATGTCACGGTCAGCACCACGGGTGAAGGCAGCACCATCAGCATTGGCAACGTGAGCACCAGTGCGGTGACGTCGGGCAGCGGTTCAGGCGGCGACATCAACCTCAACGGCGCCACGGTGCTCAACACCAATGCCACCTTCTTGGCTACGGGCAGCGCCAACAACGGCGGCGATGTCACGGTCAACGGCACGCTGAACTCCAAAGACACGACCAAAACATTGGCAGTGAACACCAACGGCATCACGGTTTTTGAAGACGTCGTGGGCGGCAACTTGGCCTTGGCCAGTTTGACCACCGATGCCCCTGGTACGTCCCAAGTCAATGGCGGCAGTGTCACCACCACTGGGGCACAAACTTACAACGACAACGTGGTGCTTGGGGACGACACCACCTTCAAAACCAACAACGCAGCCGTCACGTTCACCACCGCAAGCAGCGCCGTGAATGCAGCCGGACATGAAGTGACCTTCGAGACCGGCACTGGTGCCGTCAGCGCTCAAAACGTCAACAACGACTTCAACCAAGTCAATGTCACCAGCGCAGGCGCTGTGACGGTGATCGACAAAAATGCCATGACCGTGGGCCCAGCCAACGTCACGAGTATCTTGGCCCGTACCTTGAGTGGTGATCTGAGCTTGGGCGGCAATGTCTCCGCCTCTGGCACGGGCAACGCCATTACCTTGGTGGCCAAAGACAACTTCAAAAACTTGGCCAATCACAACTTGACCGCTGCCAGCGGTCGTTGGTTGATTTATTCCACCAGCCCTGTGTCCGATACCCGCGGTGCCTTGCTCACCGAGGCCTATAACTTCAAGATGTACGGCACCAGTTTTGGCGCAGCACTACCCGCTGCAGCCACCGGTAATGGCGTGATTTACAGCGCCATCCCCAACGCAGAGTGGACGCCGACACTGACAGGCTCTTTGACCAAGGTTTATGACGCCACCACCGGCTCCACAGGCGCGACAGGTACCGTCACCATGTCCTCCACTGGCATGGGCTGGGACGGCGATGTCTTGAACATCACACCTGGCTCCGTCAACGGATTGGCCTATCTGGACAAGAACGTCGGCACCAACAAAACCCTCACCGGCATCGGCACAGCCACCGCCACTGCGGTGACCAACACCAACAGCACTGGTGTTGTTCGTCAGGTCTTTGGTCCAAGCAGCGTCTCCGGCGTGGCAACGGTATCTGGCTACACCAAAGCCTTCAATGGCCAAGCTCAGGGCAATGTGGGCACGATCACGGCTCGCGCTGCATCGATCAACGGCACACTCACCAACGTGATCTACAACGCACAAACGCAGACTCAAAACGCAGCCACTACCAGCGGCTTCATTGAGGGCGACGACGTGGGTGTGGCTGCAGGTGGTTTGGCTTCTGGCCGCAACGTGGGCACCTATACCTCCAACCTATCGGCCACGGGTGACGATGCCAGTAACTACAACGTCACCATCAATAACGCCGATTTGGTGATCGCCAAGAAAGATGCCAGCATCACGGGAACAGCCACCAATGTGACCTACAACGCACAAACGCAGACGCAAAACGCTGCTGTGCTGAGTGGCTTCATCGAGGCTGATGTGACAGCTGGCACCGTGGGCGCCACAGGCTTGGCCAGCGGACGCAATGCAGGCACTTACAACTCGAGCCTTGCAGCGACGGGTGACGATGCCAGTAACTACAACGTCACCATCAATAACGCCGATTTGGTGATCGCCAAGAAAGATGCCAGCATCACGGGAACAGCCACCAATGTGACCTACAA
>JACCDH010448235.1_pt1 | contig 12180 bp, 6 predicted proteins | sample 7442481 | NCBI WGS metagenome assembly JACCDH01 (sample SAMN15323433, study PRJNA562643) | freshwater metagenome | isolation source: river surface water | place: USA:Blue River Watershed | collected 2017-08-15
AGAACGACCGGCAGCTCTGGGCTCTTAGCGTGACGGATGAACTTGACGAGGCTGGTGCGCCCACGTTCTTCTTTGGCCGCCTTGAGCGCGGTGTAAAGACTGAACGACTCTAGGCCGATGCTCACAGCCAAAACCAAAAGCGGCAGCCAAGCATTAGTCAGTTCGTGTGGGTGGGAAAGCTTGGCAAAACCCTCGGTAATCGAAAACATGCCGCCGACAGAGAACAGCACAATCGAAACCATGAACGCGTAGATGTAGCGCGAGCGGCCGTAACCGAACGGGTGGGTCTTGGTGGCTTCGCGCTTAGCGCGCTTACCGCCAATGAGTAGGAGCACCTGGTTGCCAGAGTCGGCAACCGAGTGAATACCTTCGGCCATCATCGATGCCGAACCACTCACACCGGCCGCAATGAACTTTGTGACCGCAATTCCGATGTTCGCGCCCAATGCCGCGAAGATCGCTCTGGTAGAACCCTCTGTACTCACTATTACCTCCGATGTAGTAATCTATCCCACGGTGTCGTGTCCGAGCGGCCGAAGGTGCAACACTCGAAATGTTGTTTGGGCGAGAGTCCAACGTGGGTTCAAATCCCACCGACACCGCCACCGAAAAGAGCCTTGAAAATTCAGGGCTCTTTTTTGTTTGTCATAATTGCCGCATGGCAAGAGTCACCATTTCTCCAGCGGGCCTCCAGGTCAAGCTGTCGCCGCTCGAAGCATTCCTCGGCGCGCACGTCAGCACGAAGGCGAGCGCTACCCAGGTGGTTGGCGCTCAGGCGCTGGGCAAGGGCTGGTGGAAGATCCTCGGTTTTCGCATCGGCATCGCCATGCCTTGGGTCATGGTCGGTGGCACTTTCCTGAAGCGTCGCGAAGTTTTGTTCGTGAACTGGCTTTCGGGGCAGGAAGTCCTGCAAATCAACCTCAAAGGGCACACCTACAGCCGAATCATCGTCGGTGTGAAAGATGCCAAAGCGCTCGCCGAGGAGATTAATACCGCTATCACCGGTTGCTAGAAAAAACTTTTTGTATTTCTTGGCTAAATCGTTATAGAGTAGTGGTTTGCTCCCAAACACCCCGTGCGCATATTGTGGCGCGCGCGTTGTGACCGCATATTGTGGCGGCGCCGGTTTTCGGGTTGCGATCTCAATGCCCACAACTATTCCCCTGGATGGATTACCTTGGCTGCTAAGAACGCAAAGAACCTCAAGAACGACCGCTCGGCTTCGCGCCCGTCGTTTGCAAAGGTCAACGAACCTGTATCAATTCCTAACCTGCTAAGTCTGCAGATCGAGAGCTTTGACTGGCTCATCGGTAACCAGGCATGGCGCGACATCGTCGGCGCCGAGGCAAAGACTGGTCTTGAGGAGATCTTCGAGGAGCTATCTCCGATCGAAGACTCGAACAACCCTGCTGACGCAAAGATGGGTCTGGCTTTCGCCAACCCAGAGCTTTACGACCCAGCTCACTCGCCAGACGAGTGCAAGATCAAGGGCAAGAGCTACACCCAGCCGCTATACATCAAGGCCGAGTTCACCAACTACCTAACCGGTGAAATCAAGAGCCAGACCGTATTCATGGGTGACTTCCCGGTCATGACCGACAAGGGAACCTTCATCATCAACGGAACCGAGCGCGTCGTCGTATCGCAGCTAGTCCGTTCGCCAGGTGTTTACTTCTCGACCCAGGCGGCAACCACCGGTAACTTGAACCTCTCGAACACCAAGGGTCAGATCATCCCTTCGCGTGGTTCGTACCTCGAGTTCCTAACCGAGTGGGTTGGCGACGAGCGCAAGCCTGTCGCACGTTTCGGTAAGCCAATCGTCCAGGTTCAGGTAGACCGCAAGACCAAGGTTTCGGCAACCATCTTCCTGAAGGCTCTCGGCCTAACCCGCGAGCAGATCATCGACGAGTTCAAGGACATCGAAGGCGCAGTAAAGGCTTCGCAGCCGAAGTGGAACTTCGACATGAACCTGATCGAGAACACCCTCGCTTACGACGAGTCGAAGGTTTTCCCGAACCCGATCATCACCAAGGAAGACGCTCTACGCGAGCTCTACCGCAAGGTTCGCGGCGAAGCTGCCGGCCCCGACACCGCCGAGGCTTGGCTACGTTCGACCTACTTCGAGCAGAAGCGCTACAACCTGGCTCGCGTTGGTCGCCACAAGCTAAACCGCAAGCTCGGTGTTTCTGAGGCCGAGGACGCAACCGTCCTAACCGTCAACGACATCGTTGGCACCCTCAAGTACCTATTGATGTACGACCAGAGCATCGCCAACGCCGACGCCCCTAAGGCCGGAGCTCGTCTAGAGTTCTCGCTCAACATGGGTGGCAAGAAGGCCAAGGTTGACGTCTCTGCAGACGACATCGACGACTTCTCTAACCGTCGCATCCGCTCGGTTGGCGAACTGATCCAGAACCAGGTCCGTATCGGTCTAAGCCGTATGGAGCGTGTTGTTCGCGAGCGTATGTCCACCCAGGACATCGAGGCGATCACCCCGCAGACCCTGATCAACCTGCGTCCGGTTGTTTCGGCAATCAAGGAGTTCTTCGGCGCAAGCCAGCTCTCGCAGTTCATGGACCAGAACAACCCGCTTGCTGGTCTAGCCCACATGCGTCGCCTCTCGGCCCTCGGCCCTGGTGGTATCGCTCGTGAGCGCGCCCAGATGGAAGTCCGTGACGTTCACCCGTCGCACTACGGCCGCATGTGCCCGGTTGAGACCCCTGAAGGTCCGAACATCGGTCTAATCGGTTCGCTAACTTCTTACGCACGCATCAACACCTTCGGTTTCATCGAAACCCCTTACAACAAGGTGACCAACCGCAAAGCAACCGGCAAGATCGAGTACCTCGACGCCGCAGCCGAGCTTGGCAAGGTTGTTGCAGCAGCAGACGTTGACCTAAACGCAGAGCGTGTAATCGCACGTTTCCGCGGTGAAGTCGTCGAAGTTGAGTCGGCTCTCGTTGACTACATCGACATCTCGCCTCGCCAGTTGGCATCGGTTTCGACCTCGTTGATCCCGTTCCTCGAGCACGACGACTCGTCGCGTGCACTGATGGGTGCGAACATGCAGCGTCAGGCTGTTCCGCTAGTTCGCAGCGACGCCCCACTGGTCGGTACCGGTATGGAGCGCATCGCGGCGTTCGACTCGGGTGCGATCGTGATCAACTCGGGTGCCGGTGTTGTCGAGTCGGTCTCGGCCGACGAGATCGTCGTTCTTGAAGACGGCGGCGCACACACCACCTACAAGCTCCGCAAGTTCGAGCGTTCGAACCAGGGAACCGCAATCAACCAGCGCGCAATCGTCCAGCAGGGCGACCGCGTTGAGGCCGGCGTTGTTCTAGCCGACGGTCCTTCGACCGACAACGGTGAACTAGCTCTAGGTAAGAACCTGCTCGTGGCATTCATGCCGTGGGAAGGCCACAACTTCGAAGACGCGATCATCATCTCGCAGGACCTCGTAAAGGACGACACCCTTTCGTCGATCCACATCGAGGAGTACGAGGTTGACGCCCGTACCATCAAGCTAGGTGACGAAGAAATCACCCGCGACCTACCAAACATCGGTCTAGAGAGCCTGTCTCACCTAGACGAGCGCGGCATCATCCGCGTCGGTGCCGAGGTTCGCTCGGGCGACATCTTGGTCGGTAAGGTCACACCTAAGGGTGAGACCGAGCTAACCCCAGAAGAGCGTTTGCTCCGAGCCATCTTCGCCGACAAGGGTCGCGAGGTTCGCGAGTCGAGCCTCAAGGTTCCTCACGGTGAGGGCGGAACCGTTATCGGCGTCAAGGTTTTCGCGACCGAAGACAAGGCCGGCGAGCTTATGGGTGACGACACCGTCATCGTTGCTCAGGAAGACCTCGGTGCTGGTGTTCTAACCCGCGTCGTCGTCCAGATCGCTCAGAAGCGCAAGATTACCGAGGGTGACAAGCTTGCTGGTCGCCACGGTAACAAGGGTGTTATCTCGAAGATCCTTCCTGTCGAAGACATGCCGTTCCTCGAAGACGGAACCCCTGTTCACATCGTCCTAAACCCACTGGGTATCCCGGGTCGTATGAACTTCGGTCAGGTCCTCGAAACCCACCTCGGCTGGATCGCAGCTCAGGGTTGGGACGTAGCCGGTGTCTCGAAGCAGTTCCAGGCACACATCACCAAGTTGACACCTTCGATGCACTCGGGTACCCCGGGCACCAAGGTTGCGACTCCGGTGTTCGACGGCGCGTCGAAGGACGAAATCGTTTCGCTACTCGAGGCAACCCTGCCAAACGAGTGGGAGAAGGAGAACAAGAAGAAGCTGGTTGACTCAACCGGTAAGGCAACCTTGTTCGACGGCCGCTCGGGAGAGAAGTTCCCTGCTCCAATCGCAGTCGGTTACATGTACGTGCTCAAGCTGCACCACCTAGTTGACGACAAGATCCACGCTCGTTCGACTGGTCCTTACAGCATGATCACTCAGCAGCCACTCGGTGGTAAGGCGCAGTTCGGTGGACAGCGCTTCGGTGAGATGGAAGTTTGGGCCCTTCAGGCCTACGGAGCGGCTCACACCCTCCAGGAGCTACTAACCATCAAGTCCGACGACATCTCGGGTCGTATCAAGACCTACGAGGCGATCGTCACCGGCCAGAACATTCAGGCCCCAGGTATCCCTGAGTCGTTCCGCGTTCTCGCCAAGGAAATGCAGTCGCTTGCCCTAAACATCGAGGTTCTCGATGCAGCCGGCAACGTTGTTGCTCTGAAAGACGAAGACGACGACTTCCAGATCGATCGTGCCGCCGAAGAGATGGGTATCAACCTGTCTCGCGACGAGTCACTGGCGATGGACGACACCTTCCGCAGCGACAGCTACTAAGAGATTTCAAAGGAATAGAGGAAACCAATCATGCAGGTTGAAGCTTTCGAAGCAATCCGCGTAGGTCTTGCCACTTCAGAAGACATCAAGTCTTGGTCGTCTGGTGAGGTCAAGAAGCCGGAAACCATCAACTACCGCACCCTCAAGCCTGAGAAGGACGGTCTGTTCTGTGAGCGTATCTTCGGTCCTACCAAGGACTGGGAGTGCTCCTGTGGCAAGTACAAGCGTGCTCGCTACAAGGACGTCGTCTGTGAGCGCTGTGGCGTTCAGGTAACCAAGTCGTCGGTTCGCCGCGAGCGCATGGGTCACATCACCCTTGCCGCCCCGGTCACCCACATCTGGTACTACAAGGGTGTTCCTAGCCGCCTCGGCTACCTCCTAGACCTTGCTCCTAAGGACCTAGACAAGATCATCTACTTCGCCGCCTACCGCGTCATGAGCGTCAACCAGGAGGAGAAGGACTACAACGCCGACTTCGACCGCGAAGACTACGTGGCCCGCATGAGCGAAATGCTCGAGGCTCGCGAAGCCGAGATGTACGAGGTCGCTGCCGACGAGATCGCAGCACTTGAGGCCGAAGGTCTGAAGATGCAGGCCGCTCCGAAGTTCTGGGAGCTCCCTGAGTGGGTTCCGCAGGACATCGCCAAGAGCGTTGACCAGCTCGTCGCCGCAGAAATGCGCGACCCTGAAGGCTTCTGGAACCAGAAGCCACTTGAGCCAGCTTCGAAGGTCGTCAAGGACCTCCTCGCTGCCTTCAAGAAGAAGACCGACAAGATCGTGCGCGAGTACGGCCGTCGCGAGCGTCGCGAGAGCCTACAGCGCGAGCAGTTCGCATGGCGTTTGTACCTAACCGCCAAAGAAGGCACCCTGGTTCAGTACGACGACATCTTCGATGCCTTCCACTACAACTACGGTGACTACTTCAACGTCGCAATCGGTGCAGAAGCTATCCAGCAGATGCTCGTTGCGTTCGAAGGCGAGAAGGTTGCTGCCGAACTTCGTGAGCGCATTGCCACCTCGAAGGGCACCAAGCAGACCTACGCGATCAAGCGTCTGAAGGTCGTCAACTCGTTCATCCAGTCGGGAACCGCTCCGGCTGCCATGGTGCTAGACGTTCTGCCGGTTCTTCCGCCAGAAATCCGCCCAATGGTTCAGCTAGACGGTGGCCGCTTCGCGACCTCCGACCTAAACGACCTCTACCGTCGTGTGATCAACCGCAACAACCGTCTGCAGAAGTTCCTAGAGCTCGAGACTGTTCCGCGCACGATCATCAACAACGAGAAGCGCATGCTTCAGGAGGCCGTTGACGCACTGTTCGACAACGGTCGCCGTGGCCGTGCCGTAACCGGTACCGGTAACCGCGCACTGAAGTCGCTCTCGGACCTCCTGAAGGGTAAGCAGGGACGCTTCCGCCAGAACCTTCTGGGTAAGCGCGTTGACTACTCGGGTCGTTCGGTTATCGTTGTCGGTCCACAGCTCAAGCTCCACCAGTGTGGTCTGCCGAAGCTGATGGCTCTCGAACTCTTCAAGCCTTTCGTCATGAAGCGCCTCGAAGACCTTGGCTACGCCCAGAACATCAAGGGTGCCAAGCGTATGGTCGAGCGCAGCCGTCCACAGGTTTGGGAAGTTCTCGAAGAAGTCATTCGCGAGCGTCCGGTGCTACTAAACCGTGCACCGACCCTTCACCGTCTAGGTATCCAGGCTTTCGAGCCGGTCCTCGTCGAAGGCAAGGCAATCCAGCTGCACCCACTCGTATGTACCGCGTTCAACGCTGACTTCGACGGTGACCAGATGGCAGTCCACGTACCTCTATCGCTAGAGGCACAGGCCGAGGCTCGCGTTCTGATGCTCGCATCGAACAACATCCTCAAGCCTTCGGACGGCCGCCCAGTGGCAGTGCCTACCCAGGACATGATCATTGGTCTGTACCACCTGACCACTGAGAAGGAAGGCGCAGTTGGCGAGGGCAAGGCATTCGGTTCGATTGCCGAGGCCGAGCTGGCTTACGACGCCAAGGCTCTTGACCTCCAGGCCAAGGTTCGCATTCGCACCCGTGGCGAGCTACGCGAAACCACCTTCGGTCGCGCCCTATTCAACGACGCACTGCCTGTTGGCTTCCGTTACGTTGAGGAGCAGGTCGGCAAGAAGCAGATCGGTCAGATCGTGACCGAGCTGGTTGAAGGCTTCGACCGCACCCTGGTTGCACAGACCCTGGACCGCATCAAGGATGCCGGTTTCCACTGGGCAACTCGTTCGGGTGTTTCGATGTCGATCTCTGACGCCAACTTCGACTCGTCGGGTAACTTCGACAAGCTGCGCGCAACCATGGTTACCGCAGCCGAGAAGCTACACACCGAGGCTCAGGAGAAGTTCGAGCAGGGTCTATCGTCTGACCTTCAGCGCCGTGACGCACTTGGTGCGCTCTGGCTGAAGACCACCAACGAGATCGAAGCCGAGCTGAAGAAGGCTATTCCTACCGGCAACGCGATTAAGACCATGGTCGAATCGGGTGCTCGTGGTAACTGGCTCCAGATTCGTTCGATCATCGGTATGCGTGGCCCAGTTGCCACCTCGTCCGGTGACTTCGCTCCGATGCCTGTAAAGGGTAACTACCTACTCGGTCTAACCGCGAGCGAGTACTTCATCAACGCGACCGGTGCCCGTAAGGGTAACGCCGACACCGCGATGAAGACCGCGGCCGCCGGTTACCTAACCCGTCGTCTAGTTGACGTCGCGCAGGATGTCATCATCCGCGACGAAGACTGTGGCACCAGCCGTGGACTCGAGAAGCCACTGAAGGACGCCGACGGCAACTGGGCTAAGGACCAGGCCGAACTTACCGTTCTACACCGCACCCTCCAGCAGGATGTCGTGGCTGGCGGCAAGACCCTCGCCAAGGCAGGCACCGCAGTTGACGCCAAGGCCCTCGCACTGTTCTTCGAGAACAACGTCGAGTGGGTCAACGTCCGCAGCGCGCTCACCTGTGAGTCGGTTCAGGGTGTTTGTGCTCAGTGCTACGGTGTCTCGCTTGCCAGCGGTCGCCGCGTAGAGCTCGGTGAGGCTGTCGGTATCATCGCCGCACAGTCGATCGGTGAGCCTGGAACCCAGCTGACCATGCGTACCTTCCACACCGGTGGTGCTGCGCAGGAAGCTAAGAAGCAGACCATTCTGAAGTCGATCGGCGGTAAGAAGGTTCGTGTCGAGCGTCTAATCTCGTACGACATCACCCAGGGTCTGAACGGTGTTACCGACTTGCTAGAAGCTCGTGTCGGTTGGCGCCAGGCTTCGAAGGTCGCTCAGATGGCTTTCTGGCCAGGCCGCATCGAAATCGTTGACCGTCAGCACGTGCTACCAAAGCGCGATGGTGTCGTCCGCGAGGTAATCCTGAAGTCGGGTACCGACAACGTCCTCAAGCAGGTTGTTGTTGCTCACGACGACAAGGACGGTTCGAAGGTTCCGGCAACCGACGTCGCCGGTAAGGCAGTCGTCGCTCACTTCGGTGGCAAGGTTGTCGAAATCACCTCCGAGAAGATCCGCGTCGAGTCCGACTTCGAGGTTGACGAAATCAAGAAGGTTCCTAGCCAGCACGAGAAGCCTGCCAAGCAGGTCAAGGCTGTTTACGAATACGCTCTTGAGAAGTTCGTTGCCAACGGCAAGCCTGTGAAGCAGAAGGTCCTAGTCAAGGTCGGCGACGAGGTTGAGTTCAACCAGTTGCTAGCCGATGGTCTATACACCTACGAAATCAAGGAAGCCAAGCAGAAGAAGGTCGAAAAGCAGCTAGAGGTTGGTGCAGTTGTCACCGCTTCGACCCCGCTCGCAACCTTCGATGTTCCTCGCGAGTTCGAAGTTTACGTTCGCCCGCTAAGCGACGAAGAAGAGCTGGCAGCCGAGAAGTTGGCTACCCAGTACTCCTTCAGCCGCACCACCTCGAAGACCTTCAAGAAGCTTTCGCCAACCACCCCGGTTGCCGTTGTTTCGAACAAGGACGACCTGTTGGTTGAGGACGGCGAATACGTTCAGCCTGGTCAGTACCTGGTTGACGGAACCCCGATCCCTCACGAAGTTCTCGTTGTCTCGGGCGCACGCGCCGCAGAGGCCGAGATCATCCGCGGTGTTCAGGCGATCTACGGTTCGCAGGGTGTTCCGCTACACGACAAGCACCTCGAAATCATCGTCCGCCAGATGCTCGGTAAGGTTACCGTCATCGACTCCGGTGACACCGAGCTGCTTCCTGGTGAAATTCTTGACCGCAACCGCTTCGTTCAGGTGAACAAGCAGGCCCTCGAGGACAAGAAGAAGCCGGCAAGCGCCCGTCAGGAAGTCATGGGTATGACCCGTGCCTCGCTGGCAGCTCAGTCGTGGCTATCGGCCGCTTCGTTCCAGGAGACCACTCGAGTTCTTACTCAGGCGGCTCTGGACAAGCGCAAGGACGAGCTCGTCGGTCTCAAGGAGAACGTCATCATCGGTAAGCTCATCCCTGCCGGTACCGGTCTTCGCGAATACCGCGGCATCTCGGTTGAACCAACCGAAGAAGCCAAGAACGAGAAGTACCCAAACCGCATCTGGGATGCAAAGGTTTCGCCGGCTGAAGAAATCAGCCTCGAGCCTGCAGATCTCAGCTTCGCTTCGATCGAGGATTACTCCTCAACCGAGGCTGCGGAGTAAAAAATCCATTTGACCCGCTGGAGTTTCTTCGGGTAATCTTGGAACGTGCGTTTGTCGCGCCGCCCAAGACCGAAGAAACCCGGCAGGGCCAAGAAACTTTGCAATAAAAGAAACTCCGCGTTCGCGCGCGGAACTAACAAGGAGAAGTAGTGCCAACAATTCAGCAGTTGGTCCGAAAGGGTCGCACCCCTAAGGTCACCAAGACCAAGACGCCTGCGCTTAAGGCAAGCCCTCAGCGTCGTGGCGTATGCACCCGTGTTTACACCACCACCCCAAAGAAGCCGAACTCGGCTCTTCGCAAGGTGGCTCGTGTCAAGCTTTCGAACGGCCTCGAGGTCACCGCGTACATCCCGGGTGAAGGTCACAACCTTCAGGAGCACTCGATGGTGCTAGTCCGTGGTGGTCGTGTTAAGGACCTACCAGGTGTTCGTTACAAGATCGTCCGCGGTGCACTAGACACCCAGGCAGTTAAGAACCGTCAGCAGGCTCGCAGCCAGTATGGCGCTAAGAAGGGTAAGTAATGCCTCGTAAAGGCCCAGTAACCAAGAAGCCAGTCGTCACCGACCCTGTATACGGTTCGACTGTCGTAACCCAGCTCGTAAACAAGATCCTGCTCGACGGCAAGAAGTCGATCGCAGAAGCCATCGTTTACGGCGCACTTGAAGGCGCAAAGGCTAAGACCTCTGGCGACCCAGTAGTTCTGCTGAAGAAGGCACTAGACAACGTACGCCCAACCGTTGAGGTTCGTTCGCGTCGTGTCGGTGGCTCGACCTACCAGGTTCCAGTTGAGGTCAAGGCTCACCGTGCAAACACCCTAGCCATGCGCTGGTTGGTTTCGTACGCGAAGGCTCGCCGCGAGAAGACCATGACCGAGCGTCTAATGAACGAGATCCTCGACGCATCAAACGGTCTAGGAGCCGCTGTGAAGCGTCGCGAAGACACCCACAAGATGGCCGAGTCGAACAAGGCATTCGCCCACTACCGCTGGTAGTAGGCAGAGCAACCGCCTACTGACGCAAGTTGGTAGGCGGCTGTTCTATTTAGTAACCAAAAACCAACCAATCCACTTTCGGAGGACACCGTGGCACAAGACGTGCTTACAGACCTAAACAAGGTCCGCAACATCGGCATCATGGCTCACATCGACGCCGGTAAGACCACCACCACTGAGCGCATCCTGTTCTACACGGGTATCACTCACAAGATCGGTGAGGTGCACGACGGTGCTGCCACCATGGACTGGATGGAGCAGGAGCAGGAGCGCGGTATCACCATTACCTCGGCTGCTACCACTTGCTTCTGGGACAAAAACCAGATCAACATCATCGACACCCCTGGACACGTGGACTTCACCGTTGAGGTTGAGCGTTCGCTTCGCGTCCTAGACGGCGCTGTCGCAGTTTTCGACGGCAAGGAAGGTGTGGAGCCACAGTCTGAGACCGTTTGGCGCCAGGCCGACAAGTACGACGTCCCTCGCATTTGCTTCGTCAACAAGATGGACAAGCTAGGCGCAGACTTCTACTTCACCGTTGACACCATCATCAACCGCCTTGGCGCTAAGCCACTGGTTATCCAGCTTCCTATCGGCGCCGAGAACACCTTCGAGGGTGTAATCGACCTAGTCGAGATGAACGCTAAGACCTGGCGCGGAGACGTCGAGATGGGCGCCAAGTACAACGTCGAGGCAATCCCTGCAGATCTTCAGGGCAAGGCAGACGAGTACCGCGCCAAGCTTCTCGAGGCAGTTGCCGAGACCAGCGAAGAGCTGATGGAGAAGTACTTCGCAGGCGAAGAGCTAACCGTTGCCGAAATCAAGGCCGGTATCCGTCACCTCACCATCAACTCGATCATGTACCCGATCCTCTGCGGCTCGGCCTTCAAGAACAAGGGTGTTCAGCCAATGCTTGACGCCGTTGTTGACTACCTACCAAGCCCGCTGGACGTTCCAGCTGTTGAGGGTGGAGACCCACGCGACGAAGAGAAGCGCCTAAAGCGCGAGCCTAAGTCGGACGCTCCGTTCTCGGCTCTTGCCTTCAAGGTCATGACCCACCCGTTCTTCGGTCGTCTAACCTACATCCGCGTTTACTCGGGTGCAGTTGACTCCGGTGCACAGGTCATCAACTCGACCAAGGGCAAGAAGGAGCGCATCGGAAAGCTGTTCCAGATGCACGCCAACAAGGAGAACCCTGTTGAGTCGGTAACCGCTGGCCACATCTACGCAGCGATCGGTCTGAAGGACACCACCACCGGTGACACCCTCTGCGACCCAGACAACCAGATCGTCCTAGAGTCGATGACCTTCCCTGAGCCTGTTATCTCGGTTGCTATTGAGCCAAAGACCAAGGGCGACCAGGAGAAGCTAGGTCTTGCAATTCAGAAGCTAGCCGAAGAAGACCCGACCTGCCGTGTTGAGCACGACCACGAGACCGGCCAGACCGTTATCTCGGGCATGGGTGAGTAGCACCTAGACATTCTCGTTGACCGCATGCGTCGCGAGTTTAAGGTTGAGGCAAACGTTGGTAAGCCACAGGTTGCTTACCGCGAGACCCTAAAGCGCGCAGTCGACAAGTACGACTACACCCACAAGAAGCAGACCGGTGGTTCAGGTCAGTTCGCTAAGGTGCAGATCAAGCTTGAGCCTATGGATGTCGAGGGCGACAAGACTTACG
>JACCDH010121462.1_pt1 | contig 12177 bp, 15 predicted proteins | sample 7442481 | NCBI WGS metagenome assembly JACCDH01 (sample SAMN15323433, study PRJNA562643) | freshwater metagenome | isolation source: river surface water | place: USA:Blue River Watershed | collected 2017-08-15
AGCAATTAAAGAAGCGGACTTTGTCTGCTTATTGATTGATCCGAATCAAGGTCTTGGAGAAAATAATCAACAGATTTTAAAAGATTTAGAATTCCACAAAATCAAACCAATCATTGTTATCAATAAGGTTGATACGATTCAAAAAGAAAAAATCTTAGGAACAATTGCTGAACTTTCCACGCGCGGTTTTGAAGAGATTTTTATAATTTCTGCTACCACCGGAGACGGCGTTGAACCTTTAAAAAAGCACTTTATCTCGATTGCGCCGGAAGGTCCTTGGCAATTCAACGATGATGAAATTACTGACGCACCAATGAAATTTGTTGCTGCAGAAATTACTCGTGAAAAATTATTCTTAAAATTAAATCAGGATTTACCTTATTCACTTTTCGTTAAAACCGATTCTTGGGAAGATCTAAACAACGGCCAAGTAAAAATAAAACAAACAATTTATGTTTTAAAAGAAAGCCAAAAAATGATTGTTCTAGGCAAAGGCGGATCAATGATTAAGCAGATTGGTGAAGAATCACGAAAAGATATTGGCGAAATTTTAGGAACAAAAGTTCACTTATTTTTATTTGTAAAAGTCGAAGAAGATTGGATCAATAAAAAAGAAAGTTATGAACAATTTTAATTTTTTATGAACAACACAATTGATCCGAAAGAAATAGAAAAATTTGAAGCAATGGCCGATGAATGGTGGTCTGCGACAGGCAAATTCAAGCCTTTACACAAATTTAATCCTATTCGCATTTCTTATATTAGAGATAAATTAGTTAATTATTTTTCTCTTGATTCAAAAGAAAATCTTCCTTTGAAGAATTTAAAAATTCTAGATGTTGGTTGTGGTGGAGGTTTGCTTACAGAGCCACTGAAAAGGCTCGGAGCCGATATTGCCGGAATTGATGCTGGTAAAAAAAATATTGAAGTTGCAAAAATTCATGCAAAAAAATCTGGACTTGAAATTGATTATAAAAATCAAGATGTTGAAGAATTAAGCAAAACAAATGAAAAATTCGATGTGGTCTTAACCATGGAAATCATTGAGCACGTTGCTGACCCTGAAGCATTTTTAATTGCTGCAAAAAACTGTTTAAAACCAAACGGATTACTTTTTGTTGCCACAATAAATCGCAATGCAAAATCTTTTTTGAACGCAATTGTTGGCGCAGAATATATCCTACGCTGGCTTCCTCGCGGAACTCACGATTGGAAAAAGTTTTTTAAACCATCAGAAATTAATCGTATTGCTGAGAGAAATAATTTGGAGTTAGTTGAATTATCTGGCTTTTCTTACAATATAATTAAAGATGAATGGAAGCAGACAGATAATGTTGATATCAACTATGTAATGATTTTTAAAAATGCCTAATACAATCAGAAATTTACTTTTTTTTGCTGTCCTTTTTCTAACTCAAAACTCACTCGCAGATACTATGAAAAAAGAAAATCCAAACTTAACAGAATTTCAAAAACACGTAATCAAAGGTGGAACTGAACCAGCCTTTAACAATGCATATTGGGATAATCACCGCGAAGGAATTTATGTTGATGCGGTTTCTGGCGAACCACTTTTTTCTTCAACTGATAAATATGATTCTGGCACCGGCTGGCCAAGTTTTACTAAACCAATTTCAGAAGTTGTTCAAAAAACTGATCGTGCTTTTGGCATGACCAGAATTGAAGTTAAATCTAAAAATGCTGATTCACATTTAGGTCATGTATTCGACGATGGCCCGAAAGATAAAGGTGGGAAAAGATTCTGCATTAACTCTGCATCACTAAGATTTGTTCCTAAAGAAGATTTGGAAAAAGAGGGATATGGAGAATATTTAAAATTATTTAAATAAATTCCTAAACTTAATCTCTGTATTGATTTTTCTCCGTTTTTTCAAGACTCTGAGCAACCGTCGATTCAGTAACGCGCATTGTTTCTTTAGGCTTTTCATCACTGTTATTGCTATTTACTGATGATTCTGAATTTGCCCTATCTTTCATTAAAAAACCTTTAAGATCTTCTTCTGAAACTGCATCCATAACAGTTTTTAGTGTTTCAATATTTTCAGATAAAAATTTAAGACCATTTAAATTGCTAGATAAAAAACTTTCAAAATATTCATTTTTTACAGCAAATAATTTTCCTAAAAATCCTAAATTATTTTCAATTTTAGTAAGTAATTCTTGGATTATAGGATGTTGATCTTCATTAAGTTTCTGATGCAATAAATCAACAAGACCCTCTGTATCTACATTTAAGGCATACATAAACGCCATAGATTTGTCCTCTTTTAAAATACTGACCTTAGAAATTTGATCTGAAATTTCCTCTCCAACTCTTTTAAATAAATCTAAATTTTCACTAAAGAATTCGATTAACATTTTAGAATCTTTTCTATTCAAAAACTTTAATAGATTGCTTCTCTCTGAAAAACTGTCAAAAAATTCTAGGCCTCTAAAAAACTTTGGTACTGAACTATCTTGATAATAATCACATCTATCCTCACGATCATAAATTTCCAACCCTTTAAATAATTCTGCGCAAAACTTTTCTATAGCAATTAAATCCTCGCTAGTAAAATCTTTAAATTTATCAAAATCTATAATCATATTTCGAATCAATTCAGCCATATTAGCCGATAGCCCATCTTTAATTTTGTATAATTTTTCAGTTAACTCATCTCCTAAAGCACCTCTAAGTAAAAGATCTTTCTCGGAAGAAGAAACATAATCAGCAGCTTCTTGAACCATGCCCAAATCTTTTATATATTCGTTCTGCGCAACTTCTTGAAGGTTATTTAAATTAGTATGTAAAAATTCTAAAACACGGAGATTCTCTGATAAAAAATTTTCTAAATCTTGAAAATCATTTTGTTCCTTAGCAAATTTTCCAAGAACTTGACGATATTTTTCTCTAGTCTTTTCACGCCCCAAAATTCCGAATAAACCACCATCAAAATCTCTTATTTTATTAACAACTTCTAAAGTTTCTTTTCTGGAAGTTACAAATCCTTCTTGATTAGGAACGTCATCTTTACTAGCTCCAGATGTCTTATTTTTTGGTTTTCTGGTTAATTTATTAACTTGTTCAGGAAGAAACTCTCCTATTCCATCTAGTGCTGATGCTCGAATTAAGGTATAAACATCTTTTTGTCTAAAAAATCTCATTACCTCTTGCAACTTTTCTTCTTTATTTTCTAGTGAATAAGTTTCTCTGGAAAGTAATTTGGAGATTATTTTAGATCGATCACCACCCGCCTCAGGAAATCTGTCATTTAAATTTTTAATTGCATCTTTCATGTTAAAGAAATTTTTAAAATTTATTGATCTTTTCCTTTAAATCCAATCGCCACAATATAATTTTCTGCCGATTCTTTGCGTGATGAATCTGGTTTGAAATGTTTAACAGTTGTAAAATTATCGCGGAATTTTTTTAGCAATTCACCACCTGCTCCACCTTGGAAAATCTTGCCGACAAAAATTCCATCTTTCTCTAAAATTTTAATAGAAAAATCCAAAACTTCTTCAAGCAAACCAACAATTCTCATGTGATCAGTTTGATGATCTCCGCAAGTGTTCTGAGCCATGTCACTTAAAACCACATTACATTTTCTGGCAACAACTCCTTCGTGATTTGGTTGATTTTTATTAATCAAATTAATGATATTTTCCGGTGCACCTTCCGCTAAAAAATCTTGTTGCAAAAATTCCACACCTTCAATTGATTCCATTTCTAAAATATCCACCGCAAAAACTTTTCCGCGACCAACTTTTTCAACCACAACCTGACTCCATCCGCCTGGCGCTGCGCCAAGGTCGAGAACTATTTTTCCTTTTTTGAAAATTTTAAATTTATTATCAATTTCAATAATTTTAAAAGCTGAACGCGCTCTGTATCCTTCTTCTTTGGCTTGTTTTACAAAGGGATCGTTGATTTGTCTTTTCAACCATTTTGTAGAAGATTTATTTCTTCTTTTTGCAGTTTTTACGGGGGTAAATTTATTACGCATAATTTATATTTTTCTGGCTTCTTCAATTAACATTATAGCTATACCACCTCTGACTGGATAAGCTAATTTTGATTCTTCACAAATCAACTCTTGATTTGCCTGATCGTATTTAAGTTCTCCTTTACAAAGAGGACAAACTAAAATTCTTAATAATTCGTCATCAATTTTCTTCATATTTTTCTTGATAAATGGTGTTAATGATGTTTAATCGAATGATCTTCGATCCTTAATGAATTTAAGCTTATCAAACAATAATCACAATGCAAAAAACATTCAGCAATAAAAGAGGATTTTCTTTACTCGAACTATCAATCGCTATAGTAATTATTGGGCTTCTAGTTGTTGGTGTTGCATCAGGAAAAAATTTAATAAAAAACTCTCGACTCGCTTCTGCAAGATCACTCACTTTATCATCACAAATTAACACCATGCCGGGAATGATTTTGTGGTTAGAAACTTCTATGAAAGATAATTTTGGATCATCTCAGGTTCCAGATAACACTCAGATCGGAACTTGGTATAATCGTGAACCTTCTGGATTCTTAACCAAAAATAATTTAACGACCACACCATCAGCTAACGTAATTTACGAAGAAGATGGTATAAATTTCATACCTTCAGTTAAATTCATATCTCCTGGTAAAATGTCATTGGCAAATTTTGTCGGCGCAGCTCCTAGTTCTTCTACAGTCGTAATTGTATTTAGACCAAATATCGCCATTAGCAACAGTACGGCATCTGTGATTGCAGATTCCGGAGCTTCAGGAAACCTTGTTTCATCAATTGGTATTTTAGATAACAGAGTTATCTTGTGGGCAAGTGGATCTGCAGTTTCTACCTTAACCACTCCAAATCCGGCTGCTTTGTCTAATGGCACATCATATATCTTAGTAGCTTATTTTAATGGTTCTTCTTCAAAAGTGTATGTTAGTAATATGGCAGAAGTTGGTGCAACCGTCAGTAATTGTGTTATAAGCGCTAATGCAACCATAAATCCTGGAACCAATCCTTTGGATGGAATTACTATTGGGAATGATAGATCTGGAGGTGTAAATGGAATGACCTCAGAACTTTCAGAAGTTATTGTTTATAGCAGGATATTAAAAGATACCGAACGAAATGATTTGATGGGTTATCTTTCAAAGAAATATAAAATTACCGTTAAATGCCTACAATAGATATGTTCAAGAAAATATCATTTACTCTTCTTATATTAACTTTTGTCAGCTCTTGCGGGCTAATCGCCGAACCAATGCCTAAAAGCTGGAATTGGGGAACAAAACCTCGCCCTTTAACTGGCGTTCGTGGATTTCCGGAAGCGACCAGCGATTATGGTAAAGGTTTTATGAATGGCTGTGAAAACGGTTGGTCAACTTCTACTAAAGGTTTAAAAGATCTTTACAAACCAACTATAAATCCGGCGATGATGGCACATAGTGAAGACTATAACACCGGCTGGTGGGATGGTTATGAACAATGTGTTTATATTGTCGACTGGGACGTTGTATAAAAACAGAATTATGAAAACAACTTACACCTTATTAATAATATCGTTTTTGATCTTAATTGGTGGCTGTAAAAATAGCGGATTTTATGGTCCCTACACTATGGATCTAAGAGTTCCTGATGGTCCACCAGAATTCCAAGCAGGATGGCATGACGGTTGTGCCAGTGGACTTAACAACTCAAGTTTCCAGAATGCTCGTTTCCACGAAATGAGCCTTGGTAGTGGTATTTATCAACACGATCCAATATATCAAATGGCTTATGCAAAAGCCTTATTCTCTTGCGCTATTATGGCGGGGGACTTTTTAGGTCACCCAATGTTTACAGGTCCTTTAGAACATTAATATCATGAAAAATCATAACAGATTTATTTCTATAATATTACTTTTTACCATAACCTCCTGCGCAAGTGCTGCAAGATTTTCAAATCCAGGCAGTGACTTTAGAAATGAATTAAAAGATGCAACTCCTGATTTTAGACAAGGATGGATAGATGGCTGTGATTCTGGATCAGCTTCTGGAAGTAACTCTTTCAACCAAATGTTTCACAAAAATAACCGAATCGACGGCTATAAAATGTCCTATTCACCAGATTACAAAATCGCTTGGAGTAACGCTTGGTGGTATTGTTATCGAAAAGATTGGACCAACCAAAGATCCACCATTTATGGTACATTATTTGGGGGATATCGTTAATGAAAAAATATATCTTATTAATCTTAATAGCTATTTCCGGATGTAAATGGGGCACGGGTTACAAAGCCGCTCCTTTTGCGATGCTTGGAATGCCTGAACCAGATGGAACTCCGATATTTAAAGAAGGATTTAAAGATGGCTGCGGATCAATTTTACGTAACAGGGGTACTGGTCTTTTTAGGGATCGTTATGAATATAATTATAACATTAAATTAATGGAAAACCCTGAATATCAATTTGGTTTTTCAAGAGGTTGGACAAACTGTTTTAACCACGTAGTAGCAGGTAGACATACTCTTGGTGGTTCTGCCGATACTTACATTTATGGTGGTAACTGGGGCGCTCCTATTGATATGGGAAGAGCTGATTGGACTGGAACAATCAACTATGAAACCGGATCATGGAATGACGTGTTTGCATCAGGAGGTGGTGTAACCGGAACGACATTCAGCCCTATACAAACTGGTAAAGGTGGATCAGGAACCGCCTTTGGATCACACCCACTTTGGGGAACACCAAATGATAAACAAATTTTTGGATGGTAGAATGAAAAAAATATTCTCTATTTTAATATTAATCTTAATTTCAAGCTGTAGTCCATATTGGTACAAACCACATGGTCAGGTTTTCAAATTAATGCCTAAAGGTGGAACTCCGGGATTTAATTTAGGATGGAGACATGGTTGTGAATCAGGTCTTGGAACTCAATTTGGTGGTGCCTTTTATATGACATTCTACACATGGAGCCGTGATCCTGAAATTGCTAAAGCCAATCCAACTCCGGAAGATATTGAGATAATTAGAAAGAGATATAAAAAAGAATTAAAGGATGTTAATTGGAATGATCCGGAAGATGTTACAAAGAACTTAAGACATTATAATATGATTTTCTGGCCAGGACACGCATTCTGCCGTCAAAGTATTTTAGGAACTTTACAAAATGCCGCTATGAACCCTCCAATTCCAGGGGATGATAGGATTGATTTCGGAAAAGGAGCAATCGGTAATATTTATAAGATCGATGGAAGGGGTGATGCGAGATGGGGAAATGGTTATTGGTAAAAACCGTTTAAAAAACAGCCTTAACGGCTGTTTTTAGGTTTTTTGAGCATTTTTTGCAGAGCAAAAAATCTCGGGCGCAAGTCGTCTTCAAGCCAAAGGCGCAGAAAAGCGACACAGCGTTTTTAGTGAAAAACAGCGAAATATTTACAAGTAAAAATTATAAATTTATAAGTTGATTCATTGGTAAAAACCGCTAATTTACTCGACTTCAATTTACACAAGCTAATAGCACTCATAACAAATAATTTCATTTCCAATGTTTATTAAATTAGTTCTTTTCTTGCCATTAATCGGCGCCTTAACATCAGGCATTTTATCCGGCTCAGTTTCAAAAAGATTTGCCCAAATTTTTAACTCATCTTTATTAGTTTTATCTGCAATTTTCGCTTTCATTTTATTCTTCAAATTAGGAGTAACCGGACAAAGTGAAACTGTTGTTTTATTCGACTGGATAACTTCCGGAACTTTCTCTGCTGCTTGGACTTTACAAGTCGACAGCCTAACTTCTGCAATGTTAGTACTAGTCACTTTCGTATCTGCATTAGTTCATATCTATTCAATCGGCTATATGGATGAAGATAAATCTGTTCCAAGATTTATGGCTTATCTTTCTCTCTTCACTTTCTTCATGTTAATTTTAGTTACCGCAAATAACTTCTTACAACTCTTCGTAGGCTGGGAAGGCGTTGGTCTTGCCTCATATTTATTAATTGGTTTTTGGTTTAAAAAACCTTCCGCAAATGCTGCGGCAATGAAAGCATTTATCGTTAACCGTGTTGGTGATTTTGGTTTGATTGTTGCAATCGCTTTAATTTATTTAACTTTCGGATCAGTAAATTTTGCTGAGGTTTTCGCTGCAGTTCCTGCACATTTAAATGACAGTTTCGGATTACTTGGAGCAGAATTTAGAACCATTGATGTCATCGCTATTTTACTATTCGTAGGCGCGATGGGTAAATCTGCACAAATCTTTTTACACACTTGGCTTGCTGATGCGATGGAAGGTCCAACACCAGTTTCAGCCTTAATCCACGCTGCTACAATGGTAACTGCCGGAATTTTCTTAGTTGCTCGTTGTTCACCAATTTTCGAATTCTCACCAATCGCACTTGCAATGGTAACTCTTGTTGGAGCAACAACTGCAATCTTTGCAGCAACGATAGCACTTACTCAAAATGACATCAAAAAAATTATCGCTTATTCAACTTGTAGCCAATTAGGTTATATGTTTTTTGCTTGCGGTGTTTCTGCTTATTCAGCTGGCATCTTCCACTTACTTACTCACGGATTTTTCAAAGCACTACTTTTCTTAGGAGCTGGTGCGGTTATTCATGCAATGCACCACGAACAAGATATTAGAAATATGGGTGGATTATGGAAAAAAATTCCTTTCACCTGCGCAATGATTTGGATTGGATCTTTGGCTCTTGCCGGATTCCCTCCTTTCGCAGGATTCTATTCTAAAGACGCGATTTTAGAAGCAGCATTCATGTCTCACGCACAATTTGGTCACTTGGCTTTCTACCTCGGAATTATCGCTGCATTCTTAACTGCATTCTATTCTTGGCGTTTAATTTTCTTAGTTTTCAACGGTAAAACCAGAGCCGATCATCACACTTACGATCATGCTCACGAAGCTCCAAAAACAATGTTGATTCCTTTATTACTACTCGCAATCGGCGCTATTGCGACTGGTTTCATCGGTCAAAATATTTTGCATATGATTTCATTTGAAAATAATTTCTTCGCTAATGCAATTTTTGTATTACCGGAAAATCATAAAATTTTAGAAGAAATTCATCACACTCCAACTCCGATAAAATTATTACCATTAATTCTTGGTGTAGTTGCTATCGCTGTTGCCTATGTGCTTTATGTTGCTAGAACTGATCTTCCTGCAAAAATCGCCAAAGCTTCTGGTGTGCTTTATAAAATCTCTTTCAACAAATGGTATTTTGATGAGATTTATGACAAAATTTTTGTCCAAAGCATCAAAAAATTGGGAACTAAATTATGGCAATTCTGGGATGTAAAAATCATTGATGGTTTTGGTCCAAATGGATTTGCTGCAGCATCTTACAAAGCAGCAGTAAGAATTTCTCAAGCTCAAAGTGGATATGTTTATCACTACGTCTTAGCAATGGTTCTAGGTGTGGTTGGAGCATTATTATATTTGATCCTCAGAACTATCGCGTAAAATTCTTTTAGGGCAGATTAACTCTGCCCTTCTCCAAGACTTCCTCCTCGTATTTATCAATTCCAAACTGGATTTCCGCATCACTATGCTCCTCGAAATAACGATGACAAAAATATACAACATATCCTTGCGATAAGCATTAGCAACCAACAACTCTGCAATTCAGAATGTTAAAGTAGAAAGATTAATTGAAAAAATTTACGAAGATAAAACCTAAACTCATCGAGCTTCGGATTTTTAGATAAGGATTATTTTTAAAGATATGGTAGCGGAGGAGGGAATCGAACCCCCGACACACGGATTATGATCCCGTTGCTCTACCAACTGAGCTACTCCGCCGGATTTGGAAAAGAATTTAAGAAAAACTAAATCAAAAAAAGTCAAAAAAATAAAGGCTTCACTGGACCGTAAAGCCTTTATTTTAAACTCATAATAAACACCTAATTAAGCAGCAGCAGTTTCTTCCGCAACTTCAGCAACTTCTTCTTCAGAAGTAGCAGCTTTAGATTTTTTAGCAGCTTTAACTTTTACAGTTTCTTCAGCTTTGTTATTAGCTTCATAGTTAGCTAAAAGATTTTCAATTTCTGATTCGCTTCTGCTTACAATAACTCTAACTTCAGCAACAATACCAGAATATAAATCAACTTTTACATCATAAACACCAATATCTTTGATTGGTTTTTTAAGAAGAATATCGATTCTAGAAACAGCTTTTTCACCAAGAACTTCGTTAACTTTAGCAGCAACAGTTGCAGTAGTGATTGATCCATAAAGTCTTCCGTCATCAGAAGCATTACCTAAGATTACTAGATCTTTTTTGCTATCTAATTTCGCTTTACGTTTTTCAGCAGCAGAAGAATGTTGTTGGTTTTGAGCTTCGAATTGTTGTTTTTTAGCTTCAAAAACTTTGTAGTTAGCAACGCTATAGAAAATAGCTTTTTTTTGTGGAACTAAGAAGTTTTTACCGTAACCATCTCTAACTGTAACGATGTCACCAACATTTCCCAAATTTGCAACTTTTGCAATTAAAATAACTTTCATAAATTTTTAAGAATTAGTGTTTTGTTTAAGATTCTTTTTTATCGATAGGTGAAATAAGCGCTAATTGACGAGCAACTTTAATAGCATTAGTTAAAGCTCTTTGTTTTTTCATTGAAACGTTAGTAGCTCTTGCTGGAATAATTTTACCTCTTTCAGTGATGAACTTATTAAGCAATTTCAAATTTTTGTAATTGATCTGAGCAATATCAAGATCTTTAAGTGGGCAAGATTTTCTTTTTCTAACAAATACTGCTTGATTAACTAATGAGATTTTTAAAAAACCATCATCGCTTTCAGTTTCGTTACTTTTATTAGGTGAAGTTTTGGTTTGAGTTTTAGCAACCATATTAAAAAATTATATTAGATTATTAATAACAACTTGATCAATCACAGCATCAATTTCTGAAGGAGCGTGAGTTACAACTTTTCCAGCTTTATAGCTTTTAGCATCGTCAGATACCATTAAAAGTGATGGACTAACATGTGCATCAACTTTGAAAATGTTGCTTCTGATGATATCTTCGTTAAAACCGATAACTCTTTTTACTTCAGCGATAGCTTCAAACTCAGCTTTTACATTAAGCAAAACATAGTGACCACGTGGGTTCTTGTTGATTTTGTAAGCCAAATCTCTAAGGCCCCAATATTCTTTAGATACAATCTTTCCTTTAAGATCAGTAACAATTTTAGCGAATTTGTCGCTCAAATTATCAACATCTTCTGCGGACAAATCTTGTCTAGCAATAAAAACTACTTCGTACAAAGCCATATACAGCGTTTAATTTAGATTATTTAAGTAATGTGCTAGCGGTTGTGCCAGCAAAAAAGGAAGGTGGAATATAGATATAATTTTTTTATTTGCAACTAATTATTACTCTTATACCTATAAATTTCCGATATAATTACTCAGCCGAAGTTGGAATCACACTTTTTAAAGTTCTTTTTCCAGCATCCGCCGCGCGTCTTACTTCTTTTCCAGCCAATAAATCCTTAATTTCATCACCGCTTAAAGTTTCAAACTCAAGGAGTCCTTTAGCTAATTTTTCCAAATCAGCTCTTTTTTCAGTTAAGATTTTTTTGGCACTTTGCAAAGCTTCATCCACAATTCTTTTTACTTCTGCATCAATCACTTTTGCAGTTTCTTCAGACATTTCTTTTTGGAATTGATATTGGTTATTTTGATCAGGAGCATAATCAACAGTTCCAACTTTATCACTTAAACCCCATTTAATAACCATTGCTTTAGCCATTCTAGTTGCTTGTTCAATATCAGAAGAAGCTCCAGTTGTAACTTTATCATAGCCGAAAATTAATTCTTCAGCTGCCCTACCCGCCATTGCAACAGCTAAATCATCGTGAAGTTTAGCGCGTGAAACTGAGAAACGGTCAACTTCCGGAAGGCGCATTACCAAACCTAAAGCACGACCTCTTGGAATAATCGTTGCTTTGTGAATCGGATCAGAATTAGGGCAATTTAATGCCACAATTGCGTGTCCACCTTCGTGATAAGCAGTTAAGATTTTTTCATCTTGTTGCATAACCATTGATTTGCGCTCTGATCCCATCATGATACGATCTTTAGCTTCTTCTAAATTATGCATCGTAATTAACATTTGGTTTTGTCTAGCCGCAAGAAGCGCACCTTCATTCACCAAGTTTGCTAAATCA
>JACCDH011331238.1_pt1 | contig 12177 bp, 8 predicted proteins | sample 7442481 | NCBI WGS metagenome assembly JACCDH01 (sample SAMN15323433, study PRJNA562643) | freshwater metagenome | isolation source: river surface water | place: USA:Blue River Watershed | collected 2017-08-15
AACCATAATATTCTTTGAAGGTTAAATTATCAGCGGTTAAGCACTCGACAAATTGTTTGTGTGCAGGCTTAAAAATTTTTTCAAAATTTTGAGCCAGTTCTTCTTTCGAGTTAATAACTAACTTAGTTTTTTTGCTGTCATCAGCTTGATCGGAATTTGAATCTCGTGTGTGGACGATAAAAGGAAAATTAATAATTTCTGAGAGTAAATCAATATTTTTCTCTCGAACCCCCAGTTTCAGTTTTTCAACTTCATCAGCAATTTTTTTCCGTGCAAATGCTTCAGTATGAACATCATCGTTGTTACATTCATTGCTCAGCGTAGGAAGCGCTGTTAAGGCTAGCATCAAAAAAATAGCTGTTTTAGCTTTGATTTTCATAAGGTTTTCAATGTTTGTCTAGTCATGGATGTTTGGTCAACACAACCACTTAGGTGACCTCGTAATTTATTCAATGCTTCTCTGAGTTTTGCTTTCTAAGTTTATTATGCGAATTATTCTTTCAGAGTTGATATTTGATGTTGGTGATGTTTCTGTAATTATCCAAGTTCCTCTAATAGTTAACGGTCCTGTGAATATCATTTCATTAAATAAATTTTCTATACTGTTGTTCTTTATATTGTATATATTAATTCCGTTGGGCTTAGTATTGTCTTCTACGTTGTAATCATCGATAAATACAACCCTTTCGGAGTCTTTTAGAATTCTTGCATATGAAGCATTAAACTCTTTTATAGGTTCTAAATCTTTTGAGTTATATAGTGTGAAATGCCTGCTAGATTCACTGGTGTTATAACCAATTAGTATCAGTTTGGCATCATCAGATATTTCCACTTCAATCTGCTTGTTTACATAATTAACTTTGTCTAATCCAGGGATTTTCTTGAATTGTATTTTGTTGTTTTGGCTAATAACTTTGAAGCAATTTTCATCTTTTTTATATGCAATAATGATTTGTCCATTACTGCTTATGTCGACTATTTCATGTTTCAATGAATTGTTGCACTCGGCAACAGCATTAGACACATATAGCATTAGTAAGAGAGTGATTTTATTAATCATTTTTTTTCCTCTTGAGAGCTAGGGTTATCGTTGAAATGTTTTTGTGGATCGACTGCGACACCATCTATTTTAACTGAGACATGGACATGTTCTTCGTCTTTGGGTAAGCCCTCTGCATTACCTGTAGTTCCTGATGTACCAACACTTTGACCTTCAGTAACCTTAGATTTATCAGCTACCGAAATGCTGTCCAAATGGGACATTCCGATTTTTACTGATTTACCATTCACATTTTTTTCAATAAATAATGTGTTGCCGCCTTTTTTATTCTTGTCAGCGGTTATAACAGTTACCGTTCCGCTAATAGGCGCAACAAGTGCTGTTCCTTTTGCTGCAGCGATATCTGTTCCTGAGTGATTTCCTTTGTTCCAATTTGATGAGGAGCGAGTATCTCCAAATTTTCCTACATTTGGGTTTGTCGAATTAGTTCGAACTTCGCTATCAGCGATTCCTGATTTCCCGCTGACAGGGTTTGTTTCTCTCCCATCCGGATCCACATATTTATAAGGATTATTATTGGCGTAGGCGTAGCGGTTGAACATCATCAGGTTGTCGGTGTTGAAGCCGACGGGGTCGTTGGAGTAAAACCGGCCGATCACTGGGTCGTAGTAGCGTTGTTGCATGTAGGTGAGCCCAAGATCGGGGTCTTCTAAGTGGCCGGTATAGCCGAGGCCGGCTTGTTGCCCCCCTTTTTGTTCGCCGAAGTCATGGTATTTGGTCTGTTTGATGACCTGGCCATTTGCGTTGGTTTCGGCGATCACAGAGCCAAGCACGTCGGTATGCTGGTACTTGATGGTCATTGCGGCGAAGCTGGTTGAGCTGAAGAAAAGAGTGGAGCCTATCAATACACTAAGTGGCAGTGGTCGCATGGTACATTCCTTGTTTGCGTCTGAAAATGGGTGGTTCGCAGTACGTCATTCGAGCCAGTGTGCGACAGTTTGTCTCCAAGCTTATTCAGCCAACATCCAATGCCGTGCGTGGAATAAAGTCGCAAATTGTATAAATTAAGTTAACGATTTGAAGTTAGTTGAGGATGTTGGAAAATGCAAAAAAAATGTGAAGTTTCAGAAGCTAAAAACTATTGCAAAGAATTGAGTGAGCGATTTTTAAATAATAAGCGGGGATTATAAATCTATTGAATTCAGTGGTTTAGGCGGTTGCTGGCGGCAAGAATTCGCTTGCGGCGCCAGCTTACTTAAAATTGTAATTAGTTGTAGCTTGTTTCAAAAGCTTTAACAACTCGGGAGACGCCATTGACGTGACGGGCGATTTCTACCGCTTTGTCCGCTTCTTCAGCACTGACCAGGCCCATTAAAAAGACTTCACCGTTTTCAGTGAATACGCGTACATTCAGTGCACTCACTTCTTTATCCGCGGCCAACAATGATTTGACCCGCGTGGTGATCCAGCTATCGCGAGTTTTGGTGGTAAAAGTAATTGGGTTACCGACACGGATTTGGTTTTGTACATCGCGCACGCCTTGCACTGGCCGCACTAAATCACCTGCCACATTGACCCAATTTTCATCTGGGGCTTGGCCGGTTAACAGCACAACACCGTTATACACATACACGTTGATATTGGCTTGGGTATCCAGGGTTTTGTTACCTTCAATGGCGTTATTGGCTTTGATGGCGATGCTGTTATCGTCGATTTGCGATCCAATAGTCCGGCGGTCAGATACCGCGCAAGCTTGGAGGGCAACTGCTAACGCAATGACCGTAGATAATTTGAAAAAGTTTTTAAAATTCAGCATGATAAGCTCCATTTGCTTAAGCATCATCTTGTTGCGGGAACAAGGTGTTGTCGATTAATTCCACTACGCAATGTAACAAAAATGCGTAACATTCATACACACGGGCTGGCCGATGGGCTGGCACTCGTAATTCGGTATCCGCATTGCCAAGCAGTCCAGACAATTCGCCGTTGTTATCAACGGTTAAGGCAATCACGGTCATATCTTTGGTCAATGCAGCTTCTACGGCTTGAATTAAGCTCGGTTCGTCTCCGCTTAATGACAGCACTAATAAAATATCGCCTTCTTGGCCTAATGCTCGCACTTGCCGAGCTAAGAAATCCTGATTGGCCAACAAGCGGTGTTGCAAACTGGCTGATTCCACAGCGAGCGCCAGCGCAGGTAAACATGGCCTTTCGGTTTCAAATTGGTCCAACAATAGCTGGGCAAAATGACCGGCTAATGAACGAGCCGCGCCTTCGCCACAGCACAACACTTTGCGATCTGAGATCAACGCTTGCACTATGCTCAATGCCGCCGCTTCGATGGGTTCAGACAATGCTTCCCCCGTCGCAATCATGGTTTGGATATTCTCAGTAAACAGCTGACGAATATGTTCTTGCATGCCAATATCCTAATTAAAAAGCATTTTTCAGCCATTGCACTTGATAAGGTTCTTCACCGGTAATGCCTATCACATCAAAACGAGCAAAGGCTTTGGGCGCATGTTGCTGTAAGTAGGCCAAAGCAGTTAACCGTAATTTTTGCTGCTTGCTGGCAGTGACTGCCGCCAAAGGGCCGCCGTAACCCGCACTTTTTCGGTATTTCACTTCAACAAACACCAACTGGGTTTGGTCTTGCATCACCAAATCTAACTCGCCAAAGCGGCCGCTGATATTGCGGCCAACACACTTCAAGCCTTGTTGTTGTAGATATTCCATCGCCAGTGTTTCAAAATAAAACCCTTGCGATTTGCTGTTCATTAGCGGCTTATCCCTTGCTTTTCCAACAATTGCAGCTTGCCTTGGCGATATTGGGCAAACGTCAGTTGACGTTGCACACTGACCCCGTCGGGTAAGCGCAGGCTGCCGGTTAATCCTTGGTAACTCATAATTGGGAACTGCTGTTGAATTTTCAAGCGTTCAATCAATTGCACAGCATCAAAGCCCATGGCAAATAACCGTTGTAAGGTCTCATCTTGCTCAGGATACAGCTCGTCATAAGTGGCGCGCAGTGGCGTTGTGGTGGTGGCTTGGGGTAACAACCATGGCATTTCTGTCATGGTCAGGCCGGCTAAATCGCGCTGATCGGTGCGGTCCACTTTCAAACTGTGGCTGCGAGAACTGGTAAATATGGGCAAACTGCGTGCCGTGGGGCTCACCGTAACATCAATAAACGGCTTGAATAACCGAGTTTGCATCGGATCGGCAATCAGATAAATCGCATCGATATCTTGGCGGCTGTGCATTTCCGCCGTGACGGTTTGTCCTGCTAACCGCGACATTTCTTTCACGCGTTCTTCACTGGCGCTGGTTTCCAGAAATTGATTGATCAAGCCTTTTAATTGATCTTGTGAACCATAGCTATAACTTTCCACGGCTTTGCCGGTGCGTTGTTGCCATAGCATTTGGAAATGTTGTGCCATGCGTTGGCCGACCGGATTCACAGCATAAATGAGTACCGGGTTGAAAAAGCGGCGCTGGATGAAATGTTGCATCATCTGCACGGCTTCATCTTCGACCCCTAAGGCAAAATAAAATTGGTCCGGCTTAATTTCGGCTTTTTCAGGTTTTGAATTGAGGAATAACGTCGGCCAGCGCCAACCTGCATGCGATTGCAAAGCATCGACATCCTCGCGCAGCAATGGCCCTAACACAAATTCAACTTGCGCTTGTTCAAGGGCAGCAATGATGGCGTCGGGTGCTTGCGTGCTATCGATGAAAATTAGCGTGCGTTGGCTGTCACTGGCCGCCGCGACCATGCCTTGTTGCAAGGATTCGCCCAAGGTTTTGAACTGACCTGTTAAAGGGAGGACAACGCCAACCCGAGTTGGCGCAAATGCCACCGTCGTTCCTAGGGTTTTGACGTCTTCAGGCAGGTCGGCTTCAGCTGGCATCATCGGGTTGCGGAGCACCCAATCACTGACTGCTTTTTTGAGCGATGCTTGATCGCCGGCAAAGCCACGGGCGATTTGCAGCAATTCAAGCCATGCTTGGCTGCGTGGATGGCTGTAGTTTAAGTTTTTGAGATCCGCATCGGTCAGCTGCACGAGTTGCTGCCACAGCAGATCTCGGCCTTGGGCATTTTCAGCGGCGTTGGCGGCTAAAATGTCGAGTTGAATTAACCAATTCAGTGCCGATAAGGTATCTTGCTGCACGGTATAAAATTGCGTGGTTTCTTCCACGAATTTGAGTCGGTCATTGGCCGGAACTGTGGCTAAACTCAGCGAACTTAACCAGTTAGACAGATAGTCCCATTGCTGATTTGCGACCAAACTTTGTAACAGCAACAGATAATTTTGTTGGCGAACTTGGGCATAATTGGATTGTTGTAACGTGAAAGCGATGGCTAAAGCGCGTTGTTTATCCCCGTTAGCCAGTTCTTTGCGGGCAACCTCAATTAAGCCGAGTTGATGTAATTCTTCTGGATCTTCGCTGACCGTGGCAACCGTGGCCGCAGGCTGTGTTGTTGCCGTTTGTTCATATTTGAAGGCTTCGGCTTGCACCTCTGCTTTGGGCGGTTCCACCGGCTTGACCACAGGCCGATTGGTTGAGACCACGGGCGCTGGTGGGGCACTGGTTTGTGTGCAGCTCATCAAGAAAATGCTGACAAAAGGCAGATAAATGGCTTTAAAGCCGGGCAGTAATTTGCTGGTTTTCACAATGCACAGTTACAATAGCCGTTGAATGGCCATTATTTTATACCATTTCCGAGATCGGATCATCCTGCTTGCTAGTTTCAATGCGGCAGATTGATGAATTCAAGTGATTGTTAGTCAAGGGCATTGCCCATTCGAGAGCTGTTATGTCGCAACAACCAGGTCAGTTATATATCGTCGCCACGCCGATTGGTCATTTAGATGACATCAGCCAACGCGCTATCCAAATTTTACGCGAGGTCAGTTGGGTAGCGGCTGAAGATACTCGCCATAGCGGTAAATTACTGAGCCATTTGGGCATTTCTGCTCGGTTCTTAGCCTTGCATGATCATAACGAAAAGCAGCGTGCAGCCAGTTTATTGCAGAAGTTACAAGCGGGTGAGCATGTCGCCTTGATCTCAGATGCAGGCACCCCGTTGATTTCAGACCCTGGCTACAGCGTGGTGAAATTATGTCGCGATGCCGGGATCCGCGTCGTGCCCGTGCCCGGTCCATGCGCTTTGATTGCTGCTTTGTGCTGCGCAGGACTGCCAACCGACAAATTTCATTTTATTGGCTTTTTGCCGGCGAAAAGCGGGCAACGTCAGCAAGTACTGAAAGACATTCCGCAAAATGTCGGCACTTTGATTTGTTATGAAGCTGCCCGACGAGTGAAAGATACTTTGGCCGATGTGGCTGCGGTCTATGGCGATGATCGTGAATTGGTGCTTGCCAAAGAATTAACCAAAACCTTTGAAAATTTTGTCCATGGCAATGCGGCAACGATTACTGCTTGGTTGGAAGAAGATCCCCAGCGCTGCCAAGGCGAAATGGTGTTAATGATAGCGCCGCCGCCAGAGAAAGCTGACGATGATATTCAACCGCAAGCCATCAAAACGCTCCGGTTGTTGCTGCTCGAATTACCGCTGAAAAAGGCTGCGGCCTTGACGGCAGAAATTCATGGTGAAAAGAAAAATGCGCTCTACAAATTAGCGTTAAGTTGGCAGGAGTAAAATCAAAGGTCTAGCTTGGAAATATGCGACAGCTGGAAAGTTTTGCACAATGCTATACGCAGCAATTTACTGCAAAATAGCAGAAGTTGTGCCAAAAATTCTGGATTTTTAGGCGATTTGAACCTCGAATTGTTTGGATGACTTTTCGAAAAAAGCATGCTAGTTTTAGCAATTTGCTTACATCTGTAGAGAGCAGGGACGCCATGTTAGATCAAGTTGTACCTCAAGAAACTGTTTTTAGTTCCGCAATTTATGACCCGTTAACCCAGCAAGGCCGCTACCTTGATGCGTTGAATTATGCACAAAGCTGCTGGGGGCCGGTGTCGACATGGCGCGAGCCTGCAAAGCTCGAAGTGGCAATTGTAGTGCTAAGTCATCTTGGGCGTGATCGTGACTCGGATGCCGTTATGCTGAGAGGATTTCGCCGATATCCCGACAACGCCGAGTTTGCGTTGAAGTATGCTTTTTATCTGCTGAATCGCTTCGGTCCCATCAAGGCGGAAGATTTTTACCAACAACAAGCCGCGCTGCTGGCCAAAGCACCCGATCAGGCCGACTTGCAAGTCTTTTTCATTTGTTTGCAGTCAGCGCGCAAAAACTTTGTCGAAGCCAAAGCATTATTAGAACAGGGCCTGAGTCAATATCCCGAAAGTTCTTGGTTACCGCGCATTGAATTGATGCTGCTGCGCGATCAGCAGTTATATGACGAAGAGTTTGTGCTGGCGCAAGCGATGTTAAGCCGAGATCCGCGGGTGAGTGTCATTCTGGATAATTCCAGAGCTTTAGTGCGCAAGCAGCAGTCGCAACAAGCGATGGAATTATTAGCAAGCCACGCGCCGACCATGCAAAGCTGTCGCTTATGGGCAGAGCTCGCCAACATCGCCGCGCGCTTGATGGCTTGGCCCATTTGCGCCAATGCAATTGCACAGTATCAACAGTTGCAGTCAAATCCTGACCGCGATGATGCTGATTTTATTGCGGCCTGTTTGGGGAAAATTGCTCTTGAACGCGGTGATATTGAGCAGGCTTTGCAAGAATTTGCGAAAACTCGCCACCCTTATTACCGAAAAGTGTACCAAAACTTACTAGTCTGGCAAAACCAGGCTGAGCAATCGCAAGGGCCGATGGTGCGGGTTTTGAATGTGCAGCATGAACGCCAAGGCCATCTCACTTGTGCGCCAGCGACGATGGCGGCGTTATGTCGCTATGTCGGGACTTCGCACAGTCAACAAAGTATTGCCGAGAAAATTTGTTATGACGGCACCCCAGAAACTTTAGAGCGACAATGGCTTCGGCAAAATGGCTTCAGTTACATCGAACTGGATTTAACGCCAGAGTTAACCATCGCGCTGATTGATGCCGACTTGCCATTCGCTTTGGTCACCACCCATGGTTTTAGTTCGCACTTGCAGGCGGTGATTGGTTACCATCGCGGCTTGGGGATTGCTTACATCATGGATCCTTCCCGCGATTACACCACTGAGTTGCAATTGGAGTCTGGCTTACTGGCTGAAGCAGCGCACGGTCCGCGCGCGATGGTGTTTGTGCCGAATGAACAAGCGCATCGTTTGCAGCCATTTGTATCCGACGTGACCAAGCTGTATGAATTGTATGGCGCCTTTGCTCAAGCTCGCGAAAATAACTTAATCACCGCTGCGGCAGCAGAGCTGGCCAAGATGCAGCAATTATTGCCTGAACATCGATTAACCCTGATTGCTAATCGCAGTTTGGCGATTGAGCAAAATGACGAACCCGCGATTTTACGGGCGACCGATGCATTGCTCGCGCGCTATCCAGATCCGGTGGTATGGCTGAATTCGCGTTTTCAAAGTTTAAAAAATTTAGGCGAGGGCGAAGCGGCTTTGGATTATTTATTCCAAGCCGTGCAACAGCAACCGCACACCGACTTAAAAATCCGCTTATTCCGGCAAATTTACAGCATGCCGCGTTATCGCAGCCAAACGCTTGCGCTGTTAAAACAACTGCGAATTTCCGGTAGTTACAGTGCTGAAGTTTATGATTTATTGGCGGATTATTACTGGCAAGAGAAACAATATGCGTTGGCGTGTCGCTATTATTTTTATGCCTGCTGTTTAGATGATACCCAGCAAGGGTATGTCGAGTCCTATTACAAGGCGGCGTTGTATCTGAATGAAACCGCCGATGTGCTGACGCGCTTACAAGCTCGCTTTGACAAATATGGGACTCGTTCGGCAAGTCCTGCGATGTCCTTATACCGAGTTTATAACTGGCAAAGTAAAGCGCAATTGGGCTTGGACGTCTTGCGCAAAGCGCTCGAGTTAAGGCCTGATGATCAAGAGTTGTTGGTGTTTAGCCTGCAAGAATTGCTCTATCATGCGCAATTAACCGAGTTCGACCAGTTATTTGCCAGTGCTTCCGCACGTTTGTCACCAAGCCAACAAAACTACTGGTTAGCGAAAAAAGCCGATTGGCAAGGCGACTTTGCCACGGCCACCGAACATTTCCGCCAATGCTACCTGCTGACCCCTTGGCAATCTTCGGTCGCGGATGCTTATTTTGCAGCATTACGTCGTGCCTCTGCTGATGAGGTGATTGAAGCAGAGCTGACGAAACTGGCTGAAATTGATAGCAATCATCCGGGCTTATTGAATTATCAAGCCGATTGGCATCCGAACCCGGAGGTTGTGGCTATAGCGATTGCGAAGTTGGCTGAGTTATTTCCTCATTATTCTTGGTATCAGCGCCGAGCAATCCGCCAATTAATGCAACGTGGCCAGCTGGCCGAAGCCGAGACTAAATCTGCTGATTTATTAAGTTTGTTGCCGCATCAAGTGGATAACCAACTGTTACATGCGCGGATCCTGTTCAAACGTCAACAGCTGGCAGCGGCAAAAGCAGTGGTCGAACAAATATTGATCCATGACATTAACCAGTCCGAAGCCATTGATTTATTGATGGATTTAAGCACCAGCGTCAGCGAGAAACGGCAAAGTTTACAATGGTTAGTTGTGCAACTCGGTCAGCAAGCCAATTATGGCGATACCATGCTTGATTTTGCTGAACTGGCCATGCGTTATCTTGATTTAACCGAGCAACAACCGCTGGTGGAAATTTTCCAACGCAGCCAACACATTTGGGCCAGCCAGTTGGCGTTGAGCTGGCTTTACCAACAGCAAGATGATGAAGCGGCGTATCAGCAGTTACTGCAGGCAGTCTCAGACTTTCCATTATTGCCGCGTTTGCATTTGGAACTGGCTGATTTAGCGGTCAAACTTGGCAATAAAACCCAAGCAGTGCAAAGTTATCAGCAGGCCTTAAAGCTGAATCCTACCTATAGCCGGGCCAGTCGTCAGTATGCTGTCTTTTTGGAAAATGAAGAGCAATTGACCGAAGAAATTGCAGTGATCCAGCAAGCGCTGCAATACGATCCTAAAGACGGCATATTGCATGGTTTTATGGCCGATGCTTTGATGCGGGCCGATGATTTCAGCCAAGCACGCTATCATTTAGAAAAAGCGGTGCGGTTTGATAACCATTATTTGTGGGCTTGGCATCGCTTGGCGCGAGTCTGTGCTGAAGCCGATGAGCCTGATTATGCCTATCAACTGGCCTTGCGTCTGCATCAAGAAGCACCGCATTTGGTTGGGCCTTTGCGGGCCTTGGCGGCCTTAGCGGAAGCTCCCGAACTGAAAGTGAAATATTGGCAGCAGAGCATCGCCCTGGATCCAAGCCACTATCAATTGCAATTACCCTTATTGGAATATTGGTTTGAACGTGGCCAATATCCGCAAATGTTTGCCCATACGCAACAGCAGTTTGGCGATGCGCCGCAACCTTTTGAAATTGCTTCATTAATGGCCAAGGCGTATGAAGCAACCGGGCACCATCAACAAGCGGCGAAAATGCTCAGTGAAGCCCTAGCGGGCTCGAACCCAGAGTTAAAATATTGGGAACAGCTGTTTGATTTACAGCGTAAACATAAAATGAAGGCGGAATTGGAGCATAGTGCACGTTTGTTGTTGGCACGACAACCCAATGATGGTTTAGCCATTTGCACTGCCGCCGAGCAGTTATTTTTTGCTGGCCAAAAAGAGGAAGCTCGCAGCTTATTTGCCAAAGCGTGGATGATTGCGCCAGACCATCGTTATGTCGCATTAACTTACCTTGATGATTTAATTGATAAAAAACAGTATGCAGACGCTGACTCTGTTGTGCAGAGCTTATTGGTTAAACATCAAGATGTTTGGGTATTGCAGCGGCAATTAAAAGTGTTGCTTGGGCTGGGTGAACAAGCAAAAGCACAGCAAGTGTGGTTGAAGGTGGTCGCTTCGAAACAAGAAAGCAGTTATGTCTACGACAATACGTTCGAATCTTTTCCAGACTATGCGCCGATGCTTGCCAAGCAATTGGCAGAGCATTTACCAGATGCCAGCAATTTTGCCGGTTATTGCTTAGGGCGGTACTGGCAAAAGCAAGATCGCAAAGCGCTATTGCACTGTATCGAGACAGCCCCAGTGGGCGAAGGTTGGAATGGCCTTTATGAATTTTATCTGGAAGAGTTTGTGGCAGCTGAGGCTTTACCGCCGCGGAAAATGTTGGACCCATTCCAAACCCGGATCAACGACAATGCTATTTTAGCCGCCAAACTCGCCAACATTTATCGAGTCAATGGTCAGCTTTATCAATCAGCACAGCTGTATCAAAGTATCGCTCCAGAGCAGCGGCCCTGTTATGTCAGTTATCATTACGGCACAGTGCTCGCGGATTTAAATCGCTGGCCAGCAGCGCTGCATGTTTGGCAACAAGGCGCCAACGCTGAACCTGATAACTGTTTCCATAATCTGCAGTTATGGCGTTTGGCGGCCGAATTTATCGAACATGGTGAAGTATCTACTGATTTACAGTACATCAACCGGCAAGAGTTGACCTCGACTGAAATCTTGGTTTTGGAAACCCTGCAATTGGTGTTGATGTTGCCAACAGCCAGCGGAGCTGAGGTGCTGGCCCACATCAAAGTGATCCGGCAAGCTGGGGGCAAATCATCGCAAATTTCGCGCGTGCGTGCCGTGGGTAGAGCCATGTTTAAAGCGCTCAGTCGTTATTCTTCGGCCTACAGTTGGTCGCAGTCGCTGCTGTTGCGTTTATTCAGTTGGACCATGTACTGAGGATTTTCTGGCTGAACTTGGTTTTTCGCGTATAATGCCCGCCGTGAGTTGGCTAAGACAATCGCTGCCTACGCAAGTAGGGGGAGGAAAGTCCGGGCTCCACAGGGCAGGGTGCCAGGTAACGCCTGGGGGGCGCGAGCCTACGACCAGTGCAACAGAGAGCAAACCGCCGATGGCCCATCGTTCGCAAGAGCTGTGGGATCAGGTAAGGGTGAAAGGGTGCGGTAAGAGCGCACCGCGCGGCTGGTAACAGTTCGTGGCACGGTAAACTCCACCCGGAGCAAGACCAAATAGGCCCCCTTTGGCGCGGCCCGCGTTGGGGGCGGGTAGGTTGCTTGAGGCGTATGGTGACATACGTCCTAGAG
>JACCDH010687419.1_pt1 | contig 12176 bp, 13 predicted proteins | sample 7442481 | NCBI WGS metagenome assembly JACCDH01 (sample SAMN15323433, study PRJNA562643) | freshwater metagenome | isolation source: river surface water | place: USA:Blue River Watershed | collected 2017-08-15
AATTTTTTCTATCAAGAGCTAGGCTTTTCGGGCAACTTTAATGACTACTACAACCCCGACAACAGCTATCTGCACAAAGTCTTGTCAACGCGACGCGGCATTCCAATCTCGCTGGCGGTGATTTACATGGAGCTTGCGCAACAGGTAGGACTGGATGTCAAAGGTATTTCTTTCCCCGGTCACTTCCTGATGAAACTGTCGATCAAGACCGGCGACATCATCCTTGATCCTTTCAACGGCGCGAGTCTCTCACGCGAGGAAATCGAGGAAAGACTGGAACCGTATTTCATCAACGGTCGCAACCCGGACGATCCACCGCTAGCCAGCTATCTCGCCAATGCAACAGAGCGTAGCATTCTGGTTCGCATGCTGCGCAACCTTAAAGCGGTCTACGCTGAACAACCGCACTGGAAAGAATTCCTGAGCGTGCAGCAGAAGCTGGTGATCTTGCTGCCGGATGAAATCGAAGAACGACGCGACCGTGGTCTCGCCTATGCGAATTTGGACTGCCCCAGCGCTGCGTTACAGGATATCGAGGCTTATCTCGCCCAATGCCCTCAAGCGACCGATGCAGAGTTATTGAGAATGCGATTGCCTGAATTACGCGCTGCAAGTCGTAAGATCAACTAGCTGGCTTCGGGTCTTTCATTGTCGGTTTCGGCTAAAGCACCATTAAAAACGGTCAGCGTATGAATGACTAACGCGAGCATGAGATCGGTATTCAGCTCTTGGTACGCACTTCCATCGCCTCCCAGCGCTCCAGCGCCGACATCAGCAACTCGTCAATCTCGGCATAGCGCTGATTGAGTTTTTGAGCTTGATCTGGCTGATTGCGATACAGCTCGGCATCGGCGAGCTTCGCTGAAATTTCCGCCTGCTCGGTCTCCAGTGTAGCAATCAGTTCCGGTAGCTGCTCGAGTTCGCGCTGTTCCTTGAAGCTGAGTTTTTTGGTCTTTTCTTTTGTCGCAGCGGGTGCTACTACCGATTTCACTGCAGGCTTGGCGACTTCGGCGGCAACGGCTGTCGCACCGCGAGATCGCACGCGCTCCCAATCGGAATAGCCGCCGATGTACTCACGCCATACACCTTCACCCTCGGCCACGATCACCTGAGTCACTACATTGTCCAGAAAAGTACGATCGTGGCTGACCAGAAAAACCGTGCCTGTGTACTCCTCAAGCAATTGCTCGAGTAATTCCAGCGTATCGATATCCAGATCATTGGTCGGCTCATCAAGTACCAACACATTGGCTGGTTTTGCAAACAAGCGCGCCAACAGCAAACGGTTGCGCTCACCACCCGATAAGCTGGAGACGGGAGAGCGCGCACGCTCGGGTGCAAACAAAAAATCGCCGAGATAGGTCATCACATGCTTACGTTGTCCATTCACCTCGACCCAGTCGCTACCGGGCGCAATGGTGTCGGTGAGACTCGCCTGATCATCGAGCTGCTCGCGCATCTGATCGAAATAGGCTATCTGCAGCTTGCTGCCTTGCTTCACCGTGCCGGCGTCAGGCTGTTCTTGACCGAGGATGAGTTTCAACAAGGTTGTCTTGCCTGCGCCGTTCACACCGATCAGACCAACTTTGTCACCTCGCATAATCGTGGCATCCAGATGACGCACGATCACTTTGTTGCCATACGCCTTGCTCACATCCGTAAGCTCAGCGACGATTTTTCCTGAGCGTTCGCTGGCAGCCACTTCCATGCGTACCTGACCTTGCTGGTCGCGCCGGCGAGAACGCTCTTCGCGTAACTGCTCCAGCCTTCGGACGCGACCTTCATTGCGCGTACGGCGGGCCTCAACACCCTTGCGTATCCAGACTTCTTCTTGTGCCAGCACCTTGTCGAATTTTGCGTTTTCTATCGATTCGATTGCCAGCTGCTCGGCCTTGCGCACCAGGTAAGTCGTAAAATTTCCTGGATAAGAGCGCAAGCGCCCCCGATCAAGCTCGACAATACGTGTGGCCACGTTATCAAGAAAACTTCGATCGTGCGTAATAAACAAGACGCTGCCACGGAAATCACGCAGCAGCGTCTCCAACCAGGCGATGGACGAAAAATCCAGATGGTTGGTCGGCTCATCCAGTATCAATACATCCGGTGCAGACACCAAGGCGCGTGCGAGCGCCACGCGCTTTTTCATGCCGCCCGAGAGTGTCTGAATCTGCCGCTCTCCATCGAGATTCAATTTTTGCAGCGTCGTTTGGACGCGATTAGGCAGATTCCATCCATCCACCACATCCAATCGTGCCTGTACTTGCTGCATGCGTTCCATCAGCGCCTGATCATCCCCCTCGCCCATGCGCGCCACGAGCTGATCGTATTCTTCCAGCAGCGCGCGGGTTTCAGACATACCCTCGGCCACTGCATCGAAGATGGAGCCCGTGGGATCAAATACCGGCTCCTGCTCGACATAGGCGATACGCACGCCTTGCTGAAAGGTCAGCAGCCCGTCATCAAGCCGGGCAAGTCCGGCGATGATTTTGAGCAGCGAGGATTTGCCAGTGCCGTTGCGACCAATCAGGCCAACGCGCTCACCGGCTTCCAGGGAAAATTCGGTATGGTCCAACAACGCCACATGCCCGAATGCGAGCTGAGCGTTGCTCAAAGAGATCACTGCCATGATGAGGGGCTCCCGGGAAGGGATACCAGAAAACTGAGGAAGCCGACATTCTACCCATCATCGACGAACCGCATGAGAGCGCAGACCTCCCCTGACTTGCTTGCCAGAAAGAGTCCCTTGTTAATATGGAGCCCGCTTCAACTCATCGGGTACAGGATCAAAACGGTCAATTTATGCACAGGACCATATTTAAAACCCCCATCGTCAATACGGTGTTGCGGCAATTTTCCGTTATTTTTTTGCGTTTAAGCGGCTGGAAAATAGAAGGGCAGCTGCCAGCAGAGGCGACTAAATGTGTTTTTATCGCCGCTCCGCATACCAGTAATTGGGATCTTCCATTCACACTGATGGTCGCTTTTGCCTTGCACCTAAATATCTACTGGATGGGTAAAGCCAGTATCTTTCGATTCCCGTTTGGCGGAGTGATGCGTTGGCTGGGAGGTATTGCAGTCAATCGCGAACAATCAAATAATTTGGTTGCCGCATCAGCAAAGGCACTTATTGAGGCCGATGGTCCGGTGCAACTGGTTATCCCACCGGAGGGTACTCGCAGCAAAACACGTTATTGGAAAACGGGGTTTTATTACATCGCTCTTGAAGCGAATGTACCCATCCTGATGGCATACATGGATTATTCACGAAAGATAAGCGGCATCGGCCCCTTACTAGCTCCCACCGGCAACGTTGAGAGCGACATGCAGATCGTGAAAGATTTTTATGCGCCGTTTAAAGGCAAAAATGCAGATCAGTTTGAGCCTTCTAGCTAACGTAAATAGAGTGCTTGTAAGTCGCTAGACTACATCCCGCTATCCCCTCACCCCCGATCTACCCACTAACTCGCCTAAGCTATAATCCTCGTGAGCAGTTCCTTCACTGCCTGCGTCTCGCCGTAGTTCAATGGATAGAACGAGTGCCTCCTAAGCGCTAGATACAGGTTCGATTCCTGTCGGCGGGACCAACACCTCAATATCGTTCGCTTTTACCGGCAAAGTTTCTCCAGCAAAACTGCGTCAGTACTGCCACCTCGAACTGACGCCAGCCTGAGTTTGGTTTCCATCGCACTGACAACTGCGCCCTGCGCTTGCTTGCCTGCGTAACGAATTACCTGCTCCGATCCCATTTTTTTGCTATCGCAATCGATAGTCGTGAGCACTTTCTCGGACGACACGTCATTACCTTCCAGCGTGGTGATGGGTTTGAGGTAGTCGGTGAGTGTCCACAACTTGATACGCCCCTGTTCGCGACTGACCGGAGTGGCTTCATGAAATTCCTCGGCTTCTGCGTGACGCTGATAAGCAATCCACTCAGCGTGAGCAGATACACATGCGAATACCAGTGCCGAGGCCAGTAAAAAATTTTTCATCGGTTGCGGTCAGTTGAGTTTGCGTGGTTCGCCGAAGCTGCCTTCTTTCGGATAGAGGAACGTGGTCTTGCTCGGTCCCATACCGACAATCTGCACAATCGCACCCTCTTCACCACCGCCGTCGTAATGCACACCACCGGCCGGATGAAACATATAGCTGCCCGCCTTCAACGGTACAGTCGCCGTCGGATCCCAGCTGTCATCTTTGCCGGCGTGCCAAGTCCCCTGAATGACAGTGACATGGCGGTCTTCTTCATGAAAATGCGGCGAGCTCATCACACCCGGCGGAAAATGTGCACGAATCACGTATTGACCCGGCTTGTTCAGATCGCCGTAAATAACAGCGATCTTGACCCCGCGACCGGCATCTTTCCATACGATGCGCTCAGGCGGCACCTCCAGAAAATCTTTCTCACCCGGCGCCGAGAAGCTGGGCGACATCACCAGCACACTCGCCAGACCCAGGGCACAGCCAATGAACTTCAAGTTATTACGTAGCTGGTATCGCATAGCATTTCTCCCAACAGAAAAATTGATCCGTGGAAAATAACATATCTGCATGTAGCGGTCAGCGAATGCCGATATCCCACAAGGCCACAGGCATGGCAATTTCAGATATCGAAGCGAACAGGGGCATAATGCCGGCTGGCATCAGCGCTCAGGCCATGCCCCACGGTAAACCCACGACAAAGGATAACTATGAAGCTGGTACGTTACGGCCGCCCAGGCCATGAAAAACCCGGATTGATTGATCAGGACGGCAAGCTGCGCGACCTGTCAGGCATTGTCGATGACATCGGGCCCGCTGAACTGTCGGACAAGACGCTGGCCAAGCTTGCCAAACTTAAGCCGGCAAAGCTTCCCGCAGTACGCGGCAAACCACGGTTTGGTACGCCCGTCTCGGGGGTGGGCAAATTCATCGGCATCGGGCTGAACTACTCGGACCATGCGGCCGAATCAGGCATGCCGATTCCGGCTGAACCGATCGTCTTCATGAAGGCGGTGACTTCGCTCTCCGGACCGGATGATGATGTGATGCTGCCCAAGGACTTCAGCAAGGCTGACTGGGAAGTCGAGCTGGGAATCGTGATCGGCACCAAGGCGCAGTATGTCAGCGCGAACTCTGCTCTTGATTACGTGGCGGGCTATTGCCTGATTAATGATGTGTCCGAGCGCGCCTTCCAGCTTGAACGCGGTCCGCAGTGGGACAAGGGCAAGGGCTGTGACACCTTCGGTCCGGTGGGACCATGGCTGGTAACGAAGGATGAGATACCCAATCCGCAGCGCCTCGGGATGTGGCTCGATATCAATGGCGAGCGCCGGCAGACCGGCAATACACGCACGATGATTTTTTCAGTCGCGAAAATTGTCAGTTATCTGAGCCGGTTCATGACACTGATGCCGGGCGATATCATCGCCACCGGTACGCCACCGGGTGTAGGCATGGGTATGACGCCGTAACAGTTTCTTGCGCCCGGCGATGAAATGCATCTGGGTATCGAGGGACTGGGCGAGCAACGTCAAAAAGTGGTGCGCTACAAGAAGTCCGCATAAGGAAACTGCCGGGCGTGGCTCTTACTCCGCGTCCGGCTGTCTCGCAGGTGATGCTGCGGCAAAGCTCTCCAGCTCAAGACAGGTGGCATTGATGCGCATAATCGTCGGCATGCCCGACAAATCACATTGCATGCGCTGCGCATTCGCGACTTGCGGCACCAGAAAGCAATCGGCGTATCCCGGCGTATCGCCGAAACAATAACGCCCCACTCTGCTATCGCTCGCCAGAATTTTCTCCACGCTCGCAAGGCCCTGCTCAACCCAGTGTTTGTACCAGCGATCCTTGTCAGTCTCGGAAAGCTTCATCTCATTGACTAGATAACGCAGTACCCGCAGATTATTGAGGGGGTGTATGTCGCAGGCAATCGATAAGGCCAGACTTCGGAGCCAGGCGCGATCGAGCGCATCCTTTGGCAGTAATGCTGGATTCGGATGAACTTCTTCCAGATATTCGATGATAGCCAGCGACTGCGTCAGGGTCGCGGGTGGTTCTTTCAGCTGCAACGCGGGTACCAATGCATCGGGACTCAGCTGGCGGTAGGCAGGTGTCAATTGTTCACCACCGTCTTTCAGCAGATGCACCGGCACAACGGTATACGGCAAACCCTTCAGATTGAGGGCGATACGCACACGATAGGATGCGGAGCTGCGAAAGTAGCTATAGAGTTTCATGGCAGGTCGGACGCTGTAGTTTGGCTGGGATATAGCTCGATTATGCCACTTGCCCACGTAGTGAATTTCTGGGCAGGAATTCTGGCAAAGCGGTACAGATCACAGTGAGGGTGGTATGTGAAGCTGCGGCATAAAAGGGAACTGATCGACGATGATCTCCACCCATCTCCGCCAGCTATCTTTTGGAGATCCCTATGTTGCCCCCATCCTCTGCCACGCACTCCCCTGCCCCGCCATCCACCGCTTCATTGACCGACACACCAGAAACGCCGTTAGCCCCTTACCTGACCGTCGGTCAGCGCGCAGCCTTACGGAGTGGCTCCGACGAAGCAATTGCCTATGCCGATGAAGAAGCATTGCAAATGGCGATTGCCGCCAGTTTGTCACTTGAGAGCGACGCACTGCATGCCGAACGTGAGGCACAGCAAAAGCTGAATGACCAACTCAGGCACTGGTTCGGTACGAACGGCTTTGATGTCAAGCCGAATTCAGGCAACAGCAATAACTGCCTGATTATCTCCATGCTCCAGCATGTGACAGGCGACTACCACAGTGACCATGTGGATAGCGCCAGTCATTACAAAAAGCAGTTGGCGCAACAAAGCGGCCACGAAATCAAGACCAGTCACGCGCTGCATTCAGATACAGCACTCACGTCCTGGCTGATCGCGCAGATCAATCATGATTATTTCGGGCAGCAGAAAGATCGTTATTTTTGTTTTTGGATGGTGACCGCTGATCTTGATGGCAAGCCAGCGGTGCGATCCATCGGGGAAGGTCAGCGTGCAGCTGCCATTTTTGATGGTGCCGGACATTATGAAGCGGTGGTGGCACGCGATCTCAGGTCAGCACGGCAACTTAGCCACCCAGATAAGCTTCCCTGACTCGCTCATCGTTCAAAAGATGATCGGCCGTATCCTGCAAAACGATACGGCCGCTCTCCATCACATAGCCACGGTGCGCAACCGCCAAGGCCTGCCGCACATTTTGTTCAACCAGCAGTATCGTCACGCCCTGCTGCGCAATATCTCGGATCACATCAAAAATCTGCGCGACCATCATTGGCGCCAGACCCATCGAGGGCTCATCCAGCAATAGGAGCTTGGGACGACCCATCAAGGCACGCGCCATCGCCAGCATCTGCTGCTCACCACCCGAGAGCGTCCCCGCCAGTTGTGACTGCCGCTCTTTCAATCGCGGGAATACTGAAAACCAGCGATCTATATCCTCTTCGATCTGAACAGTATCGTCGCGCGTGTAAGCCCCCATCAGCAAATTTTCACGCAGAGTCATGCGCGAAAAAACTCCGCGACCCTCAGGCACCATCACCAACCCCAGCCCGGGTAAAGCAAAGGCCTGCTGCTGATCGATACGCTGGCCTGCGTATAACACCTCGCCGCTGCGCTGCGACGACGGTAAAGTACCCGTGATCGCTTTGAGTGTTGTGGTCTTGCCCGCGCCATTGGCACCGATCAGCGTCACCAGCTCACCGGGCATGACCTTGAATGAAATATCTTTTACCGCTTCAATGCCACCAAAAGCGACGACAAGGGAGCGAACCTCGAGCAAGGGATGTACGTTCTCGCTCATGCAGCCTCCACACCAAGATATGCGGCAATCACGGCCGGATTCTGCTGAACTTCAGCGGGCGTTCCTTCTGCAATGACTTTGCCGTAATCGAGTACGGTAATACGATCGCATAAACCCATCATCAATTTGACGTCATGCTCGATCAGCAAGAGGCTGGTACCTTTATCGCGAATTCGTTTCAGCAGATCGCGCAACTCAGATTTTTCCGTAGCGTTCATACCGGCTGCTGGTTCATCCAACGCTAGCAACACCGGCTCGGTGGCGAGCGCGCGCGCAATTTCAACCCGGCGCTGATCTCCATAAGATAAATGTCGCGCAGTGCGTTGCGCAAGATGGGCAATGCCAACGAACTCAAGTAACGCCTCTGCATGAGCGACAATCTGCGCTTCCTCTGCGCGCGCAGCCGGATGCCGAAAAATCGCACCGAGGACGCCTTGATGCGTGCGAACGTGCCGTCCAACCATTACATTTTCAAGTGCACTCATCTCACCGAACAAACGAATGTTCTGAAATGTGCGCGCAATACCCGCACGAGCGACCGCATGCGGCGCAGAAGGTGAGTAAGGTTTTCCAGCGAGTTCAAATTGACCACCGTCCGGCTGATAGAGACCAGTGATCACATTGAAGCACGTCGTTTTGCCAGCGCCATTCGGCCCAATCAGGCCGTGGATGTGCCCGCGCGTGATGGCGAGATTCACCTCGGTCAGCGCCTGCAAGCCACCGAATCGCTTACCCACACCCGTCACACGAAGCAAGGTGTCGCGACTCATGCAGCACCCGTTTGTGTATTCGACGCAGGTATGGGGCGATCTTCCTGTCGTGGCGAGGGCCAGAGACCGGCAGGACGCGCGAGCATGATCAGCACCAGCGCCAGCCCGTACAAGAGCTGACGCAATACTTCGGCTTCGATCCAGATATGTCCGAACAAAGCGGTCTGAATCGGCTCAACGGTATGACGCAAAATTTCCGGTAGTGCTGCCAACAGCACTGCACCCAGAATAACGCCAGGTATATGGCCTATACCGCCCAGCACCACCATCGCTAGTACCGCAATCGATTCAGTCAGTGTGAATGATTCAGGCGAAATGAATCCTTGAAACGCACCAAACATCGCGCCCGCAACACCCCCAAAGGCAGCCCCCATCGCAAAGGCCAGCAGCTTCACATTGCGTACATGGATGCCCATCGCTTTGGCTGCGATCTCATCTTCGCGAATCGCGATCCACGCGCGCCCTAAACGAGAGTGCTGCAATCGCTGCGAAATGAATACCGTGAGAATGCAAAGCAATAGGAACAGGTAATAGTAGGCGTTTACCGAGGGCATGGAGAAGCCAGCCAAATAGACCACGCCACCTGAACCGGCTTCACCAGCGAGCGACACACCGCCGATGCGAACCGGATCAATGAGATTGATGCCCTGAGGACCGTTGGTGATATTGACCGGGCCATTGAGGTTGTTCATGAAGATGCGAATGATTTCACCAAAACCCAACGTCACAATCGCAAGATAATCACCGCGCAACTTCAGTGTGGGTGCACCAAGTAATGCACCGAAAATTCCTGCCACCAGCGCCGCCAGCGGAATGATCACCCACACGGACCAGTGGATTCCTTGTGCTGCAATGGCATCACCTGCAACATGCAGCAACCAGTCACCTGCAGCGGGATACTCCATTTGCAGTGATTCGATGATGACCGCAAACTGGGGAGAAGCAAGCAAACCAGCGAGATAAGCACCGATAGCGAAAAAAGCGATATAGCCCAAATCCAGCAAGCCCGCAAAACCCACCACAATATTCAAGCCCAGCGCGAGCATGATGTAAAGCAGTGCGATGTCGATGATGCGCACCCAGGAGTTACCGAACTGGGATGCCACGATAGGGAATACCAGCAGCAATAGCGCAAACAGGATAATTCGCAGCGGGGAATGATGAGTGTTCACGAGGCTAGCTACAGACCATCAGGAACGATCCGCGACGCGCTCACCCATGATGCCCGAAGGCCTGAGCGTCAGCACGAGGATCAGTACGATGAAGGCAAAGATGTCCTGATAGTGGCTACCCAGCACACCCGCGGTCAGGTCTCCGATATACCCGGCACCCAGGCTTTCGATCAAGCCCAACAAAATCCCACCGAGCATCGCACCGTAGATATTGCCGATGCCGCCAAGCACGGCCGCCGAAAAAGCCTTGAGCCCCGGTGTGAAGCCCATCGCAAACTGGGCTGATGCATAGTTCGCGCCCCACATCACACCCGCAACAGCGGCGAGTGCAGCACCAATCGCGAAGGTGAACACAATGACCCGATTGGCATTGACACCCATCAGCGCTGCGACGCGGGGATTTTCGGCAACGGCACGCATCGCACGCCCCATGCGCGTGCGTTCAACTAACAGCGACAATCCAATCATGGATACAGCTGCAAGCAGGAGCAGCAGCACCTGGGTGGGCGTGATCAGAGCACCCATCACATGCAAGGGATCCGACGGCAATACCTGAGGGAACGGCAGCGGATTACGACCCCAGATCATCATCGCCAGCGTCTGCAACAGAATCGATATGCCAATGGCGGTGATCAATGGTGCAAGCCGTGGCGCATCACGCAAGCGACGATACGCGACACGTTCAATGAGCACGCTCACGATCACGCACACCGGAATCGCGCCGGCGATCGCCAGCATCAGTGCAAGAAAGCCTGGAAGTTCTGGACTGAGGTGTTGAATGACTTGCAGCAGCGACCATCCGACCATCGCGCCTATCATCAGCACATCGCCATGCGCGAAATTAATCAGGTTCAGTACGCCGTAGACCATGGTGTATCCCAACGCAACCAGCGCATACATGGAGCCCAATACCAGGCCATTGATCAGCTGCTGCGCGAGGATATCCATACTTACGCCGGACGCGCCGACAGGCCTTTAGGCAGGGGGAAAGTGACATGCTCCTCCACACCGTCGAGCTCGCGTACACTTTTGACACCCAGCGCTTTCAAGGTGGCGACAACATCTTCGACCAGAATTTCAGGCGCCGAGGCGCCGGCCGTCACACCAATGCGCTGCTTGCCCTCGACCCAGGCCGGATCAATTTGCGATGCGTTATCGACCATATAGGATTCGACGCCGTTTTTCTGTGCAACTTCGCGCAAGCGATTTGAATTGGAACTGCTGGGACTGCCCACCACGATCACCAGATCAACTTGCGGGGCCATCATCTTGACCGCATGCTGGCGATTGGTCGTTGCGTAGCAAATATCACCCTTCTTTGGCTCGGCAATGTCGGGGAACTTGGCACGCAGCGCCGCGATGATCTCTGCCGTGTCGTCAACCGATAGCGTGGTCTGCGACACATAGGCTAGACGATGGGGATCTTTTACATCGAGCTTTTGCACGTCATCGACGGTTTCAACCAGATACATGCCCGCGTCACTTTGTCCCATCGTGCCTTCAACTTCAGGATGTCCCTCATGCCCAATCATGATGATCTCGCGATTTTCGTCGCGCATTTTGGCCACCTCGACGTGTACCTTGGTGACTAGCGGACAGGTCGCATCAAATACGAGCAGGCCGCGCTCTTCTGCCTCAGCCTTGATCGCACGCGAAACACCGTGGGCGGAAAACACCAAATGACTGCCTGATGGTGCATCTGCCAAATCTTCAATGAAGATCGCTCCCTTGGCACGCAGGTCTTCCACCACATAGGCGTTGTGCACGATCTCGTGTCTGACGTAGACCGGCGCGCCGAATTGCGCAAGAGCACGCTCGACGATTTCGATCGCACGATCAACACCAGCACAAAAGCCTCGCGGCTGCGCCAACAGAATTTCTTTTTCCATGGTTTTTTCCTTCAAGTGCTACCGAGACTAGAGCACACCAATAATGCGAACTTCAAATTTTACGGCCTGGCCTGCCAGCGGATGATTGAAATCAAATAACGCATCTCGCTCTCCCATCTCCAGCAAAACGCCAGCAAACTGTCCCCCGCCGGGCGCTGCAAAATCCACCAGATCGCCGACCTCATAGGTATGGTCCGGATCCGAATTTTCCTGCAACGTCGATAAAGACACTTTTTGCAGCAACTCAGGATTACGAGGCCCGAACGCCTGTTCTGCTGTCAGCTCGAAACTCTGATGCGCACCCTCGGGCAGCCCGATCAGACAAGATTCGAGAAACGGTGCCAACTGGCCCGATCCCACCTGCAGGGTCGCCGGATTTTCGTCAAATGTGCTCACGAGGTCACGACCAGCCATGGTCGAGAGCCGGTAGTGCAAGGTCAGAAAAGTGCTTTCTGTTACGACGGGCTGTGGCGTATTCGACATAAAAATGGGTAAAAAAACAAGTCGCGCTATTGTAGTCCAGCCCAAGGGACCATCCTA
>JACCDH011300964.1_pt1 | contig 12176 bp, 11 predicted proteins | sample 7442481 | NCBI WGS metagenome assembly JACCDH01 (sample SAMN15323433, study PRJNA562643) | freshwater metagenome | isolation source: river surface water | place: USA:Blue River Watershed | collected 2017-08-15
AGAATGAAGATCGCTGCGAGCCTGGATGGCGGCACGGCTTTGCAAAACGGCCAGAGCCAGTGGATCACCTCAGAGGCAGCGCGTGCAGATGGTCATGCATGGCGTGCGCGCGCCTGTGCGATCCTCACCGGTATTGGTACGGTGGAGCAGGACGATCCGCAGCTCACCGTACGCGGTGTTGACACGCCTCGTCAGCCACGGCGTATCGTGCTCGACAGCGCTCTGCAAATGCGGCCTGAGGCGCGCGTGTTGCACGGTGGCGGCAGCTGGATCTTTACCACCTCGCGGGACACCTCCAATGCGGCGGCACTGAGCGCGGCAGGTGCCGAGATTATTCGTTTGCCCGATCAGGCGGGCAAGGTTGACCTGCATGCGCTGATGAACGAACTTGGTCACCGTCAGATCAACGAGCTGCATGTCGAGGCAGGTTTCAAGCTGAATGGTTCGCTGCTACGCGCGGGTATTGTCGACGAGCTGTTGGTCTATCTCGCACCCTGCCTGCTGGGTCCGTCGCAAGGCATGGCGCGTCTGCCTGAGCTGCAGGCGCTGGATGAACGATTGCAGTTCCATTTTCACGAGGTGCAGCAGGTAGGCGATGATGTGCGCCTGTTGTTGAGACGGACAGGCGAATGAATTCCCTTTGCCACGTCTGCCGCTGATGCGCTTGACGAAATAGCTTAACGAAACATTTTCATCTGACAGAGAACTCCATGTTCACAGGAATTGTCGCGGCGGTGGGCCGCATCACTCGTATTGACCCCCTGGGCGATCAGGGCGAGGCCGGCGTTCGGCTCCAGATCGCATCGGGCGGACTGCCTCTTGCCGATGTTGCGATAGGCGACTCGATCGCGATCAATGGTGCATGCATGACCGTCACCAGCAAGACTGACGAGAGTTTCACCGTCGATGTCTCGCGCGAGAGCCTGAATTGCACCGTCGGGCTGGATGCACCCGGTGAGGTAAATCTCGAAAAAGCGCTGACGCTGGCGGAACGCCTCGGCGGTCATCTGGTGTCGGGCCATGTTGACGGGCTGGGCAGGGTCGTGCACTTCGCGCCTGTTGGCGAGTCGTGGCGTCTGGAGGTGCTCGCTCCCGCCGAGCTGGGCAAATATCTGGCCTACAAGGGCTCGGTGGTGGTCAACGGCGTGTCACTGACGGTCAACAGCGTGTCCGACATCCCGCAGGGCTGTACGATCTCGATCAACCTGATCCCCCATACCATCGAGGTCACGACCCTGAAGCACTTGCGGGAGGGCAGCAGGGTTAACCTCGAAATCGACCTGATCGCTCGCTATGTGGAACGCATGCTGAGCGCGGCAATGCTGCCCAAGCCGGCCTGAGGAGGCCGGGGAGGGAAATCCTTTAAAATACAGGCCCTTCCCGGATTTGCCCTCATGTCCATTTCAAGCACCAAAGAGATCATCGCCGAGCTGCGCGCCGGCCGCATGGTCATCCTCGTCGATGAGGAAGACCGCGAGAACGAGGGTGACCTCGTGCTCGCGGCAGAGTTTGTCACGCCGGAAGCCATCAATTTCATGGCCCGTTTCGGGCGTGGCCTGATCTGCCTGACCCTGACCGAGGAACGCTGCGAACAGCTGAACCTGCCGCTGATGACCTCACGCAATGGCACTTCCTACGGCACGAATTTCACGGTATCCATTGAGGCTGCTGAGGGCGTGACCACCGGCATATCGGCTGCCGACCGTGCCCGCACCATTGAAGTGGCCGTGGCCCGCCATGCCAGGCCCTCTGACATCGTACAGCCCGGTCATGTATTCCCACTGCGTGCGCAGCGCGGCGGCGTGCTCATGCGCGCCGGACATACCGAGGCGGGCTGCGACCTGGCCGAGCTTGCCGGGCTAATGCCTGCTGCGGTAATCTGCGAAATACTCAAGGACGACGGCACCATGGCCAGGTTGCCGGACCTGATCGAATTCGCGCGGGAGCATCAGCTGAAAATCGGCAGCATTGCCGACCTGATCCACTACCGCAGCCAGACGGAGAGCATCGTTGAACGCGTCGCCGAGCGCACGATGGCGACCGCGCATGGCGACTTCCATGCGATTGCTTTCCGGGACAAGCCCAGTGGCGGCGCCCATCTCGCGCTGGTCCACGGACAGATCACTGAGACAGACGAGACGCTGGTGCGCGTGCACCAGCCGGTATCGATACTGGATCTGCTGGACACACAGGCGACTACGCATTCCTGGAACATTGCAGCGGCGCTCAAGGCCATACGGGCGGCCGAGCGTGGCGTGATCGTGCTGCTTAACTGCGAGGAATCGGCTGAGCAGATGTTCGCTCAGTTCAATGCGCTGTGCCAGCCGCAACCCACCACGCCTACGCGGGCGGTGCGCATGGACCTTCGAACTTACGGTATTGGCGCGCAGATACTGCGCGAGCTGGGCGTGGCAAAAATGAAGCTGCTTGCCAATCCGCGCAAGATGCCTTCGATGGCAGGTTTCAACCTGGAGGTGACCGGCTATCAGGCCAGTCCCGAACAATGACACTAGCAACGCCGCAGGAGGCACTATGAGCGTAGGAATTTACGAACCGGATTTCGAGGGCAGCGGCTTGCGCATTGGTATTGTTCAGGCCCGCTTTAATGAGGACATCTGCCATGGCCTGCGTTCTGCCTGTCTGGCGGAATTGAAGCATTTGGGGGTCGAGGACGAAGATATCCTGCTCGTCACGGTGCCAGGCGCGCTGGAGATTCCGCTGGCGCTACGGAAAATGGCCGAGTCCGGTCAGTTCGATGCACTGATCGCGCTGGGCGCGGTGATTCGTGGCGAGACCTACCATTTCGAGCTGGTGTCGAATGAATCGGGTCGCGGTATCACCCGTCTGGGGCTCGATTTTGGTATTCCCGTTGCGAACGCGGTGCTCACCACCGAGAATGATGAGCAGGCAGAGGCGCGCATGGTCGACAAGGGTACCGATGCCGCGCGCGTTGCAGTCGAGATGGCGAATCTCGTTGCAGCGATGGAAGAACTGGCCGACGAGGCTGACGACGAATAAGGCATGACACGATGAGCAGCAAATCGCAGCACGCCAACCCGAACAAGAACCGCACACCGCGCCATCGTGCGCGCGAATTTGCGTTGCAGGGTCTTTATCAGTGGCTGATCAATCAGGATGATGCGGGTGCGATCGATGCGCACATCCGCAATGCGCATGGCTTTGAAAAGGCTGATGCTGGCCATTTCGATGTGCTGTTGCATGGCACGATACGCGAAGCGAGTCAGCTGCGCGACGAGATTCGCCCGCTGATCGATCGTTCAATCGATCAGCTCTCGCCGATTGAGCATGCGGCGCTTCTGATCGGCGCGTTCGAGCTGAAGAATCATATCGAGATCCCCTACAAAGTCGTCATCAATGAGGCGGTCGAGCTGACCAAGTCCTTTGGTGGCATTGATGGTCACAAGTACGTGAACGGTGTGCTCGACAAATTGGCGAGCAGCCTGCGCGCGACGGAAGTGGCCGCCGGCCGCTGATCTTTTCCTCAGAACGTGCACAACCTGCGTTTTCCGCTTGCCCACCGTCTCGACGAGATCGAGCCCTTCCATGTGATGGAAGTGATCAAGCGCGCCGCCGAACTCGAAAAGTCAGGCCGCTCGGTAATTCACCTGAGCATAGGCGAGCCGGATTTCCCGACCGCGCAGCCGGTACTTGACGCTGCCGTCCGCTCCCTGCAGGGCGGGGTCATGCGCTACACGCATGCAACCGGTCTGCCTGAGTTGCGCGAGGCGATCTCGGCACACTATCAGGCACGTTTTCAACTGCACGTGCCCGCGGATCGCATTGTAATTACGGCGGGCGCCTCTGGGGCCTTGCTGCTGGCCTGCGCCGCGCTGATCGGGCGCGATGACGAGGTGCTGATGCCCGATCCCAGTTATCCGTGCAACCGTCATTTTGTGACGGCGTTCGAGGGCAGGCCAATGATGATTCCCTGTGGGCCTGTCGAGCGTTTTCAGCTGACCGCCGCCATGGTGCGCGCGCACTGGTCCGAGCACACGGCAGGCGTACTGCTGGCGTCGCCCTCCAACCCCACCGGCACCTCCATACCGACAGACGAGCTGAGTGCGATTGCGGGCATAGCACGCGAGCGGGGCGGCTTTACGCTGGTTGACGAAATCTATCAGGGCCTCAGCTATGACGCGCCGCCGGTCTCTGCGCTGGCGCTGGGCGAGGACATCATCGTCATCAACAGTTTTTCGAAATACTTCAACATGACCGGCTGGCGCCTTGGATGGCTGGTGGTGCCCCCGGCGATGCTGCCAGCCGTCGAAAAGCTGGCGCAGAACATGTTTATCTGCGCGTCCAGCGTCGCCCAGCATGCGGCGCTGGCTTGCTTCAGTCCCGAGTCGACAGCGATCTTCGAATCACGCAAGGATGAGTTTCGTCGCCGGCGCGACTATCTGCTGCCAGAACTCAGGCGGCTGGGTTTTGGTATTCCGGTGCTGCCCGATGGAGCGTTCTACATCTATGCCGATTGCAGCGCCTTCACGCATGACTCTGATGCCTTCGCCCGCGAGGTACTTGATGCGACAGGCGTAGTGCTGGTGCCCGGACTGGATTTTGGTGAGCACTCGGCGCGCCATTATTTGCGCGTGTCGTATGCGACGTCGATGGAGAACCTCGCCGAGGCGGTCAGCCGACTGGATACTTATCTTGCAGCACGCAAGGCGACTCGCTGATCGCTGCAGACTTTGCAAATAAAAATGGAGCCCTGAGGCTCCATTTTTATTTTGATCAGAACGCGTTGCCGGTCAGGCGGGTTCTTCCACGTGAGTACGCGGTGGCGGTTGTGTGTCATTCGCTTTCGCTTCGATCGGCTCGCTGGCCTCCGGTTGGGGCTGCGGGGTGAAGGCTGGTACACGCTTGCCGCTGGCGACAGCTTGCAGCTTGCTGTACTCGGCGAGCACCTTCGATGCATAACCACCGTCAGTCTCCATATTGCCCGCGCCGACATACAGCTTGAGGCCGGCTTCCACCGAGCCGCTGCGGCGGATGACATCTTTCAGGATCTGCGCGCCGACCTGAATGTTTGCAACCGGGTTCAGTACTGATTTCGTGCCGCCGTGATCATCAAATTTCGAATGATGCACCTTGGCCATCACTTGCATCAGACCTTGCGCACCCATCGCGCTCTCTGCAAAAGGATTAAAGCGCGACTCGATTGCCATGACAGACAACACGAGCAGAGGATCGATTCTTACCTCATGCCCGGCCGAATAGGCTGCTTCGACGAGCATCTTGCTCGCAGTTTGTGCAATTCGATAGCGCTTGGCCAGCCAGGCCATCACACGCTGCTGCTCAACCGTGTTGACCTGCAGAGTGTCTGTGGCTTGCTGCATCAGCGGTACGCCGGTGATGAGACCATGCGGTTCAGTCGATTTGCGCTCCGGCAGCTCCAGCATCGATGCGAACGCCAACTCCTGCGCGCTGCGGTCGTCACTGTACTCTTCCCAGAATGGAGAAATCACTTTCAGATGATCAGTCAGCTCAGGCCTGAAAAACATCAGGGTGAGTGCTGCGATCGCTGCAAGCCCGAGAACCGAGAGTGCGTTCTGGGCAGTGGCAGCCACATTGCCGCCAATACTGCTTAGCTTATTCAGATGCTGAGACAATTGCTCCGCACTGACCAACGCTGCCAATTTGCGTCGATTATTCATATTACCTCCTGAATCATCGCGGCCCTCAAAGCGCCTGGCAAAACCTGCCGGGTGTCATTCCTGTCATGCTGCTGTCTCCATTGTCAGCGTGACAAGTAGCCCGTCATGTTTTGTCAGGCACTCTGAGATGAGGCCAATTGCAAGCGTGCTTCGTGCTTCAATTCACCGCGACACAAAAAATCATTTGTGGCCGAACATTAAGCCAGACAAATGCCGGTGTTGCTTTGTTGCCCCCTGGTACAGGTTGGCGAGAGCAATCTTTTTTCGAGGATGAAAGTTCGAGCCGTATTAAAACTTGCTACTACAATTCGCTGGCTCTTCCTCGAATGTTGGGCAGCGTACCAATCCCCCTTGGGCCGGATTGCTCCGGAAGCTGCCCGGAAAAATTTGAGCGGATTGTAGGGGGGTGTTTATATCGAGTCAATACTAGAAAAATGAAAATCTAGATACTAAAGTTATTAAATCTTAGTTGCGCCGCAGCAATTCGATGTAAAATCAGCCAGTTGGCCGGGGTTTTGGCCGCACATCTTTCACTTTGAAAAAAGTCAACAACCGATGAAATATTCCGATTTGCGGGATTTTATTAATAAATTGAAACAATCCGGTGAGTTGACCGAAGTTTCCATCCCTGTTTCTCCTCATCTTGAAATGACCGAGCTGTGTGATCGCACGCTCAGGGCGGGTGGACCGGCGCTACTGTTCAGTCAGGTGGCAGGTCATAGCATGCCAGTGCTTGGCAATTTGTTCGGTACGCCAAAGCGGGTTGCGATGGGCATGGGCGCAAGCGATGTCACTGAACTGCGCCGCATCGGCCAGCTGCTGGCGATGCTGAAAGAGCCCGAGCCGCCCAAGGGATTCAAGGATGTTTTGGGGCTGGGGACGCTTGTCAAATCGGTCTGGGATATGGCGCCGAAAGAACTGGGCAGTGCGCCTTGTCAGGAGATCGTCTGGGAAGGCAAAGACGTCGACCTTTCCCGTATCCCCATTCAGCACTGCTGGCCGGGAGATGCCGCGCCCCTGATCACCTGGGGGCTGGTCATTACTAAGGGGCCGCATAAAAAGCGGCAGAATCTTGGGATTTACCGTCAGCAGGTGGTGGGCTCCAATAAACTGATCATGCGCTGGCTAGCGCATCGGGGCGGCGCGCTGGATTTCCGTGAACACTGTCTTGCCCACCCGGGCAAGCCCTACCCAATTGCCGTCGCGCTGGGCGCGGACCCCGCTACTATATTAGGAGCGGTCACGCCGGTGCCCGACAGCTTGTCGGAATATCAATTCGCCGGCCTGCTGCGCGGCAGCCGGACCGAGCTGGTGAAGGCGATCGGCAGCGAGTTGCGGGTGCCTGCGTCAGCCGAGATCGTGCTGGAGGGGCATATCTATCCCGAAGCGTCACCCGCCGCAGCACCGGAGGGCGCGCCGCCCCACCCGGATACGGGGTATGAGCATGCACTTGAGGGCCCGTTCGGCGACCACACCGGTTATTACAATGAGCAGGACTGGTTCCCTGTGTTCACGGTCGATCGCATCACAATGCGACGCAATCCCATCTATCACTCCACCTACACGGGCAAGCCGCCGGATGAGCCAGCGGTGCTGGGCGTGGCGCTCAATGAAGTTTTCGTTCCCTTGCTGCAGAAGCAGTTTGCCGAGATCACCGATTTCTATCTGCCGCCCGAGGGCTGCAGTTACCGGATGGCGGTGGTGCAGATGAAAAAAGCCTATCCCGGACATGCAAAGCGTGTGATGTTCGGCGTCTGGAGCTTTTTGCGGCAGTTCATGTACACCAAGTTCATTGTTGTAGTTGACGAAGACGTGAACATCCGCGACTGGAAGGAAGTGATCTGGGCAATCACTACGCGGGTTGATCCGGTGCGCGATACAACGATGGTCGATAACACGCCTATCGATTATCTGGATTTTGCGTCGCCTGTCAGTGGTCTTGGCAGCAAGATGGGTATCGATGCGACCAATAAATGGGCGGGCGAGACCTCGCGCGAATGGGGACGGACGATCACGATGGATGAAGCCGTCAAAACACGTGTCGATGAGATCTGGAAACAGCTTGGTTTTTAAAACGATGCCATCACGAAGTGATTTTTGCCTGAGCGATTGCTGATAAAATCACACCCGGCGGGCCCCTGCGCATTGTGGCATGGTCAACCTGGTCAGGTCGGGAACGAAGCAGCCACAGCCATTTCCCGCAAGTGCCGCAGACAAGGCTCGCCTCTCGTCTTTGCTTGGGTTTGTCCCGGTGTCTCCCTCCCTCTGCAGATCGATCGCATACAGGCCGGGCTGATGCTGCCCGTCGGGTAAAATGCGTGTCTTGACCCTCACACCGACCCGCATGTCTTACCAGGTTCTCGCCCGCAAGTATCGTCCCAAGAATTTCGACAGCCTGGTCGGGCAGGATCATGTCGTGCGTGCGCTCACGCATGCGCTCGAGCAGAAGCGGCTGCATCATGCTTACTTGTTCACTGGCACGCGCGGCGTTGGCAAGACTACACTGTCTCGAATCCTCGCCAAATCGCTCAATTGTCAGGGCGCGGACGGGCAGGGCGATATCACTGCCAGCCCTTGCTGCAAATGCGAAGCTTGCACCGCGATTGATGCCGGCCGCTTCGTTGACTATATAGAGATGGACGCCGCCTCCAACCGCGGCGTCGATGAAATGGCGAATCTGCTTGAGCAGGCCATTTATGCGCCATCGAATGCCCGCTTCAAGGTCTACATGATCGACGAAGTCCACATGCTGACCAGTCACGCATTTAATGCGATGCTCAAGACTCTGGAAGAGCCGCCCGAGCATGTGAAATTCATTCTCGCGACTACTGATCCGCAAAAAATACCTGTCACCGTGCTGTCGCGCTGCCTGCAATTCAATCTCAAGCAGATGCCGCCGGCGCACATCGTCTCGCATCTGGAGAACATTCTCTCGCAAGAGCAGATCAGCTTCGATCCGCCGGCCTTGCGCCTGCTCGCGCAGGGCGCGCAGGGTTCGATGCGCGATGCGCTGTCGCTGACTGATCAGGCGATTGCCTACTCCGCCGGCAAGGTCACTCTGGAGGCAGTGCAAGGCATGCTGGGTGCACTGGATCACAGCTATCTCGTACGTTTGCTGGATGCGCTTGCCGATCAGGATGGCGCCGCGCTGCTGGCAGTGGCCGATGACATGGCCTCGCGCAGCCTGTCGTGGAGTGCTGCTCTACAGGATCTGGGCACGCTGCTCAACCGCATCGCAATCGCGCAATCGGTGCCTGCTGCCGTGCCGGAAGACTTGCCTGAGCGTGAAGACGTGCTGCGCCTTGGGTCGCGTTTTACAGCTGAAGATGTGCAGCTGTTCTATCAGATCGCGGTGCATGGCCGTCATGAACTGGGACTCGCGCCGGACGAGTACGCTGGCTTTACCATGACGCTCTTGCGCATGCTGGCGTTTGCGCCGCTGCAGGCTTCCGGCGATTCAAAAGCCTTGCCCGTAAACACAGCCGCCGTTGCGAAGCCAGCCGCTGCGCCGGTGGCGAAGGCTGCAGCCCCTGCATCGGTCGCTACCGCATCGGTCCCTGTGTCTTCACCTCCGCCTCCGACTTCCCTCACTGCAGCCCCGACCAAAGCCCTGAGCCCAGCCATGGCTGCGCTGGCTGCGGCGCGCAGCGGCAAGGCGGCGAAACCTGCGCCCGAGGCCAGCCTGCTGGACGATGCGCCTTTACCTTTCCCGACCAGTGACGCTGCTGACGAGGCTTTACCGGCCAGCGCTCAAAAAAAAACTGAATCGCCCGCACTGAGAGCGCCGGCCCCGCCAGCCGTCGCACCGACAAGCACTATCGACTGGCCACAACTGGTCACGCAGCTGAATCTGCGTGGTGTTGCGCAACAGCTGGCTACGCAGAGCGAGCTGCTGTCTGTCGAAGAGAGTGATTCTGTAATGCAGCTGCATTTGCGTGTGCCCGTCGAAACCTTGTTATCCGCAGGTAGTGCTGACAAGCTGGAGGCCGCCGTCAGCAAGCAGCTGGGTAAAAAAGTCAGCCTGCATACGCGGATCGGTGCCGTCAACCACACTGCGCATGCAGCCAGCGTTGCCGAGCAGGCGGCGAGACAGCAGGCGGCCGAGCTGGCGATAGAAAACGATCCCTTTGTGCAGACGCTCAAGCGAGAATTTGGCGCGACCATCGTGCCGGGTTCGGTGCGTCCGCTCTGAACGTCTCACGTGATATCGATTAATTGAGGAGCCAACCATGATGAAGGGCCAACTTGCCGGTCTGATGAAACAAGCCCAGGCCATGCAGGACAACATGAAGAAAATGCAGGACCAGCTCGCAACCATAGAGGTTGAAGGACAAGCCGGCGCTGGCATGGTCAAGGTCGTGATGACCTGCAAGAACGATGTAAAGCGTGTATCTATTGACCCCTCGCTACTGGGGGATGACAAAGACATGCTCGAAGATCTGGTCGCTGCAGCATTCAATGATGCCGTGCGTAAGGCAGAAGCCACCACCAGTGAAAAAATGTCTGGTATGACCGCGGGACTACCGCTACCTCCCGGCTTCAAGCTGCCATTCTGAATAACGTTTGTGAAAACGCCGTCCAGCCTTGATTTTCTGAGTGAGTCGTTGCGCCGTCTGCCCGGCGTCGGGCCCAAGTCTGCGCAGCGTATTGCTTATCATCTGATGCAGCATGATCGTGAGGGTGCGGCGCAACTATCACGCGCGCTTGCGCAGGCAGTCGATAAAATCCATCACTGCGCGAAGTGCAATACTTTCACCGAGCGCGACATCTGTGAAACCTGTCTTGATACCGATCGCGATGCCAGTCTGCTGTGCGTGGTCGAGACCCCGGCGGATCAGCTGATGATTGAGCAGACCCTCACCTACAAGGGTTTGTACTTCGTGCTGATGGGGCGGCTTTCGCCGCTGGACGGTATCGGTCCCAAAGATCTGCATCTTGACCGGCTGATTGCGCGTGCCACTGACGGTGCGGTACAGGAGGTCGTACTGGCAACCAACTTCACCAATGAAGGCGAAGCCACCGCGCACTACATCAGCGAGACAATGAAGGCACGCGGTCTGAATGTCAGCCGTATTGCGCGCGGTGTCCCGGTCGGTGGTGAGCTGGAATACGTGGATGCAGGCACCATCGCGCGGGCCATGCTCGACAGGCGCAGCACATGAAGGCATGATCTCTGCCGTAGCAAGGTTTCATCCCCAACCAACAATAAAAACAAGACATGGACGACAAATCATCATCCGCGGCGGCATCGTCTGCCCCTAAAGGACCGCTGGCTGGTATCAAAGTACTTGAGCTCGGCACGCTGATCGCCGGACCATTTTGTTCACGCATGCTGGCCGAGTTTGGTGCCGAAGTTATTAAAGTTGAAGCACCAGGCGAAGGTGATCCTATCCGCAAGTGGCGCGTGCTGAAAGATGGCAATTCGCTCTGGTGGTACGTCCAGTCCCGCAACAAAAAAAGCATCACGCTCAATATGAAAGATCCGCGCGGGCAGGAGATCGCGCGCAAGCTTGCGCTGGATGCCGATATCGTGATCGAGAACTATCGTCCTGGCGTACTTGAAAAATGGAATCTCGGCTACGAACAGCTGAAAGTCATCAATCCCGCGACCATCATGGTGCGCTTGTCTGGCTACGGTCAGACCGGACCGATGCGCGATGCGCCGGGTTTTGGCGCGATCGGTGAATCCATGGGCGGGTTGCGTTATGTGTCCGGTCATCCTGACCGGCCGCCGGTGCGCATTGGTATCTCTATCGGAGATTCCATTGCGTCACTGCATGGCGCCATCGGCGCGCTGATGGCCCTGCGACATCGCGATGTGACTGGCGGTCGCTGGAATGGCAAGACCGGTTCAGAGACTCAGGCCGGGCAGGGACAAATGGTGGATGTCGCGCTGTATGAAGCGGTATTCAATCTGATGGAATCACTGGTACCGGAGTACGATCATGCGGGCGTGGTACGCGAACGCACCGGTGGCTCCCTTCCAGGTATCGTGCCTTCAAATACTTACACTACCGGCGATGGTGAGAATATCGTCATTGCCGGCAATGGCGATGCGATCTTCAAGCGTCTGATGACGGCGATAGGCCGTGACGATATGGCGAACGATCCGCAGCTGGCCAACAATGCCGGACGCGTGCCAAACACGCAGCGTATCGATGACGCGATTCAGTCCTGGTGCTCGGAGCGGAGCATCGACGACGCACTCAGTATCCTCAAAGCTGCCGACGTTCCCGTATCGAAAATTTATTCGGTGCGCGACATGATGCAGGATCCCCAGTTCCTCGCACGGCAGATGTTCGAGCAGCATTTCTTCAAGGATGGCAGCGCGGTGAAGCTGCCTGCCGTTACGCCTAAATTATCCGAAACCCCGGGGGGGACCCAATGGATGGGGCCGGAGCTGGGAGAGCATACGGATGAGGTATTGCACTCACTTGGCTACACGGTGGATGAGATACGTGAGCTGTACGCCACAGGTGCTTTGTAAAGACAACCTCAGCA
>JACCDH011568947.1_pt1 | contig 12172 bp, 9 predicted proteins | sample 7442481 | NCBI WGS metagenome assembly JACCDH01 (sample SAMN15323433, study PRJNA562643) | freshwater metagenome | isolation source: river surface water | place: USA:Blue River Watershed | collected 2017-08-15
GAGTCGGCTAACGGCAACGGTGCTGGTGGAAACTTCACCTACGTTGGCGCTAACAAGGTTGCTCAGACCGTCACCCTCGATGCTGGTGCAAACACCGCAGCCGTTGGCGACGCAGACCGCACCCTATCGGCAACCGTTGCGATGACCGGATACACCGCTGTCGCAAGCCTCACCTACAGCTCGACCACCGCTTCGGTTTGTACCGTAACCGGCAACAAGCTGAAGTTTGTTGGCAAGGGAACCTGTAGCGTCAAGGCAACCCAGGCTGGTTCGTCATGGACCGCCGAAGGCGTTGCAACCAAGGACATCACCGTCACTGGCCCAGACGCTCAGACCATCACCATCAAGGCTCCAAGCACTGGTGAAAAGATGATCGGTCTAGATGGTTTCTTCATCTACCCGAGCACCGACTCAGGCCTACCGTTGAGCATCCGCTTTGACACACCAAGCGTGTGTAAGAAGGGAACCTACGGTTCAACCCACGTCATCAACGTCAAAACTGGTGCTTGTAAGATCACCGTTCTTGCCGCTGGAAGTGCACAGTGGATGGCTGCAACCAAGACCCTGAGCTACACAGTAGCCAAGGCGGGAACCACAAAGATTTCCGACGCTGGTAACGTTGGGGCTCCGGTCGTTCTAAACGGCAACGGCGCAAAGACCAACGTCTTGAGCGAGGTTGTGTCTTGGAAGAAGTCGACTGGCGCTCTAACCATCGCATCAAAGAGCGTTTGGGTTGGCCCAATCACTGCAACTGCAACCATCAAGGTTGGTGCGAAGACCTACAGCTGTACCGTGAAGTACGGAACGCTAAAGGCAGCATCGGCAACTAGTGTGAAGACCATTACAAGCTCTGCTGCATTGTGCTCAGGAAAGACTGCATCTGAGAAGGCTGCACTTGCAGCCCTAAAGAAACTGTCTAAGCCAATGGTCGTAAAGATTGTTGTAGTTCGCGACCTTCGCAACCCAACCAAGTACACCACCAAGGGTCAGTCGATCGCTCGTGCGATCTACGTAACCATCGGTTAGTAAAAACAGTTGAAAAGGGGATGGCCTGTGCGGGTCATCCCCTTTCGCTTTGCCCGGGCAACTAAGCCGAGCGTGTCGACAGCACCCTAGATTTAGGATTGACGCATGACCTTTTCTTCGCCATCAAAACCACGCCTCGTTGAGCTAGTTAAAGAACTCGCGGTCGTTCACGGTCGAGTGACGCTGTCGAGCGGCCTAGAGGCCGACTACTACGTTGACCTTCGTCGCGCGACCCTGCACCACGAGGCTGCCCCGCTGATTGGTCAGGTCATCCTCGACCTTCTCGACGCAAACGGTGTCACCGACTTCGACGCCATCGGTGGTTTGACCATGGGTGCCGACCCGGTGGCTACATCGGTGCTTCACCAGGGTGCCGCGCGAGGTCGCGCCATCGATGCGTTCGTGGTTCGCAAGGCGGCCAAGGCTCACGGCATGGGGCGACAGGTTGAGGGCCCAGATGTGGCGGGTCGCAAAGTGGTTGTGGTTGAAGATACCTCGACTACCGGAGGCTCACCGCTCACCGCAGCCGAAGCGTTGAAGGCAGCTGGCGCAATTGTTGTTGCCGTAGCAACTGTGGTCGACCGCGACACCGGCGCGCAAAAAGTCATCGAAGACGCAGGTTTTCGCTACCTGACCGCCATCACCCTGGATGATCTAGGCCTGCGCTAAATGCGCGGATTCGTCTTAACCCAAGCTTCAAATTTCGCCGGAGTGATTTCTGGCAGCATCATCTTTATTGCGCTGCCTTGGTTGGTGCTCGACGTCACGGGCTCATCGGCACAAGGCGCTGTGGTCATCGCGTTCAGCGCTATTCCAGGTCTCTTGCTGGCCCCGATGATGGGCTCGTTCATCGACTCGATTGGGCGCCGACGTGTGGCATGGGCCGCCGAGGCAGTCACGGTGTTGACCACAATAGCGTTTCCGCTCATCGCGGTATTCGGCGTGATCAACCTTTGGTCGCTGGTTTTGCTTGCCGTGGTTCGAAACATTTTTTCGCCGGGTGGCCAGTCGGCGCGCAAATCTTTGGTGCCGGATGTCGCGGCCAAGGCCGGCATGTCTCTCGACCGAGCCAACTCGCTGCACGAAGCGGTGTTCGCCGCTGGGTTTGCAGTTGGTCCGGCCGTAAGTGCGATTGTGATTGGTTTCTCTGGTCCGCTCATGGCTTTTTGGTGGTCGGCAGGCGCTGGTGCAGCATCCGCGTTGTTTATGTTGGCGGTCAAGGTAATCGAGAAGCAAGAGCCAGCCAGCGCTGACGATGACATCAAACGACCGATTCGTTACGCGCTCGAAGGAGTGCGTGCGCTCGGCCGTTACCCAGCTGTCGCGATTCTGTTCATCTCGTTGCTGGCCGTGAGCCTCATCTACATTCCGACCGAAATGGTGGTGCTGCCTCGCTATTTCAACGACATCGGGCAGCCCGAAGGTTTGGGCTTCTTGATTGCGACGATGGCGACCGCGAGCGTTTTTGGCTCGCTCGCGTATGAGTGGCTGGCTGCGCGGGTTAGTTACCCTAACCTGTTGCGCATTGTGCTGTTCGGCATCTCGGCCGCGATGCTTCCCATGGCCTTCTTGTTGCCGCAGTGGGCGATGCTGGCCTTCGGCGCGATACTCGGTTTCTCGTTTGCTCCCGTGATTCCGTTGCTCAACACGGTGGTACAGCGCCAGGTGCCGGCCAACCTGCGTGGGCGAGTGTTCAGCCTCGAGATGGCCGTTTGGAACGCGAGCCCGATGATTTCGTTCATCGCGGTTGGCTTCGCGGTCGACACCTGGGGAGTTCAACCGATTTACCTGGCACTAGCCATCGGCGTAGCTCTCGCTGCCTTAGCAATCACTTCGGCACCGCAAATGAAGGCGTTGGCCGCGGCAAAGGAAATCCCCCAAGGCTAGACCTTGGGGGAGCATCCTAATAAAGGTTGTTACTTGGTTGGCTTGCCAGCCTTGATAGCCGCCGCTGTTCCGGTGACTTTACCCTGACCGTTGATCGTGTAGTAACGGATGTAGTCGACATACATGGTCGCCGACTTTAGGTCTGGGTCGAGGTCACCGGTAAAGCGACCGCCCATGGCCAGGTTCAGAATCATGAAGTAAGGCTTGTTGAACACCCACTTGTTTGCTCCCACGCTCTTTGGGGTAACCGTGTGGAACAACTTGTTGTTGATGTACCAGTTGATCTTGTTTGGGAACCACTCGATTGCATAGACGTTGTAGGTCGAGTGCACCGGCTTGTCGAGAGCCAAGGTGCCTGTGATGCCATCGCCACCGAAGTAGCCCGGGCCGTGAACGGTTCCCCAGATGGTCCAAGGGTTTGCGCCCTTGCCCTCCATGATGTCAATCTCACCTGAGTTAGGCCACTGGTTGGCCGGAAAGTCGTTGCCGAGCATCCAGAAGGCTGGCCAGGTACCGTCACCCTTCGGGTTCTTAATGCGTGCCTCTAGGCGTCCGTATTGAAACGCGAGCTTGCCCTTGGTGTGAATGCGGCTGCTCAAGAACTCACAGGCCGAACCTGGTGTAGCAATTGGGCACTCGTAGTAAATGTCTTCGTTGATGTTCGGCTCGTATTTGGTGGCCTTGAACACGAGGTTGCCCTGGGCTACTGAGTCAGTCCTGACGTTGGTGTCAACGTAGGCCTGGTGCTCCAGGTTTCCCCAACCACCGCCACCGACGTCGTAACTAAAAACCGCGCTCGACGGTTTTGCGTTCTTCGTTTTAAACTCGAGAGCCCAAACGAGCTTCTTGGATGTCGCGCCTGTGGCCGCGGTTTGTGCGCCCATGCCGAGCGCGAGTGCTGCGATCGCGGCAAAAGCCGCTAGGCGCATAATGTTTTTCTTCATGGTGATACCTCTCATTAGGCACAACAAAAGTTCGACGCCAGAACGCACACTCTGTCGATTACACTTTGGTAACGGTTTGTAAATCGATAGTAATTCCACTTGTTCGTGAAATCGCTTTCACGCACAATAGTAAGACGTGAAAGCGATTTCACGCAAGCAATAACCTTTCCGATTAAAAAACAGTCGAAGCGGTAAGGGTGCCGTCGCACAGCGGTGCCCTTACCCCTCGGCCACAAGGAGAAACAAGATGAAGGTCATGCGAAACCTCAAGCGAATCAGCGCTCTGCTACTCACTGTTTTTGTAACCCTGGGTTTGGTTCAGCCTGCTAAGGCAGCTACCCCGGTGACCATCACCATCTGGTCATTCGGAAACGTTATTGAGCCGTGGGCCATCACCGAATACAAGAAGCTTCACCCAGAGGTGACTCTGCAGATCAAAAAGGGTGAGCTCGACGCCCACCACCAGTCTTTGATCACAGCCTTCTTGGCAAAGAAGACTCCAGACATCGCAGCCGTTGAGGTTTCATACTCCGGCTACTTCCGCTCTTACCCCTCATACTTCGAAGACCTACGCAAGGCCCCTTACAACGCTGGCTCGATCGAAAAGGATTACCTCGACTGGCGCTGGGATCAGGGCGTGGGTTATGACGGCACCGTATTTGGTCTACCTACCGACGTGGGCGGCATGCAGGTTGCCTACCGTGTTGACCTGTTCAAGAAGCACGGCCTACCTACTGACCGCAAGGCAGTTAGCGCTCTATGGCCGACGTGGGACAAGTTCATTGCTACGGGTCAGAAGTACAATTCGAAGCTAACCACTGCAGAAAAAGATTCTTGCAAGAAAAAGAAGATTTGCTACGGCTTCATCGACAACGCCGGAACAATCTATAACGCGGTGCTCAACCAGGCTGGCGCAAAGTACTACGAGAACAACAACACCAAAGACGGCAAGTTGATTTACTCGACCAACCCAGCCGTAAAGAAGGCATTCGACACCACCACTAAGGCGTTGAAGGCAAACATCGGTACCCGTATCAACTCGTTCACCTCCGACTGGAACGTCGGTATGAACAACGGTATCTTCGCAACCATCCTCGCGCCGGCCTGGATGATGGACTACATCAAGCAGCAGGCTCCAAAGACCAAGGGCAAGTGGGACATCGCCGACCTGCCTGGCGGTGGTGGAAACCTCGGTGGTTCACAGCTGACCATTCCAAAGTCGGCCAAGAACAAGACCGCAGCTTGGGAGTTCATGTCTTGGTACCTAGCTCCTGCTCAGCAGTTGACCATCTTCAAGAAGTACGGTCTGTTCCCATCGGCTTCGTCGCTCTATGACGACGCAGCTCTCAAGAACTACAAAGACCCGTTCTTCAACAACGCTCCAGTTGGTGCCATTTACACCGCAGGTGCGCTCAAGCTAAAGCCGATCTTCGAAGGCAAGAAGCAGCGAGCAATCGACAACATCTTCGGTCAGGCTCTGTCTCGCGTAGCCATCGGTAAGCAAACACCGGCGGCCGCCTGGCAACAAGCGTTATCTGAGATCAAGAAATCGGTGGGTTAGCGACGCTAACGCGCTCACTAAATTCTGAGTTCCTTGAAACAAATCTGATTAGGAATTAGTTGATGAACAGCAAGTCTCCCGTGACTGACGCACGTCAGACCTCGGGTAACTCGAACGGTCGAGGGGGTCGTCGCACAGCGACCCCTTCACCGTGGCGAGCAGAGCCTCAGGCCGGTGTGCCAAAGCGAAAGCGTTCACGTCGCGAAGAACCAGGTTCGATTCGCGCGCTGAACCCAGGCTGGGGCTACGTCTTCACCGCCCCGTTCTTCATCATGTTTCTCATCTTCGGCCTCGCGCCGGTGGTCTATTCGACCTACATCGCATTCTTCAATTGGGATCCACTAGAGCTCGAGCATCCGTTTGTCGGTCTCGACAACTTCGCGCTGCTTCTTGACGATGGCCAATTCTGGATGGCCGTTGGAAACACCTTCAGCATCTGGTTCTTCTCGACCATCCCGGCCATGATCATGTCGATCGGCTTGGCCGCGATTTTGCGAAACCCGAACCTTCGCGGTGCAACTTTCTGGCGCACGATTCTCTTGGTGCCAAACATCACCTCGGTGCTAGCCATCGCCATCATCTTCGGCCAGCTATTCGGCCGCGACTTTGGTCTGATCAACCTGATGCTCGACATCTTCGGTTTCGATCGCCACATTGACTGGATCACCGAGCAGATTCCGAGCCACATCGCCATCGCCACCATGATTACCTGGCGCTGGGTTGGTTATAACTCGCTCATCTTCTTGGCAGCCATGCTCGCGATTCCAAACGAGCTCTACGAGTCGGCATCGCTGGATGGTGCCTCAAAGTGGCAGACCTTCCGCTACGTCACCCTGCCGCAGCTTCGTAACACCATCACCTTCGTGCTGATTGTTGGCACCATCGGTGGTCTACAGGTGTTTGCAGAACCACTGACCCTCGGCGGTAACTTCAACGGTGGAGACAGCCGTCAGTTCTCTACCTTGACCTTGTTCTTATACGAGCAGGCCTTCGTGAACAACAAGTGGGGCTACGCAGCGGCTGTAGGAATCATGATCACCCTCATCGTTCTGGTGATTTCGGCCATCAACTTCTGGCTGACCCGTCGAATTGCAAGCGAGGACGCCAAGTGAGCGTGAAACTAACCAAAGACACCGATTACGACCTTGACGAAACTGGCAAGCCAATGAAGCTGGCTCGACGTCGCACTCCACGCTGGCGCAAGATGTCGCTCGCCAGCTACATCACGCTAGCGCTGGTTGCTTTGCTATCGGTGTTCCCTTTCTACTGGATGTTCATTGTTGCGTCGAACGGCAACGAAGAAGTTTCGAAGGTTCCGCCAACTTTGACTCCGGGCCCTCGCTTTCCCGAGGTAATCAGCGACGTGTTCACCGCGAACCCGTTCTTCGGTTGGTCGCTGTTCAACACTGTTTTCGTCGGTACCGTAGTGGCGATTGCGCAGGTGTTTTTCTCGTCGATTGCGGGCTTCGCCTTTGCGAAGCTCAACTTCAGAGGCCGCAGGTTGATGGTGGTCTTCGTCATCGGAACCATGATGTTGCCGAGCCAGCTGGGCATCATCCCGCTCTATATGTTGGTTAGCGAACTGGGCTGGATAAACACCCTCACCGCCCTTATCGTGCCGGCTTTGGTAACAGCCTTCGGTGTGTTCTGGATGCGTCAAATCATCGACGCCCAGATTCCGAACGAGCTTCTCGAGGCCGCCAGCATCGACGGTGCCGGAGTGTTCCGCGTCTACTGGAGCATCGTATTTCCGATCATCGCCCAGAGCGGTTTCGTTCTAGGTTTGTTCAGCTTCTTGGCCACCTGGAACGACTTCTTGTGGCCGTTGCTCGTGTTGAACGACCCACAGGTTTTCACCGTGCAGGTTGCCGTGAACCAGCTCAAGAGCAGTTACACACTTGACTACGCACTCAACATGGGTGGCGCTTTCTTGGCCACCTTCCCATTGTTAATTCTTTTCGTAGTTGTCGGTCGCCGCCTCGTAAGCGGTGTCATGGATGGAGCAGTGAAGGGATAGTCATGAGCTTTCCAGACGATTTCACCTGGGGTGTTGCCACCTCTAGCTACCAGATCGAAGGGGCCGCACACACCGACGGTCGTGGGCCAAGCATCTGGGACACTTTCTCGTACACACCCGGCAAGGTAGTCGGCGGTGAACACGGCGACGTAGCCTGTGACCACTACAACCGCTACCCACAAGACGTAGCGTTGATGAAAGACCTCGGTGTTCAGGCATACCGCTTTTCAATTGCCTGGCCGAGACTTTACCCTCAGGGCGACAAGCAGCGCGAGCAGCGCGGGTTCGACTTTTACAGCCGCCTGATCGACGAACTGCTAAACGCCGGAATCACCCCTGTTCCAACCTTGTACCACTGGGACCTACCGCAAGCAACGCACGACCGCGGTGGCTGGGCTAACCGCGACATCGTCGCTCAGTTTGCCGACTACGCCGGTGCAGTTGCCACCGAGTTTGGTGACCGCGCAAAGAAGATCATCACTCTGAACGAGCCGTGGTGTTTCACCTGGCTTGGTCATATGAGCGGTGTTCACGCCCCAGGCATGAAAGACCTCGACTTTTCGATCGCCACCGCTCACCACAGCGTTTTGGCTCACGCCGAGGCAACTCGCGCAATGCGCGCCGTGCACTCAGACATTGAGTCGGGTATCACGCTCAACATGACCAACTTCAGAGTCGCCGAAGGCAGCAACCCAGAGGTTCACGCGTTGGCCGAACTGCAAGATGCGCACATCAACCGTTGGTGGATCGAGCCACAACTTCACGGTGTGTATCCACAGATTTTGGTTGACCACTACGGTGACAAGCTTGCCCGTGTTATCAAAGACGGTGACATGGATGTCGCCAAGATCGACAGCGAATTCTTGGGTATCAACTACTACTCTGACTCGTTCTTGTCGAACCCAGCCGAGAGCGACAAGCCTGCCGGCGACGGTGGCCCGTTCCCGTTCCCTCAGCGAGCAAGCGGTGAAGTGCCTCAGCCAACAACCGACATGGGTTGGCCGATCACTCCAGAGGGTCTTTACGACCTACTTATGCGCATCGAGCGCGACTGGCCAGAGTTCAAAGAAGTCTCGATCACCGAAAACGGTGCAGCCTACCCAGAAGGTGTCGATGCCGACGGCGAGGTGCACGATGAGCGTCGCGTTGCGTACATCCGTGATCACATCGCAGCGGTCATTCGCGCCGCAGAAGATGGTTCGAAGATTCGTTCTTACTTTGGTTGGTCGTTCATGGACAACTTCGAGTGGGCAGAGGGCTACGCCAAGCGTTTCGGCTTGGTGCACGTTGACTTCGAAACCCAAGTGCGCACACCGAAAGACAGTGCCAAGGCATACGCCGCTATCATTGCTAGTAACGGAGCGGTGCTCGCTTCGGTCGGTCGCTAATGCAAGCACCGAAGTTTAGAGACGCATAAGGCAAGGTAACTACGATGGCAGCAAAGAGCGCTCCTAGAGCGACCTATGCCGAAATCGCAAAAACCGCTGGCGTTTCTGAAGCAACCGTTTCGCGCGTACTCAACGGCGACGAAAACGTTCACCCAGACCGCATCAAAGCCGTAAATTCGGCTGTCAAAAAGCTCGGTTACAAAAAGCATCGAGCCGCTTCGGCGCTAGCTTCTGGCCGCACCGGCCTGATCGCCGTCGTAATCGACGATGACCTTTCGATTTTTGCCGACCCATTCTGGGCGACCGTTACTTCGGGAATCAGCCGAGTGCTGATGGAGAACGAGTTGCAGACCCTACTCATGGTTACCCCGCTCGAATCGGTCGATGGCCCGGTTGCCCACTACCTAATGGGCGGTGAGGTAGATGGCGCAATCTTCTTCCAACTGCACAAGGATGCACTGATCAAGCGACTGCGCAAACAGAACCTGCCGATCGTGATCACCGGTACCCCGCACTCACGCAGTGACTTTCCGTTCGTCGACACCGACTCATTTGGCGGCGCACACGCTGCCACCAAACACCTCTTTGCTAAGGGTTGCAAGCAGGTTGCGATCATTACCGGCGACATTGACACCACCGCTGGTGCCGCTCGTCTCGACGGCTATAGCCAGGCCTACCGCGAATCGGGCAACGTTCCGTCGAAAAAGCTCATTGCAGCGGGTGACTGGTCGATGGAGAGCGGTCGTGCCGCCATGGCTCGGCTGTTAGAAAAATCTGACGCTGTTGACGGCGTATTTGCATCGAACGACCTAATGGCGGTTGGCGCAATGGCTGCTATCGAAGAAGCCGGGCTCCGCGTGCCAGAAGACATCAAGATCATCGGCTTCGACGACTCGGTGGTTGCTCAAACCGCGCGACCAGCACTAACCAGCGTGCGCCAAGACATCGTGGCGCTCGGTGAAGCTGCAGCCGAATTGATGATCGCGCAGTTGCGTGGCGAAGAGGTTGAGCCGCGCATCCTGAAGAGCGAATTGGTCATTCGCGAAACCGCCTAAGGGTCGGCACCTAGGCCTGCAGGCCGCAGCACCTATCGACCAATTCGGCACCAAAAATCACCGCCGGCCTCACACGAAACTCGTAATAAATTACCGATAACGATTGCGCGAAACCGCTTTCACGAAAAGGTATTACAACTTATACTTTCAATCAAACGCGTGTGCGCGCGTTGCCGAGATTTTTCTTGTTGGACATTTCCGAAAGGATGCCCGTGCGCACAGTTATTCGCCGCATCGCCGCAGCTATCGCTGCTTCATCTCTCTTGCTCGTTGGCCTAGTTGCCACCACCCCAGCCTCGGCTGCGGTTACCTGGGTGAGCGGTCTCAGCTGGAGCAACTTGCACGTGCTGCAAGAAGACGGCGTGTTCGAAAAGTACCGCCGCGAGTTCGATGTGAACTCGGTGCTTCAGACCCAGAGTGACTCGCAGCACAGCACCGCGTGGGTTCGAACCGACCGCCAGTCGGTCACCGTGCGCTACATCGGCGGAGCGGTAAACGCCAACAAGTCGGTGCAGTTCTTGCCAGGCGGTGATATCGAGTTCACCGACTCGATCGCGGGCGACGAAAACATTGCCGTAACCGATGCTCAGGGCAACGCATCCATCACACTTACTCTCACAAACCCAGCCCAGGCTGAAGACAACCTATATGTAGGTTTGCGCGCAGGCACGGCAGAAGAAGACCCAACCGTTGGCAACATGGTTTTGCTTTGGCAAGAGCCGGGCTTTTACCCGATCATCAAACTTCGCGGAACCTGGACCGGCCCTGAGTCGGTGTGTGGCATCAACCCTTTTGAGTGCGTCGACAGCGACCTAGACGAAAAGACTTGGGCTTGGTCTGTGTTCAAGCGAGACTGGCTGCCTGAATATGCACAGGTGTTCGTAAAGTCTTATAAAGCCGGTTCGACCATCCAGGTTAAATACAGCGTCACCGACATTTGGGGCACCCCGCTCGTTGGCAAGTCGGTTACTTTGCCGGCCGACCCTCAGTGCAAAATTTGCAAGTGGGGTTCATTCAAGGGCACCAAGCTGACCGATGCCAACGGCTACGTGTCATTTAGCCTGCCGAACAAGAACTCCGTCAAAGAAGTTGGCGCATTCACTTCGGTGAACTCAGACACCAAAGAGAAGCAGCGCGGTTTCGTTTCGTTCAACCTGTGGCCAACCACCAATGAGCTTGACGAGTCGGCCGACATGTTCTGGCCACAGATCGTCACCGACATCAACATCAAGGCAAGCGCTTCGAAGTTGAACGTCGTTAGCCGAGGCGGCCTAACCGCCGACGCCGGTGGCAACGTTGTAGTCGGTGCGGGCACCCCAGAAATGGCCGTGAACCCGCCACTACCGATCGACACCAAGGGCCTAGGTCTGGGCGACACCAACGTGGTGAACCTAACCATCACCTACCTCAAGAACTCGATTCCGAACGTGCTCTACGCACCAGACATCAAGGTGGTTGCCTCGAACGGTGGCCGCATCGGTCTGGTCACCAACAGCAAGACCGCGGCTAGCTTTGCCGATGTTTCGCAAATGGTTAGCAGCCTCACCTTCGGCTACACCTACCCACAGCGACTCGTTTTCGCCTGCACCAAGCCGGGCAGCACCATCTTCACCATCTACACCGGCACCACCAAAAAGACTCACGAGATGGAGTGTGTAACTGGTGGCAAAGCGGATGCTCGCGCAGTAGTCGCCGTTGCCAACGGGCAGATCGGCGTTCCGTCGACCGCAGCCAACGTTCAGTTCAAGGTGACTGACCGGTTCGGCAACGGCATCGCCGGAGTCGACCTAGACGTCACCTCGACTGGCAACGGCGCGATCGCGACCCCAACCGTGCGCGTAACCTCGAACGCGGCTGGTCTAATCACCGTTCCGGCTAGCGCAACTGCGGCTGGTGCCCAAACGCTAACCGCCACCGTGGTCGACACCGCGGGCACGCAGTTTGCCGATGCTGCGAACGCAGAGTTCAAGATTGCCGCTGGCGTCGCGACCGCGACATCCGTGCTCAATTGGGGCACCGCCTCGATCGACGTGGTTGCCGCAAAGGGAGCTGCCAAGTTCACCAGCCTCAACCTAAAGGGCAAGACCGTGACCGTAACCGATGGCAAGAAGAAGTACACCTACAAGCCATCGAGCGCTAAGGCATCGAACACCATCAAGCTAGCCAAGGGTAGCCACAAGTTGGTTATCAAGGGTGGCACGGTGTCGAAGACCGTAACCATCACCGTTCCGTAACCCGAATTTGATTTCAGAACATCAACTGAAGAGGAAACCCAAAATGAAGAGAATGTTCGC
>JACCDH010169829.1_pt1 | contig 12171 bp, 12 predicted proteins | sample 7442481 | NCBI WGS metagenome assembly JACCDH01 (sample SAMN15323433, study PRJNA562643) | freshwater metagenome | isolation source: river surface water | place: USA:Blue River Watershed | collected 2017-08-15
CAGTACAATGGCATCAAGTTCTTCTCGGCGTCGGGCAACAAGCTGCCGGATGCGGTCGAGCTTGAGATCGAGGCCGCGCTTGATGAGCCGATGAGCTGCGTGACGTCCGAAAAGCTGGGCAAGGCGCGCCGCCTGGACGATGCGCGCGGCCGTTACATCGAATTCTGCAAGAGCACTTTCCCGAACGAGCTCGACCTGCGCGGCATGAAGCTGGTGGTCGATTGCGCGCATGGCGCCGCGTATCACATCGCGCCGGATGTGCTGCACGAGCTGGGCGCGGAAGTGATCGCCATCGGCAACCATCCGAATGGCCTCAACATCAACGATGGCCACGGCGCGACCCATCCCGAGACCTTGTCTGCAGCGGTCACGAAGCATGGCGCAGATCTGGGCATTGCACTCGACGGCGATGCCGACCGCCTGCTGATGGTCGATGGCGCCGGCCGCATCTACAACGGCGATGAACTGCTGTATGTGATGGTGAAGGACCGCAAGGCCAATGGCGGCATTGCCGGCGCGGTCGGCACGCTGATGACCAATATGGCCGTCGAATCGGCGCTGGGCAGCATGGGTGTCGGTTTTGCGCGCGCCAAAGTCGGCGACCGCTATGTACTGGAGATGCTGCTCGAGCATGGCTGGGAAGTCGGCGGCGAGGGCTCCGGTCACCTGCTGTTCCTCGACAAGCACACCACCGGCGATGGCATCATTTCGGCATTGCAAGTGCTGTCGGCGCTGCGCCGCAGTGGCAAGACGATGGCCGAGATCACGGCCGACATGCAGCTGTGGCCGCAGACCCTGCTGAACGTGCGCATTCCGGCCGGCTTCGACTGGCAAGCCAGCAAGGACCTGGTGGCTGCCAAGGCCCGTGCCGAAGCCGAACTGGGCAAGGATGGTCGCGTGCTGATTCGTCCGTCCGGCACCGAGCCCCTGCTGCGGGTGATGGTCGAAGCGCGCGATGCAGCGCTGGCGCGCCGACTGGCCGAGCAAATGGCGTCCTGCATACTAGCCTGATGCATCTGGCTACACATTCGCGCAACAGCACTGCCTGAGTCAGGCGGCCATCGGGTATAATAGAAATCTTCGGAGTGTGGCGCAGCCCGGTAGCGCACCTGCTTTGGGAGCAGGGGGTCCAAGGTTCGAATCCTTGTACTCCGACCAGTCAATGAAAAACGGGTTGTCGATGACAACCCGTTTTTTTTCATGTTTACCTTCGGCCCTGCCGGTTTGCGGCGCAGGCCGTCCGCACTGCCCATAGCTCAGTTGGATAGAGCAACGGCCTTCTAAGCCGTGGGTCGCAGGTTCGACTCCTGCTGGGCAGGCCAGTTTCCCCTTGCTTGCCCGCTGTCTTTGTTCTCAGGCCACGCGCAGCAGCCGCCACGAATCAGGCACGCCCTTGAGTTCGTGCTCTCCGAAGTCCTCGAAGCCCTGACCTGAGCCAGCCACCAGTTCCTTCACCGTACGGCTGACCAGAATGCCGTTGTTGGGTGCCAGTGCCGATACGCGTGCCGCGATATGTACCGCGATGCCACGCACGTCCTTGTCGGTGACCTCGACTTCGCCGGCGTGCATGCCCAATCGCAGTTCGATGCCGAGACGGTTCGCCTCGTCGCGCATCGCCTGCGCGGCGCGGATCGCGCGCGACGGGCTGTCGAAGATGGACATGAAGCCATCACCCAGCGATTTGATCTCCCGCCCCTTGAACCTGTCCAGCTGCTTGCGAACCATCTTGTCGTGCCCGTCGAGCAGATCACGCCATGCACGGTCGCCCAGCGCTTCGGCGCGCTTGGTCGAGTTCACGATGTCGGAAAAAAGGATGGTCGCCACGGTCCGGTCAGTCATGGCGTCGGAGCGTGCGCCCGTCAGGAACTCTTCCATCTCGGAGATGTAAACCTGGCTGTCGTCGTGCCAGGGCAGGTGATCGATACCGGGCATTTCGAACAGCCGCGCGCCCGGGATCAGGGAGGCAAGTTCGCGACCGCCGGAGACGTTGATCATCGCATCGCCCGTCTTGTGGACCACCAGTGTCGGTACCGAGACGCTTGGCAGGACTTCCGTGATGTCGATCTCTCGATTGACCCGCATCAGCGCTTCGACTGCAGACGGACTGGCGCCGGAGCGTTCGAAGCGGGCGATGCTTTGTTGGGCCGCCGGATCGTTGGCGAGCGAGGGCGCGCCGACGGCGATCAGTCCGCCACTGCCCCATTGCGTCCGGACATAAGCGAAGAACTGCTCGAGCGCTTCCTGGGTCGGGAACCAGGTCGAGAACTTTGCGAATCCGCCGTAGATCACCAACGCCTTGCAGCGTTCCGGGAAGCGTGCCGCGAAATAGGCCGCCATCGAACCGCCCTCCGAGACCCCGAACAGCGCAGCCCGCGCAATGCCTGCCGCATCCATCACGGCCTTCATGTCGTCGATCCGTGTCTCCATCCGCGGCAGTTCCTGCACGCGATCCGACAGCCCGGTGCCGCGCTTGTCGAAGATGGTCACGCGCGCGAAGCGGCCGATGGCCGTCAGCCAGCGCGTGGCACGCGGGTCATCCCAGTAGTACTCGAGGTTGGAGACGAAGCCGGGCGTGATGACGATGTCGAGATCGCCTTCGCCAAAGGTCTGGTACGCAATGCTGACTTCACCGCTCTGGGCATAACGGGTCATCGGAAGCACGTCGGGCTCCTTGGATCTGCGTTGGCAGGTAGGGCGTACTTGAGCAGTACGCAGGCTGTGCGTCAGGCCTGCGCGCTGTACAGAACGCCCTTGAGGTCTTCGATTGAATGCGCAACCCGCACCACGGCTTCGGCCGGAATCTGGCGCACGACGTCGCCGCTGTTCTTGTCGGTGACCGTGATGACGTAAGTGTTGATCTTGCGGTCGATGCCGAAGCCGAGGTTGCGATTGTTGGCCTGCATCTGGCGGTTCAGCTGGTCGACCACCTGTTCGTACTGGCGAACCATCTTCTCTGCATCGGTGGGCAGCGAGGCGCGCGGTGACGGCACCTCGACCGGTGCCTTCGGTGGCGTCAGCAGTCCCTGCGCATTGGCCGACTTCAGCGCCTGCGCCGACATCGCGCTCGCTGGCGCGGGCATGGCAGGCATACGGGCCGACGATGCGGCCGCAGGCTTTACCGAAGCGTGATCGACGACGATGTTCATGCGCCAACTGTAGCAGAAAGGCCTGCGACATTGGGTAGCGGCAATTGGCGGTAATTAGCGGCGATAATGCGTGAAACCGGGGGATTGTGTTCTCAATTTGAGAATAAGTCGTGCGGCCCGTGAAATCCATGAGGATCGACATGTCAGAAGAAAACCAGGTATTCCGAGGCGATCGCGGACCGGAACTTTCGAAAGTGGAGACGGTCGCTGCAACGGCCCGGGCCGCGGCCCCGGCGGTCAAGACGGTCATGGCGGCATCGGCTGCCAGCTTCAATGATGAGCCCCTCCCCGATGCCTCCGCCGCTGCCGAAGCGTCGCCGCCACAGGCATCAGCCGCTGAGTCAGCCGTCGAGCCGGCCGCCGCGCCAGCCAGTCCCGCGCCCGAGCTGAAGTTCGAGGTTGACGCGTCGCAGCTGTGGCACGCGCCGGAAGCGCTGGCCCGGCGTATTGCCAACTTGCAGTCGACGTCAGCAGCCACCTCGCACTTGCTGGATGAACAGGAAGCCGAGACGCGGCGCATTGAACAGCAGCTGAAGTCCCTGTGACGGCGGCGGGCTGTGATCTAATAACGCCTTGTCATCATTCCAACCCGTCGCCACGACCATGGAAGCCAAACAGATTGCACGTTACCTCGGCGCGATGTCGATCGAGGAGCGCGTCCAGATCATCAAGTGCCTGATCGAGGTCAGCCCCGAGGGCCGGGAGATGCTCGACATCGCTGCCCGCATCGAACTCGGCGCTGCCGCTGTCTTCAAGCAGCTCGAGTCCCTGATGGGTCTGGAACTGGTGTCGGTGAAAACGATCGAGAACAACAAGGTGTATTTCGCCAATGCGGCATTGCTCGATCAGTTGTTCGACTACATGTACCACCACTACGGCCCGGCCCGAGACAAGACGGAAGCTGCGGTCGAAGCCGGCGGCCACTGATTCGTGCTGAACGACGGCACATTGCGTCCGGACCCGGACGATCCCGCCAACCTCGTCGAACGCCAGCAGGCGGCGCAACGCAGCACCCTGGTCAGTGCGGCGGTCAACGTCTGCCTGTCGGCCGGGCAGGTGGCTGCCGGCATCATTGCCGGCTCGCAGGGCCTGATAGCCGACGGCATCCATTCGCTGTCGGACCTGCTGGCTGACTTCGTGGTGCTGCTGGCCAATCGCCACAGCCACAAGGAAGCCGACGACGACCACCAGTATGGCCATCAGCGTTACGAGACGGGGGCTTCGCTGTTCCTCGGCTTGTCCCTGCTGGCCGTCGGCATAGGCATGGTGTGGAATGCCGCAGACAAGGTGATCCATCCGTCGACCTCGCCCGTGCAGTGGCTGGCGCTGTATGTTGCGCTGGGCGCGCTGGTCACGAAAGAAGCCTTGTTCCGCTACATGCTGGCCGTGGCCGAGCGCGTGCGCTCCTCCATGCTGGTAGCGAACGCCTGGCATGCGCGTTCGGATGCGGCGTCGTCGCTGGTGGTGGCGCTGGGTATCGCCGGCGCGCTCGCCGGTCATCCGGTGCTCGACGCCATCGGCGCGCTGGTGGTGGGCTTGCTGGTGCTGAAGATGGGCTGGCAGTTCGGTTGGGATGCGCTGCATGACCTGATGGATCGCGCGGTGTCGGAGGATGAGTACCGCCAGATCCACGACATCATCTGTTCGACGCCGGGAGTCATGGGTGCGCACGACCTGAAAACGCGCAAGATGGGCGACATGATCATCGTTGATGTGCACATCGAAGTCGATGGCCAGGCGACAGTGCGCCAGGGTCACGACATCGCGTTCGAGGCCGCCAGCCGCGTGAAGGCCGCGCTGCCGGTGCTGGATGTGATGACCCATCTTGATCCGGCATGAAGACCTGCAAGCCGCCACTGCGTCCTGTGCTTCGCGCTGGCTTGCCGCCGGTTCAGGCGTCAGAAATCCCGCTGCAGCTTCACGCCGCCTGACTGCGAGGTCACCGGCAGCCCGACACCGGTGCGCTGGACCTGGCTGCTCGACAGCGTGCCGCTCAGCCACCAGCGGTCGGCCAGTTGCCGTTTTCCGGTGATGCTCACCGCCGCACTGCGCTCATTTCTTGACGCCGCCGAAGTGCCACTCCCGCTCCAGTTCGCACTGGCTCCCAGCGTTCCCTGCAGGCTCCAGCCCCAACCGCCGGGCAGCGATGCGTTCAGGCTCGCATAACTTTCGGTCTGCAGCAGGTCTTCATCGCTGGCCATATCCGATTCATGCAATTGCCGCAGGCCGGCGCGCACTGCCCAGCGCTCGGTAAAGGCATGGCGCCAGCTGAGGTTGGTGCTGCGTCGCGTGCGCGTCGACGCGGCATCGCTGCGGCTGCTGAGTTTGGCTTCGAGTCGTATCCGGTCGTTTGGACCGAGCGCAACGCTGAGGTTCGACGCGCCGCCGCTCCAGCTGGTATAGCCATACAGGTTGTTCAGCTCGCGGCCCGCGCTCAGCGGCAGCTCCAGTTCGGCACGGCCGAGCTTCACGTGCGGGCCGGTCGACAGGTCGAAGGCATCGCTGCGCATCGGCACACCCTGACTGAAGCGGGTGCCGGTGAGGCCGGTCGTGGTCGACCAGCTCAGGCCTTGCTGCAGCGTCAGCGTGCTGCGCGAGCTCATGCGGCTTTCACGGTATTCGCCGGGCACGCCTGCATAGCTGAGCGTCGGCGCCTGCAGCGACAGGTCGGCTGCACCGGCGCTGAACGCTGCCGCCAGCAGGGCCCCGCCCAGTACCAGCCCGATACGACGGCGGTGGCGGGATGGCGGGCGGCTTTGCATGGTCGGGTACGGGCTTCTCGACTTGGGCGCGGACGCTGGTTCGGATGGTCGGTGCGGGTGTCGGTACCGGTGTCGGGACTGGTCTTGCTGCTGGTGTGCGTGCCGTCAGGCTCGGCAGCCTGTTGGCAGTTTCGCCATCATCCACGACTTGCCTTGCCGGCGGCAAGCAAAATGCAGCCGTTTTTTGGCTCATCTCCCCAGATGCCCGTGCGTCCCGGATGGCTAAGCTTTAAGGCAATTGCGGCCATTCCGCTGGCAGGGTCAATTCCTGCGGCAGCCTGCCGTAAACCGAACTGCATCCACCTTCCACCAGACGCACAGGCAAACATGACGACTTCACAAGGCACCTTTTCCTGGGGCGTCGGCGCCAAGCTCACCCTGATGACCTTCCTGCTGGTGGGTGTGATCTTGTCTGCGCTGGTGGGCGGCATCGGCTATTCGACCTCGAAGCTGCTGGAAGACCGCGCCGTCGCTAATGTGGCCGACCAGGCGCAGGCCGTCACCGACATGATCCAGATGTTCAATCAGGGGGTTAGCACCTCGGTACAGCGCTTCTCGAAGATGTTTGTGGCCAGCTTCCCGGAAGGCCTGTCGCTCGATACCGGCAAGACCATCGAGCTCGGCGGCAGGCCGACACCGGTCATGCGCCATGGTGGTTCGGTGTTGAATGGCGAGTTTTCGATTCCGGATCGCTTCACCGAACGTACCGGCGTCACCGCGACCATCTTCGTGCGCAGCGGTGAGGATTTCGTACGCATCTCGACCTCGCTGAAAAAGGAGACCGGCGAGCGAGCTATCGGCACCGTGCTCGATCGCAGCCATCCTGCGTATGCACTGCTTGTGGCCGGTAAGGGCTATCGCGGCCTTGCGCAATTGTTCGGCAAGGATTTCATGACCGATTACGAGCCGGTGCGCGACGCGCACGGCAACGTGATCGGTGCGCTGTATGTCGGCCTGAATATCGCCGATGACATGGCCATCCTGAAGGACAAAATCCGCGCGCTGAAGGTGGGCGAAACCGGTTATTTCTTTGTACTGGATGGCCGGCCCGGCAAGACACTGGGCACGCTGCTGGTGCACCCGATCAAGGAAGGGCAGCTCATCCTCGACGCCAAGGATAGCGATGGCCGTCTCTTCATTCGCGAGATGCTGGAAAAGCGCCATGGCGTGATCCGCTACCCGTGGATCAACAAAGAAAAGGGCGAGACCTCGGCGCGCGAGAAAGTGGTCGCCTATCAGGAGTTCAAGGACTGGGGCTGGGTGGTCAGTGGGGGTGCCTATACCGAAGAGATCACGCATGAGTTCACCACGCTGCGCAACCTCTACCTGTTGGCGATGAGTGTCGCGCTGGCCATCGTTGCAGTACTGCTGTATGTGGCGATACGTCATCTGGTGGCGCGTCCGTTGCAGGAGGCGAGTACGCTCGCACAGCGCATCGCCACTGGCGACCTGACCGGACGCATGGATTGTGCGCAGCAGGATGAGATAGGCCAGCTGGCGCAGGCGATGAATGGCATCAGCGAGGGACTGTCGCGGGTGGTGCTGCAGGTGCGTGAAGGCTGTGACCAGATCGTGACTGCGTCTTCGCAGATCGCCGCCGGCAACAAGGATTTGTCGTCAAGGACCGAGGCACAGGCCGCCAGTGTCGAAGAGACGGCATCATCGATGGAAGAGCTGACCTCGACCGTGCGCCACAACGCCGACAACGCAGGTCAGGCAAACCAGCTGGCGACCTCGGCTTCCGAGATGGCGTCGCAGGGCGGCGCGATGGTATCGCGCGTGGTGACGACGATGACGGCCATCGACGAGTCGGCAAGGCACATGGCCGACATCATTACCGTCATCGATGGCATCGCCTTCCAGACCAATATCCTCGCACTGAATGCTGCAGTGGAAGCGGCGCGTGCAGGCGAACAGGGTCGCGGTTTTGCCGTCGTCGCCAGCGAGGTGCGTGCATTGGCGGCGCGCAGCGCAGCGGCTGCGAAGGAAATCAATGCGCTGATCACGGACTCGGCTGGTCGCATCAGCGAAGGCAGCGCGCTTGCTGCTGAGGCTGGCGCGATGATGGAGCAGGTGATGCAGGGCGTCTCGCGGGTCACGGACATCATCAGCGAGATCAGTGCCGCCAGCCGTGAGCAGAGCGCGGGCATCGATCAGGTCAATCGCGCCATCGCCCATATTGACGAAGGCACGCAACAGAATGCGGCGCTGGTCGAGCAAGCGGCGGCTGCGGCCGATAGCCTGGCGCAGCAATCCGGCGGGCTGATGGCGTCGGTGCAGGCGTTCCGGGTGTAGACCTGAGTTCGACGTCAACAGAGTACTCACTTGCAGCGGACCTTTTTGGGCCGATGAGCGATCTAACTGGCGACCTGAGGCATTTGCTTATGAGGTTTTGGGATGTCGCTTGGGGCTGTACTATCCTGTGGCCAAATTGCTGGACTGGGCGGGGAGTGAAGCGAGGCTGCAAGACAGTCGCAATCCGTTTGCGGTCGTGACGCTGGCCCATCTCGCTACCCAGGCAACGCGAGGTGATACGGCAGCGCGTTATGGTGCCAAACGTGCGATCGTGCAAAGTTTATATCGCCGCGATCTGGGCCGGCAGCAGGTGGTGGACCTGTTCAAGCTGGTCGATTCAATGATGGCGCTGCCCAAAGACGAAGAGCAGCAACTGAGGCAAAGTATCGCTGATCTTGAGGAGGCAACCGGTATGCGTTACATCAGTTCGATTGAACGGCTGGCCATTGAAGAAGGTATGCAACAAGGCCGACTGGAAGGTATGTCTCAGGTTCTGGCCCGTCAGCTGGCGCGGCGCTTTGGCGAGGTGCCTGATGCAATTCGTTCCCGGCTCGATACTGCCCGCGACGATGAACTGGCTTCGTGGGCGGAAGCCATCCTGTCGGCGCCTTCAATGGAAGCGGTTTTCGGTCAGGCACGGAATTAAGCGCTGAGCGTCAAGGTCGCGCGGTCAAGTCTCGTCGCCCTGCAGCCTGACAGCCGCAGGGTGGGCGTTCAAACTGAATTCAGCGCTTCGGCCAGCCCCTCAGCAGCACTCTCCAACGGTGCTTTTCAGCGACACTCTTCCCGATAGCGTTCTTCCGTGCGTCGCAATCGCTTGCGCGCATTCACTTCTTGCTTGAGGCTGGCATCGCGCAAGTCTTCTTCGTGCCACTTGCGCTGCATCGCCAGCGTGCGGCATTTCTTTTCCCGCGCTGCTGCACCACGCGCCGCGAGATCACGGATGCGCTGGTCCTGTCTCTCGCGCAGTTCGCGCAATTGCTGCAATCGCGCCAGTTCGGCAGCTTCGCGTTGTTGGCGGGCGTCTGCCGCGGCTGGCTTGTGTGAAGCAGGCGGGGCGTCGTCGATGTTCAGTCTTGAGGCACCTGGACAGGGCAAGTCCGAGTAACTGACCTTGCCGCCGGTTTCGCAGCGATGCACCGCGGCAGCCGGCATTGTGATGAATGCAGTCATCGCGATGGTCATCATTGCGGCCACCGAGTGCGGAAGCAGCAGTGATGCCGGCGCTGCTTGTAACGGACGGGAAGGGGAGCGGGACTGGCGCGGACGGTACGTCGAATACTGCGCGGACAGCCCTGCCAGCAGGGTGCGTAGCATCATCGGGTCTCCTTGAACGGCATGCCTGGTCCGAGCACTAGCGCCGGAAAGTTTCCGGCAGATCGCGCAAGCTCAGAGGACTTTGCCGGGGTTCATCAGGTTATGCGGATCGAGCGCCCGCTTGATGGCCATCATCATGTCCATCTCTGTCCCGGATTTGTAACGTCGTACTTCGTCGCGCTTGAGCGCACCCAGCCCGTGCTCGGCTGAAATCGATCCGCCGAACTTGTGTACCTGGTCGTGCACGCACAGGTTCACGGCGGCTTGCTGAAGCAGGAAAGCATTATCGTCCTCACCCATCGGCGCCGACACGTTGTAGTGCAGGTTGCCATCGCCCAGGTGACCGAAGGTCACCATGCGGCAGCCGGGGAAATCCCGATGCAGCAAGGCATCGGTTTCGGCAATGAAGTCGCCGATGCGCGAGATAGGTACGGAGATATCGTGCTTGATGTTCTTGCCCTCAGCGGCCTGCGCCATCGAAATATGTTCGCGAAGCGCCCACAGCGATGCCGATTGCGTCAGCGAACTGGCGACGACGGCATCCTGTACCCAGCCTTGCTCGATCGCGGCCGTGGCGACCGACTCCAGCAATGCCGATGCATGTTCCTGCGATTCGGCATCCGACAGTTCCAGCAATACATAGTTCGGATGCCGTTCCGCAAACGGCGAGTGCAGTTGCGGAAAATGTTTTTCCACCAGCTGCATGCAGATATCCGATATCAATTCAAAGCCGGTCAGCGCAGCATCGCAGCGCTGTTTGGCCAGTGCCAGCAGCGACAGCGCATCGCGCGGCGCACCGAGCGCGAACAGGGCGGTCACGCGAGCCGCCGGTTGCGCAAACAGTTTCACGACGGCGGCGGTGATGATGCCCAGCGTGCCTTCGGCACCAATGAACAAATCGCGCAGGTCGTAACCCGTGTTGTCCTTGCGTAGTCCGCGCAAGCCATCCCAGATGCGTCCGTCAGCCGTCACCACTTCCAGGCCGAGCGCGAGTTCACGCGTATTCCCGTAGCGCAGGACAGCCGTGCCGCCGGCATTGGTCGACAGGTTGCCGCCCAGCGTGCAGCTGCCTTCGGACGCCAGCGACAGCGGGAACAGCCGGCCAGCGGCGGCCGCGGCTTCCTGCACGTGCTGTAGCAGGCAGCCGGCGTCGGCGGTCAGCGTGTCGTTGAGAGGATCGACGTTGCGAATGCGGTTCATGCGCGCCAGCGACAGCACGATGGCAGTGCCGCTGTCGTCGGGTACGCTGCCCAGCACCAGGCCGGTGTTGCCGCCCTGCGGTACGACGGGCACGCGGAATTCATTACACAGCCGGACAATCGCAGCCACTTGTTCGGTGTCAGCCGGGCGCACGACCGCGCGCGCCTTGCCGGTGAAGCGGCCGCGCCAATCGGTCAGGTAGCGGGCCATGTCGTCGCCGACGATCAGGTTGGCTTTCCCGACCACCGCTTCGCAAGCGGACAGGAAAGCAGCATTGCGCTCTGCGTTGCGCTCCGACATGCCGCTGGCACTCTCGGGGTGACCGGGACTGCCGTGACCGTCAGCAGGGGTCTTGTGGGCGTGGTCGGCGCTCATCGGCTGTTCTGCGTTCTTGGGTTCAGCGTTCTTCGACTTCGGCGGCTTTTTCGATGGCCTCTCGTGCCAGGCGCTTGGCTTCACGCTTGTAAGGCCTCAGGAAGAAAATCGCGCAGAAGAAATAAATGGAAGACAGCACAATCTCTGCAGCTGCCAGACCCTGCGACAGGCCGCGCTCGCTCCAGGCGCGCACCACGCCTTCGGTGAAGTACATCAGGATCATCATCGACGCCCACTGCATCGTGTAGATGTTGCGTCGTATCGTGCCGGCCATCGGCGCCAACAGCGGCAGCGCCTTGATCACCATCCATGACCCGCCGGGGCGCAAGGGTGCGAGCACCAGTTCCCACAGTACGCACAGCACGACGAGGCCCACCAGGCTGGCAACGGATAACTGGTGCAGGCGTACCTGGGCCGGGGTGAGTGTCATGCTTGAAGCTTTCTTGCGGTTTGCGCGAGGCGTTTGCCGAGCGCTATGCTTAGTGTGCGCGTGTCTTCCGATAGCGCTTGTTCGCCAGTCACGCCGGACCAGTGGGTCGCGCCATAGGGGGAGCCACCACTGGAAGTCGTCATCAGCGCACTTTCGGTATAGGGCAGGCCGACGATCAGCATGCCATGGTGCAGCAACGGCAGCATCATCGACAGCAGTGTCGTCTCCTGCCCGCCATGCAGGCTGCCGGTGGACGTGAACACGCAGGCAGGCTTGCCGGCCAGTGTGCCGGATAGCCATTCGCCGCTGGTGCCATCGAGGAAGTACTTCAGTGCCGCCGCCATGTTGCCAAAACGCGTGGGCGAGCCGAGCGCGAGCCCTGCGCATTCCTGCAAGTCGGACAGTTCGACATAAGGCGCGCCCGACGCGGGTACGGCAGCTTCGGTGGCTTCGGTCACGGTTGAGACGGCCGGCACCGTGCGCAGCACCGCTTCGCAACCGGGCACCGATTCGATACCCTGCGCGATATGCTCGGCCAGCTTGCGCGTGGCGCCGTTGCGCGAGTAGTAGAGCACCAGCAGTTTGATCATGGGCGTGGACATGGCTTGGTATTATAGGGGCGATGAGCCAGCCTTTGCCCCCATCC
>JACCDH010066092.1_pt1 | contig 12166 bp, 12 predicted proteins | sample 7442481 | NCBI WGS metagenome assembly JACCDH01 (sample SAMN15323433, study PRJNA562643) | freshwater metagenome | isolation source: river surface water | place: USA:Blue River Watershed | collected 2017-08-15
TCCCGCCGAATACGACATGGGCAAGGAGCTGGTGCGATTCATGCTTCTGGCCGTGGTCGTGGTGTCCATGTGGCAGGTCACCAATGCGGACTCTGAAGAGCAATCGCGGCCCATGCGCACCCTCCTGAGCTGGATCTTCACGGACGATGCCAAGCAGCGTCTGCGCATCCAACGGTACATGGTGGCGGCCGCCAACTTCGTCATCTGCACGGTGGTGCTTGCTTACGCCGTGACCGTGGGCGAGGTGCCCCCCACCGCCGGACTGGCGCTGGGCACCTACATGATGAGCACCGTGGGCATGTTCTACGTCCTGCTTCGCAGCGGCCTCAACAAAAGGTTCGAGGACCCGGCCCTGACCCTGCCCCAGATCGTCGTGGCCCTGACCTGCGTTGTTTGGGCCTATGCCATCCTGGACCAGTCCCGCGGTGCGGCCCTGATCCTGCTGGCCCTGGTCCTGATGTTCGGCATGTTCAACCTCAGCGCCCGCCAGACCCGTCTGGCCACACTCTTTGCCTTGATCTGTCAAGGCCTGACCATGGTGTACATGAGCTATACCGAGCCCATGCGCTACACGGTGCGCCAGGAGTTGATCCACTTCCTGTTTGCCTGCACCTCGCTGCCCACCATTTCGCTGCTGTCGGGGCAGCTCAGTGACCTGCGCGCGCGCCTCAAGGAGCGCAAGGTCGAACTCAGCCAGGCCCTGGAGCGCATCCAGACGCTGGCCACGCGCGACGACCTGACCGGCCTGTTCAACCGTCGGCACATGATGGAAACGCTGGGCCTGCAAAAGAAGTTCAGCGACGGCGGCGGCCGGATTTTCTGCGTCGCCATCCTGGACATCGACCACTTCAAGTATGTCAACGACACCCACGGCCACGGGGTGGGCGACGAGGTGCTGCGCACCTTTGCCGCCACTGCCCAGTCCGTGCTGCGCGATGCCGACGTGATCGCCCGCTGGGGCGGCGAGGAATTCCTGCTGATGCTGACCGACTGCCGCCTGGATCAGGCTGAAGAAGGCCTGGCCCGGGTGCGAGAGATGGTCAACAAGACACAGGTGTCCCAGACCGTGCCGGAGTTGCGCGTCGCCTTCTCGGCGGGCCTGACCGAACAGCGCTACGAGGAGTCCCTGGACCAGACCATCGAGCGCGCCGACCAGGCCCTCTACAAGGCCAAGCGCGGCGGGCGCAACCAGACCATCACCGCGTGATCACAGCCCCATGGCGACAAAACCTGCCTCGGCCCAGGCCTGCGCACGACTCGGGCTGAGCTTGAAGTCAGCACCCACTTTCAATCGAGCCACCTGTTCGCCGTCGTCATCCTGGGCTGTCAGGTAGGCGTGCGGGTCATCATCGTCGGGCACGATGTCCAGCATCACCCGCCAGGACGCACCCTCGGCGCTGACCGAGAACTCCTTGTGCAGCAACGCATGCAGTTGTTGCTCGTGCCGACGCAGCACCTCCGAAGCGGTCTTGACCAGGGTATTGAAAGCGGACACGTCCAGTGGTTTGGGGTTCTTCTTGTCCCGCCCCATGGTCCAAGGGCCGACCAGCGCGGGCTCGGACTCGCCGTCCTTGAGCATCTCGACCGCCCAGCCGTCGTCGTCTTCGTTCTTGATGACACGGGCCATCCATCCGTTGTCCTGCCACAGGCGGGGCGATTTGATGAGGTCTTCTTCAGGAGCGGGTTCAAGCATAGCCTGATCTTAAGCCAGCAACTCAGATCAGCCCGACCGCGGGCCTCAGGCGGTCACGGCCTCGCAGGCAAGATCAGCAAGGCACCATCTTCAGCGCCCGGTTGCGGTACCACCCGGCGGTGGTCCGCCTGGGTGACACAATTGCGTCCGTCACAAACCTGCCAGCGCAGGGGCCAGGTCTGCCCTGGCCCGGAAGGTGCCTCCAGCACCGGCAAACGCACCTGCGTGGCCGAGGCGCCCTGCACCAGCGCCTCGCAGGTGGCCCAATACCCCACCCATCGGTGCGCCACCGGTCGCGCCTTGGCAACCAACGGCGCCAGCACCACCGAGGTCCAGCGCTGAAAACTGCCACTGCGCCCCACCCCCTCGTGGGCCAGTGTCATGCACACCCCCCAGGGCTTGCCGTGTGAACTCACGGCATAAGCGTCCAGCGGGGTCCAGTCAGGTCGCGGCAGTTCACGCGCCGGCCGGGTGGCGCGGGCCTTGAAGCGGGGGCCGCCATCCCAGCGCAAAGCGCCGTCGCGTTGATCCACGCTCAAGGCACCCACGCGGGTCTGGCAGTGATCGGGCGTGAAGCAGCCTTGCTCTTGCGGCAGGGGTGCCAGTGATGCGGGAACCTGCCCCACCTGGACCGCGCGCAACCACGCCCCGGTCGAATCAACCACGCCGCTGGTGGCTGCCCACAAGGGGCTGCCACTGATCAGCGCCCAGGCCATGACAGTGCGCCGCATCAGGCAAAGGTGGAAAGCAGACATGGCCTGATCATAGTCATCTGCCACCCCCATTGGCGCTCAACGTGACCAGGCGATAGACTCTGCCGAAACCACAACGGAGGGTGACCATGGCAGGCTATCGCATACCGGGACCGCTCTGCGGTGACCTATTTGATGTCCCGGACGAGGGAACACTGATGCGTTTCCGAACCCCGCTGGCGGGCAGCCTGGGGCTCGGCCACACCGAACACGCCTGGTGCCTGCCACCCGTGGGCGCCCCTATGAGCTGGCGCCACGCCCAGTTGGCCGCCGCCATGGCCGGCCTGGCGGCGGGGACGGTGCGCCCCACGTCCATCCCCATGAGCTTGAGCACAGAGGCCATCGATCTGCTAAAGCAGATTGAACGACTGAGGCTGATGCCGTACGACGACCAGACGGGCAAGGACATCACCGAATGGGTCGCTGGCGCCACCGTGGGTTATGGCCACCTGATCCCCCAAACCCAATGGACGACCTACAAGGGCGGCCTGACCGAAGCACAAAGCGAAGAACTGCTCAAGCAAGACCTGGCCCCCTTCGAGAAGGCGGTGCGGGAGGGCTTGAAGGTCACCGTGGCGCAGCAACAGTTCGATGCGCTGACCATCTTTGCCTTCAACATTGGTGCCTCCGGATTCAAGAATTCATCGGTGCTGACCATGGTGAACGATGCTTCGGCCAAAACGGCTTATGCCACCCTGGAAGACGCGTGGATGGCCTGGAGCAAATCCCAAGGCAAGGTCATGAAAGGCCTGCTGAACCGTCGCCAGTCCGAGTGGAACATCTACTCCATGGGCGTCTACAAAGGATGGTGAACACCATGAACCTGCCTCAACGGAGTCGACGGATGTGGTGGGCCTGCGCCCTGACCGCCGCCCTCCTGCTCACTCCCAGCCTGAGCCAGGCCATCGACAACCCCGACGGCACCCGCTGGCTGGAACCCTTTGAGCAGCAATGCCAGGCCTTTGAAACTCGCCTGCAGACCCAGGCCAGCGACGATGCTGCCATCCTGGCAGCGTATGCCGAATACGAGCGTTACCTGGACGGTGAGCTCAACCGCGCCTACCAGCGCCTGTTGCCGACCCTCAAAGGCAAAGCTCGGCAGCAGTTCATCGCGGCACAGCGCCAGTGGCTTGGCTTTCGGAAGACCGAACAAAACTTCATCGATCAACATTGGACGCCGGATCGATTTGGCCAGTCTGCACGGTTGACACGTGCCGCATCCAGAGTGCTGGTGCTCAAACACCGGACACATGAACTGGTGGCTTACGTCGACGGTCAATGACGCAGCACCATGCCCAAGACCCAAATCAAGAACGCCATCCGCCTGGAGTTTGCACCCGACTCCCTGGTTCAAAGCAACCTCTCTGGCGCCGCCTTCACCGGCGAGTGGCTGTGGGTCGCGGGCGACGAAGCCTGCGGCCTGGAGCGCCTGAAACGGCTCGCGCCCCTGGGGACAGAGACCTTGCGCTTTGGCGAGGTGCGCGACTTTCCGCTGGCTGACCTGCTGGACCTGCCTGGCAAGGCCTTGGACGAGGCCGACCTGGAAGGCATGGCCGTGGCCGATGGTTTTTTGTGGGTGGTGGGCTCACACGGGCTCAAGCGCAAAAACGCCAAGCCCGAGCTGACCTCGGCAGAAAACGCCAAGCGGCTGTCCAAGGTATCGCTCGATGCCAACCGGCGCTTGCTGGCCTGCCTGCCCATTGAGGACGACGCCAACGGTGAGCCCTGTCTGGTGCGGCAGGCCAAGGACGGCCGACGCGCCCGCCGCCTGAAGGGCGACTCGCAAAGCAACCTGCTCACCCAGGCCCTGGAGAAGGATCCCCACTTCGGGCCCTACATGGCCATCCCCGGCAAGGACAATGGCTTTGACATCGAAGGCCTGGCGATCGATGGCAGCCGGCTGCTGCTGGGCCTGCGCGGCCCGGTGCTGCGGGGCTGGTCGGCGCTGCTGGAGGTCCACATCGGCACCAAGGGCGACCACCTGCGACTGATGCCCCTGGACGACGATGGCACCCTGGTGCGCAAGCACTTCCTGCAGTTGGAAGGGCTGGGCGTGCGAGACCTGCAGATCGAGGGCGATGACCTGTACATCCTGGCCGGCCCGACGATGGTCCTGAACGGCGACATCCGCGTCTTCAAATGGACGGGCGCCCGGCGCGTGCTGGCCGCCAACCAGGAGGCGGTGCGCTTCGAGTCGGCACTGATCGAATCGATCAGCCTGCCCCACGGCCCCGGCACCAACCGGGCCGAGGCCCTCTGCGGGCTGCCACCCTCGTTGTCGGGCGGCAAACCCGCCTGGCTGGCTTTGTACGACTCGCCCGGCGCGGATCGCAAGGAGGGTGAATGCACGGTCTTTGGGGATGTGTTGAAGACGTTGTTGTGATGAGCGGCAGCAAGGCCCAAGCCTCCAGCAAGAGCCAGCCAAAATGAAGTTTTTTGAAGCGCTGAACAGCCGCGTGATCGCTTTGATTCTGAAAAAATCAGATGCGTTTGAGGTGCTTTCCATTGACTGCGGAGACAAAGGCGCGGGCATCAAAACGTCGACCGGCGACATGATCTTCGTTCAATGGTCAGATCTTGTTGAGGCGATCGGGATCCGCAGATTTGCTTACGCCACCGACAACATTTCATTGCTGCTGGTTTTTCAAAGTGCGGGGACGTTTGAGATACTGCCGTCCTGCAATGGCTGGCTGGATTTATGTTCCCGAGTTGAACACCAACACAAGGGGATGCCACTCCAGCATTGGTACCCAAAGATATTGGATAAAAACGCTCCCGTTGCAATTGAAGCTTTCAACCGCAACCACATTAAAAAATAGACCGCTGACCGCCACATTGGGCGCAGACACACCAAAAGGGACGTAGAGGCATGACGAACATGATCCTGGGAATACACAGCAACGTGGCAGGAGATAAAGAAGAATTCACAGCCGGACACGCATGGCTAACGATCACGCATGACGGGAAGACAACATCGTACGGATTGTGGCCGGACGCCCACCCCAAGGTGATTAATAACGGAAACGGATCCGACATCCGAATTGGTATGGAATCGTCAGCCGGTGCCGCTGCAAGCCGATATTACAGACTTTCCGATGCACAAGCAAAACACTTTGTTGCCTTGATGAAGGCCAATGTTGCATGGCGGTATACAAACACCTGCGCCTCTTGGGCAAGCGAAATTGTCAACGAGGTCGTCGGCGAGGATTTGGACGCTGATGACTGGACAGGGTTCGAAACCCCAAGAGAACTGGGGAGCAGCATACTAAAGGCAGAAAAAAGCAACCAGCAAAGATTGGCAGCCCACGCCCGCTGAGGAACAATCCAGCATCCAGCCTAATGAAACGCAAAGGTTAAATTATGCGGCCCCCTCTGATTTTAGGCTTTGCCATAGCCTCTTTAGCGCTACATGGATGCAACTCAAAAATGAACCTGTACAAAGAGCATAAGATTGAAATAATTTCCCAACAAAAACAGCCGACTGGGGCGATAGAAGTTGTTTTCAAGCCCCCCCTTGAATCAATGTACTACTGCGCTGGCGCCAATCTAAAAGAAGAGGCCAGCATCACCAGAGTCTCGCTGATTCGGTGCAGCATCAACGAAAAATGCGAGACCGACTCCCCCGCCTTAGATACTTCCGAAGGAAAATCAAAAATTGAAATCAAAAGCAACAGTGGTCACTTGATTTTTGTATTCGAGGATGGTGAAAAAATGCTTCAAGAACCGGCAAAATCAAAGCCATGAGCTTTCACAGGCTGCAACACCCCTGCCCATTGACACACATCACATGAAAACATCTCGCGCCCTTGTCAGGGCCATCCTGCTCGGTGCGGCTTGGCTGCCAATGCCGCAGACAGGGCTGGCAGCGGCCTGTCGGATGCGCCCCGTCTTGATCGAGCCCGTGAGCAACGGGGGATCAGGCCAGTTCGCAGGAAGCTTGAACGCGATGCGCGTGAGCTTTCAAAGCGAGCGCCCGGGGACCGAGGTGAGCGAATTCCCGGAGCCCCCGGTCGTGATCCAGGACCTGCGCACCCAACGGTCGTGCCAGATCACCGACGGTGGCATCTGGTCACGTCAAGGTGCGCACCTGTCCAGCAACAGGCGCATCCTCATGCCGCATGAGTACAGCGGTTCGTCTGACACACTGAATTTTTACGACACCCGCACCTGCAACCGGTTGAGGGTGGTCGACGTATCCGGCCAGACCTGGTCGGTCCAGGGGCAACACATCACTTTGGCTGCCAAGGAAGGTGCGCGCCCTCGCACCCGGCGCGTCTCGCTGGGCCAGGCCTGCCTGCCACCCCAACCCGCCCCTTGAACGCACACAGACACAAGCCATGCCCTCGTTTGACCAATGCATCATCCAAGCCAGCCGAGACAGCTGGGAGGAAGAGTTCCTGATCGGAACCAAGAACAAAAACAATTGCTCCGGCTTTGTCAAAGCCGTGGCTCGCAAGCTCGGCATCCCCCTGGCGGCCACACTGAATGCCGATGGCATCGCCGCGCACGTGGCTGCCAATTGGTTGCCGATCGCCTCTGGCGCACAAGCAGCTCAAGAGGCCGACAAAGGCATGCTGATCCTGGCAGTGCTCAAAGGGGGCGACCACCGCCCTTCACGCAACAACGGTCATGTGGCCATTGTGGTTTCCGGCAGCTTGTACCGAGGGGCCTACCCCATGGTGTGGGGTGGCAGCATCGGTGGCGCGCAGAGCCCAGGCACCAAATCGGTCGGGGAGGTCTGGAACCGCACAGACCGTGATCTGGTCAAGTACTACGCTTACAGCGCTCAGGCCTGCCGCCCTTGATGCGGGTTTGTATCAGGTTGTGACATACGCCAAATCCCTTACGGCAGGGCCGATAGACTCCCGCGCTACTGGCACAAGGCCGCATCGACCCAAACCCCTGAGGGAATTGACATGAAAAAACTGCGTTTGCTGGCCCCATTGGCCATGGTTGTGGCCATGATCGGCTTGAGTGCCTGCGGCGGCGGGGGTGATGACGCGGGCGCGCCCCTTGAAGCAGTGACTGAAGGGCTTACCCTGCGAGAGGGCGCTGCATCAGCCGCCGGCTTCAATGGAACCTATGCATTCGACCCACTCGAACCGGACGCGGCCGTTTCAGGCGGCATCGAAATTCGCAGCGAAGGCACCAACGACCTCTTGCTCCTGCCCGGAGATGAACCGACCGCAACCATGTTGGCCGTGCTCAGCGAACCGCTGGGCGGGGATGACCGGCGGCTGATCAACCTCCACGTTGACGTGGGACCCACAGGGTTGATCCGAAAGGTCGTGGCATTTCTTATCCCCGACGACCCACTCCCATTCGTCTACGTTGGGTGCGGTACCGACCTGGGCTTTGCCTGCACAGGCGTCAGCGTCAACCAGAACAACAACACCATCACATTGCGCAGTGTGGTCCTGAAGGAGTTGAGTACGACTGATGACGCAAACATCGGACAGGTTCTGCCCAACGCCACCACATCCATCAAAGGCTCCGGGCTGATCAGGTTCACGCCTTGACCCCCTAGTTCTAGGGATGCCAGCAGGCTCCCCCCGACAAGCTAGGGACCTCCCCGCACTCACAGGGTTGGCTTCCCTCCTGACAAGCGTGACACTGCAGGTGTCAACCCCAGCGCCCTCGACAAGGGCGCTTTTTCCGTTCATTCGCTGTACATAGAGGACCGCCGTGGCCCGCAAATCAGGAGCGCTGCGTCAGCAGACCGTCGCCAACCCCCACGCCTGGGGCGTGAAAGCCTCCTGTCTGGCCCTGTGCCTGGCCCTGTCCTTCGCGGCACACGCCGCCGAAGCCGGTGCCCCGCCGGCCGGTGCGGTGCCCACCCTCGATGAGTTGCGTCCCGCCCCTGCCGCGACCAAGGAAGGCTCTACCGCCGTGGTCCCCGAACGGCCCCTGGCGCGGGAGCTGGGCAAGCCCAGCGATGACGTCACCTTGAACGTCAAGGCCTATGCGGTGGCCGACACCGCCCCGCAGGCGCTGCGAGAAGCGCTGCCCGCCCTGACCGCTGCCTTCGTCGGCGAGGGTCGCAGCTATGAGGACATGGCCAACGCCGCGCAGGCCGTCACCCGTTATCTGCAGCGCGACCTGGGTTACTACCTCGGCTATGCCTACCTGCCCGAACAAGCCCCCCAGGACGGCATCGTCCAGATCGCCGTGCTGGAAGGGCGCCTGGACGAGGTCATCCTGAACTGGCGTGATGACATCCAGGTGGACAAGGATGTGGTCGAGGCGCACCTGGCGCGCCTGCGCTCCGGCGATGTGCTGCGCGTCAAGGACGTCGAGCGTGTGATTTTCCTGCTCAACGACCTGCGCGGCCTGAGCGCCCGCTTTGAAGTCAAGCAAGGCCGCAAGCCTGGCACGGCCTCGCTGGTGGTCACCCCCACGCCGGAGACCAAGGTGTCCGGTCGCGCCGAGTTCGACGTCAATGGCTCGCGTTTTTCAGGGCTGTACCGCCTGAGCGCCTCGGCCAACATTGCCAGCCCGCTCAAGCGCGGCGATGGCGTGATCCTCAGTGGCCAGACCACCACCACTGGCGGCCTGATGTTTATGCTGGCCGGCTACACCTTGCCCATCGGCGCCGATGGCCTCAAGGCCGGCCTGTCGCTCTCCAAGGTCACCTACAAGCTGAGCGACGATGTGCCCTTGAGCCTCAATGGCGACGCCACGGCCCTGTCGGCCTATGCGCTCTACCCCGTCATCCGCTCGCGCAACCTGAACTTGTTCGTGCAGGCCTCGATGGAGCGGCGCGACTTTTCCGACCGCAAGGGTGACCTGGGCTCCACAGCAGACGCCACCAAGCGCGTGTACGAAGCCCGCGGCGGCATCGCTGGCGACTTCCGCGACAACTGGCTGCTCGGGGGCGTGAGCACCTACGAGATTGCCGCCAACCTCAGCCAGGTCAACTACCTCAAGAACGGCCCGGCCCTGTCGCTGCTGGATCCGGCCATTCGAGGCCGCGTGAACCTGGGCTTTTCGCGCCTGAACAACCTGATCAGCAACCGCCTGCTGGCCTACGTCAACATCACCGCTCAGCGGGCATGGCGCAACCTAGACACGACCGAGCAATTCGGCATCGGCGGTCCGGGGCGTGTGCGCGCTTACGCCCCCGGCGAAGGCACGGGCGACCAGGGCGAGATCGTCTCGCTGGAATTGCGCCTGCTGCCGCCTGAGGCCTGGCTGGGTCGCTATGCGCGGGAAATGGTTTTCAGCACCTTCTATGACTGGGGGCACGTGCAGTTCAAGTACGACACCTCGCGTCAACCACTGGGTTTTGCAGAATCGGCCACGTTCAGTGGCTACGGGCTGGGCGTCACCTGGGAGCGCCCTCAACAGTTCGGTGCCCGCATGAGCGTGGCCTGGCCCCACCAGGGTGACCCTCAAAACGACACGGTCAAGCGCTCACCACGCGTCTACGCCACCGTGACCAAGTCCTTCTGATCCCACCTTGTCGAGCCCGCCATGAACCGCCGTACCCCACGCCCCTCGACCATCCGTCGTTTTGCCCTGCACCCCCTGTCGATGGCGCTGGCCCTGTCCAGCATGTCGACGGCGGCCTGGTCCTCGCCCTTCACCGGCCTGCAATCGACACAGAACGTGACGATCCATGACCGGGGTCAAGGTGTGACCGATGTGCTGCAAAGCGCGCAGGTGGGCGTGATCCGCACGCAGGGCTTCGGGATCGGCATTGACGAGAGCCTGCGGGCGCTGATGCCCAATGCGCAGTCCAGCTTGTTGATCGATGTGCTGGGGCCCGTGCGCACCGACATCCTGGGCAGCTTGACCGCCAACGGACGGATCCTGATCAGCAACCCTTATGGCGTCTACTTTGGCGCGGGCGCGCAGATCAATGTGGGCTCGCTGGTGGCGACCACGCTGAGCGTGAACAGCGATGACCTGTTCAGTGGGCGCATCCGCCTCAAGGACAACGGCCAGGCCATCGGCTCGGTGGTCAACGCCGGCCAGATCAATGCCTCGGGCACCGTGGCCCTGGTGGGCCCACAGGTCAGCAACGAGGGGCACATCACCGCCTCTCGTGTGGGCCTGGCGGCCACCAGCGAGGTGCTGGTCGACGTCGAAGGTGACGGCCTGATCTTCTTCCAGATGTCGGGCGAGAAAGCTGGACAGCGCCTGTCCCAACTGGGCCAGATCACCGCCGATGGGGGCGTGGTGGACCTGCGGGCCAATGCACGCGGCACCATGGCCGACACCGTCCTGAACATGGACGGCCTGATTCAGGCGCGCAGCATCGGCTCTCGACAAGGGCAGGTGTTCATCGATGGCGGCGCGCAAGGCCGCACCACCGTCAACGGACAGATCGATGCCAGCGGCCAAGGCACCGGTGAGCAAGGCGGCCAGGTCACGGTCCTGGGTCAGCATGTGGCACTGGGCAGCCAGACACACATCGACACCCGTGGCCAGGCGGGCGGCGGCACCATCCTGGTGGGCGGCAACTACCAGGGCGGCGGCACTGAGCGCCGCGCCGAGACCACCTGGGTGGCGGCAGGCGCCCGACTCGATGCCAGCGCCATCCACGCCGGCAACGGTGGTCAGGTCGTGGTGTGGTCCGATGACCTGACGGTCTTTGACGGCCACATCACCTCGCGTGGCGGCCTGGAAGGTGGCAACGGCGGCGAGCTTGAAGTCTCCGGACTGCAGCGCCTGTCCATTGGTGCGCCCGCACATTTTGATGCGCTGGCCCCCAAGGGGCTGGTGGGCAACCTCTTGCTGGACCCGCAGGACATCTTCATTGTGGCCAGCGGCGGCGGCACCATTGGCCAGGCCAACGCCGCCAACAGCTCCACCGATGCGTCCATCAATGCGTCGACCATCAATGCGGTCGCGGCCAACCTGACACTGTCCGCCAGCCGCGACATCGTGGTCAATGCCCCCATTGCGATGACCAATTCGGGTGTCTCCCTGACGCTGGATGCAGATCGCAACATCACCGTCAATCAGTCCATCACCACCAACAACGGTGACCTGACCCTTGAGACGCTCGACAACCTCACCTTGCACACCATCACCCTTGGTGCAAACCTGAACAGCGGCACACGCGACCTCTACCTCCGAGGGAGAACCGTGCTGAGCGGAATTGGAGATGCCCCGAGCACCATCACACTGACGGGACGCGACATAGAGGTGGCAGGATCCATCGACGGCGATGGTGTGCAAACCAGAAGCTTGTCGATCATCGGCTCCCGAGCGGTGACGCTGGGCGGTCCAGCCATCAAGGACATCGGCGCCACCGCACCCATTGGCAACCTGCTGATCCAGACCACCAACCTGACGCTCAACGCAGACACCGTCACGCCGGTAGCGGGGGCAACTGTCACGCTGATCAGCGCCACGCCGGGCGGGCAGATTGCGGTGAAATCAGACAATTCCACAACTGCAGGGACGTGGTTGCTGCGCACGTCCACCCTCGACAAGCTCAGTGGGTTTACCAGCATCAACCTGGGACAAGGCACGGGCCTGACACGCCTGTTCGACAATTTCACCGCGCCGACCCAGCTCATCTTCAAGGATCCAGTCCAACTGGACGCAGATGTCACCTTGACCGGGGGCAGTCGCAACATCACGTTCGAATCCACCCTCGTGGGGCAGAGCAACCAACTGACCATCAACAACGCGGGTGTGATCACCCTCAAGGGCAACGCCACAGGCTTGGATGACTTCAAGATTACCCAAAGTGCGCCTGGCACCACCA
>JACCDH010391315.1_pt1 | contig 12165 bp, 8 predicted proteins | sample 7442481 | NCBI WGS metagenome assembly JACCDH01 (sample SAMN15323433, study PRJNA562643) | freshwater metagenome | isolation source: river surface water | place: USA:Blue River Watershed | collected 2017-08-15
GATGTGTTTTTTGAAGATAGTAAGCCACAAAAAGTAGTTTTTCTAAGAAATCTTGACGGAACTACTTATCCAATGAGAACGACCAATCATGATGAATTAAAAATTAGGGGTTTTAAATGGCATGACACTATACGGCCTAAATCTAAATATGAATTATTGATTTTTAAGTAAAATTGAATGGCAACAAAAAAAATGGCAAAAAGGGTTTTTATTGATCCATTGATTACTTTTATTAAGGATAGTAAATCAATCGGAATTGTCTTATTAGTTGCCACAGCTATATCTATTTTATTAGCCAATATCAATAGTATTTCTAGTAGTTATATTTCATTATTTGAGTGGAGTATAGATGGAACTGACCATCATAGTTTTGACTGGGGACTATTTCATTTACCCAATTCCATTTTAGTTATCATTAATGATTTACTCATGGCTGCCTTCTTTTTTATTGCAGGCATGGAAATTAAACGAGAGTTAATAACAGGTGAATTGGCCTCTTTTAAGCAATCACTGCTGCCAGTTGTTGCTGCAATTGGGGGCATGTTAGTTCCAGCTTTAATTTATAGTCAATTTGCCAGAGGAACAATGTATATGAATGGTTGGGCTATTCCAATGGCAACAGATATAGCATTTACCTTGGGCATTGCTTCCTTATTAGGTAACAGAGTGCCAGTTGCTTTAAAGATTTTTATTACAGCATTAGCTATTATTGATGATTTGGGAGCCATTGTAGTGATTGCATTATTTTATGGTGGCCAATTAAAACTACTTTACTTACTATTGAGTGCTGTAATTATGATTGTATTATTGTCATTACAAAAGAATAAAGCAAAGATTGGCTGGTATACATGGGTCTTAGGTTTAGCACTTTGGTATACCATGTACAATTCCGGAATTCATGCAACAGTTGCAGGTGTTTTATTTGCATTTACAATACCTATAAAAAAACTAGCAGAATTAGAGCTCAAATTTCATACGCCCGTATATTTTATCATCATGCCATTATTTGCTTTAGCAAATACTGCTATAGTATTTCCTGAAGAAGGTATTACAGCACTAAATCATTCTTTTTCATGGGGGATTATGGCTGGCTTATTTATTGGCAAGCCGCTGGGAATTTGCCTAGCATGTTATTGGATGATCAAACAAAAATGGGCCACCCTTCCATCTCAAACCAATTGGTATCAATTAGTAGGAGCCGGTATTCTAGCTGGTATCGGTTTTACAATGAGCATTTTTATTTCAATGCTTGCATTTAATGACCCCATTATTCAAGACATCGCTAAAATTGCCGTGTTAATTAGCTCCGTCGTTTCAATGATTGTTGGCTATTGTTGGTTAGCAGCAAAAAAATGATGCTTATTTGCGCCATTCAAAAAAGAAAGTACTACCCATTTCAGGGCTGCTTTCCACCCTTATTTTTCCACCTTGTTCTTCTACCAGCATTTTTAACAAGTTTAAACCTACTCCAGTACTTGATTCTCCTGAAGATTTATTTTCTGTTGTTTCAAAGAGTTTAAAAATTTTACTGTGATCTTTTTTTGAAATTCCTTGTCCATTGTCTTTTACATAAAATTCATAAAATTCAGGAGTTGAGGAATGAACGCCTATATGGATTGTTGGATTAGGCTTGTTATTGTATTTTATTGCATTCGTAATTAAGTTTTGGAAAACTTGTTGCAATTTAATTTTCCTCGTTTTGAGTTTTGGTAAATTTACATCAATATCTATAAGCACTCTTTGCGGCAATACCAACATTTGAATAATCTCATTTACCAATTGGAAGCTATCCACTTCTTCAATGGTTTGCTCACTCAAGCTTTTTCTTGAATAATCTAATATGGATTCAATCATTCCTGTTAGTTTACTGGCAGCACTATAAATAATACTTGAATTCTCTAATAATTCGGGTTCTTTTTTGACCAATTCATCTTTTTGCATCATGTCTGCAAGCATTGCAATAGTTGCAATAGGCGATTTTAAATCATGTGAAACAATGAAAACAAATCTTTCTAGTTGTTTGTTAACAACTTCAATTTCAACAAGACTGTTTTTTAATTTTTGTTGAGCAAAATAGAGTCTTTCAAAAACATTTACTTTGGCTCTTGTAATATTAATATCCAATGGTTTTTGTAAATAGTCAACGGCACCCTCTTCAAATCCTTTTAATACAAATTGTTCTTCCTTACTAATTGCGGTAACAAAAATAACAGATAGGTGCTGCGTTTTTTTATTTAGTTTAAGCATTCTGGCAACTTCAAAACCATCCATATCGGGCATTTGTACATCTAATAATACCAATCCGATGTCTTCGTGTTTAAGTGCTAATTTTAATGCTTCATTACCAGAATTCGCTTTAATAAAACTACGGCCTGGTTTATCTAAAATTTCTTCTAAAGCAATCAAATTTTCAGGACGATCGTCTACTAATAATATAAGAAAATGTTCATTATTGTTTAAAAGTTCCATATCATATTAATTATATCTAATTATTTAGATAACCAAGTCTTGATTAATGTCATTAGTTTCTGAATATCAACAGGTTTAGTAATGTAGTCGGAAGCGCCAGCCGCAATACATTTTTCTCTATCCCCTGCCATAGCTTTTGCTGTTAAAGCAATAATGGGTATTTTATTCAATTGTAGTGTCTGTCTAATATGTTGCATTGCTTCATAACCATCCATTTCAGGCATCATAATATCCATCAATACCAATTGGGTATCCGGGTGTTTTTTTAACATTTCTAGTGATTCTTTACCATCAGCTGCACTTATGATATCTGCATCTTCAGATTCTAAAGCAGTGCTAAGTGCATAAACATTACGCATGTCGTCGTCAACAATTAATATTTTCCGACCTTTTAAATTGTTGATTAAATTTTGAGGAGGTGCTATATCAATGGCTGATTTGGTTTCATTCTGTTTAAGCTTGAATAAAAATTGCTCAATTTCATCAATTAATTTGTTTGTGGCCGAAGCGGTGTTCCTAACTACTGTATCAGAAATGGTTTTTAATCTGATTTCATCTTCACTAGAAATATTGTTATTGATTAGTAGTATAACTGGAATTTTTTGTTCAATTAATTCTGGCTTCCATTCTTGCATTAATTGAATGCCTTGGCTAGTATCATCACCTAAATCAGCTATAATACAATCAAAATGAATCGTATTGGCTTTCCATTTACCATCTTCAATTGTAGATGTGGTTATGAATGAAACCTCTTTGTATTTTTCTTGGAAAATTTGCTGCAGTTTTTTGTCTTTAAAATTATCAGAAGAAATGAGTAATACAGTTTTAAAATTTTGTTTTAAATATTGACTTATTTTAGAAAAAGCTAAATCAAGACCTTCTAAATTAATTGGTTTTTTAACATATGCTAATGCGCCACCATCATTGAATCTATTATCATCAAATGCAGATATAATATGAACAGGTATATGCTTGGTTTCTTTATCTTCTTTCAAAATCTTCAATAAGGACCAACCATCTAATACAGGTAATTGTACATCTAGAATAATCGCTTTCAGCGGATATTTTTTTGCATAAAGCAACCCTTCATCTCCTTGAAGTGCTACAATCGTTTTAAACTTTTTATTTCTAGCGAAATCCCTTACGATGGTAGCAAAATTGATATCATCTTCAATAATCAAAACAACTTCATCTTCCTCGTTAATATTATTCCTATCATCTAAAACCTTGTCTTGTTCCTCTATATTATTCAGTGATGGTGCTGCACTGGTTTTTAATTCTTCTTTAGGTATTTCAGCCGTATAATTGGTTACTGTTGGTATAATTACACTAAATTCACTACCCTCTCCTTCTATACTATGCACCGTAATTTCTCCTCCTAATAATTTTGCTAATTCTTTACTTATTGATAAACCTAATCCTGTACCTCCATATTTTCTACTGGTAGATCCATCTGCTTGCTGGAATGCTTCAAAAATCAGTTTTTGTTTTTCAGTAGATATTCCAATTCCACTGTCTTTTACTGTAATACTGATTTTTGTTGGGTATACATTTTCAACAGACTTTATTTCAACTGTAACTTTTCCGCCTTCTGGAGTAAACTTAAAAGCATTGGATAAAAGGTTTTTAATTATTTGTTCTAAACGTTGAATATCTGTTCTAATGATGGGTGGGACTTTATGATCTTTTATGATTTTAAAATCGATGTTTTTTTGAGAAGCAACTACACTAAATAACTGGTGCAAATCGGTAGTAATTGTATTTGTCTGAATATCTTCAATAGTTATATCAATTTTCCCAGCCTCGATCTTTGATAAGTCTAAAATATCATTGATTAATTTTAACAGGTCTGTTCCTGATCGATGAATAATGGATGCATACTCAATTTGCTTAGGGGTAAGATTCTTTGGATTATTATCAGACAATAATTTTGCTAGTATTAATACACTATTTAATGGAGTTCTTAATTCATGAGACATATTTGCTAGAAACTCCGATTTGTATTTGCTGGTTTCTTGAAGTTCGTGGGCTTGTCTGCTCAATTCATTATTAGTTTGCCTTAATTCTTCTTGTTGGTTTACCAAGCTCTCTTTATGTTCTTGTACTTCTGCTAAAAGTGTATTTATTTTTGCCCTTGCTTGTTGTGCTTGAATAGCAGATGCTACATTGTGCGAAATGTTTTCTAGCAAGTTTTTTTGATGAGTAGAAAATTTTCCGAATATGCCCAATTCAATCAAACCTTTTAATTCATTGTCTAACCATAGTGGCATACATAGTATTTCCCCTTTGCCTGTCATATCACCTAATGAGGTTTCAACATGCCAATAATCTGAAGGTACGTCCGATATACTCACAGCTTCTTTTTGTAAAGCTGCATTACCAATAATTCCCTCCCCTAGCTTAAAACCAATTTTTGCGTCCGAAGAAGTGGCAACACCTGCTGTCATTTCCAGCAAATCCGCATGCTCGTTTTTAATATAAATTACCCCAGCAGGAACTTCTAAATAACTAACAACCGATCTAATAACATTATTTGAAAGCGTTTCTAGAGAATGAGACTTTTGAATATGGTCATTAATAAAGCTGACCCCTTCTAATAATTTGTTTTTTTCTGATGCAACCAAATTAATTTCCTCCATCTTGGCAACCGTATCCTTCAATCTTCTTTCAGACCTGAATCTACTTTTTAAAGTGGCTACAACTGCATTTACTAAAATCAATACAATTACGATTAATAGTATCACCCCTCCCACAATTACTTTAGTGGAAATTTCGAAAGAGGCTTTAATGCTTTTTTCTGTTGCATCTAATTCGTAGACCAATTCACGCTTAGTATGGTCAATCAGTATCAGAACAGACCTAACTAATTTTCCTTCTGCTGTTATTTTACTACTAATATCAGAACGACTCTGCCCTTCAATTGTATTACCATTTTTGTCCCAAAAAATATTTAATCTGGTTATGGCCGTATCCAACGAGTTGATTTTATCAATAGTAGCCGGATTTTCAGGTAAGTCTAAGTGCAATTTTACCATGATTGGCCGAATGCTAGCAGCAGAAATCGTATAATTAGTGATGGCCGTATCATTTTGTGTTATCCAATAATTTAATCTAGCATTCCTCATTTGAGAAATATTGTATTGCAAATCTTGAATATCACTAATCGACTTTTTAATTTGAATTAAATGGGTCGTCTTTTCAATCTGATTATTAAGTGTATTAACTGAAAAATAGCCTACCATTAATACCAAGAAAATAGAAATTCCTAATCCTGAATACAATTTGAAGGAAATATTACTTTTCATTACGAGTTAATGCTTGGTTAAGATGTTTTAATTGTTTCTAAGTTATAATTAATAATCAGTAGGTTACCAATAATTTACACATATTTGTGACTTGTAGTGGTATCACTACAAGCACCATGGAGCAATTTCTACAATAAGGGTATCTTATTGTTAAATAGTTTAATAGTGTTTACTTTTAGAAATATTTTTGAGATGAATTGGCGCAATAAAATTATTCACCCATTACAGTTAATCTTAATTGTATTGAGTATGATTTTACCCATTCTAGTACATGCTCAATCCAATCAATCAGACACTAGTTTTTTCTTATCGTCAAAAAAAGGGTTAATTGGTGCTATAGGTAAATCAATTTCAGTCTCTAATCCAATTTCAGGTATTCCGCAAAATGCGGCTGAGAAAAACGCAGCTGAATTTGAACCATTTGATGGAAAGTTTATTCGAAATATTTCCATCAACAAACTCCAGTTTAATAAATTGGTGAATGATACAAGTTTAAATAATCCCAATTTTTTTAATCAACTTGGGAATAAGCTTCATGTTAGTACCCATCAACCGGTAATTAAAAAGAATTTATTCTTTAAAGTTGGGGAAAGAGTTGACCCCAATTTATTTGCTGATAATGAAAAATTCTTGCGCGATCTAACTTTCTTACAAGATGCTAGAATTATCATTTTGCCCATTAAAGATAATAGTGACGAAGTAGACGTTCTTGTTTTAGTAAAAGATGTATTTCCGATTGGAGGCAGTGTTTCTGAAATAAACACGAATTTGGTTGATATGGAAATTAACAACGATAATATTTTTGGGTCTGGGAATCGTTTGAAATTTCAACAATTATTTGACACAAAAAGAAATCCGAAATACACTTACGGTATTGAATATCTTTCTAGAAATATTGCGGGCAGTTTTTTAAATGTATCTGCAGGTATTAATTTTGAGAGACCTGCATTTAATTCTGCTAAAAGAGAAGAGAATAGCTATTTTATCAGGGGTGATTTGCCATTGGTTAGTCCTTATCACCCCTATACTGGAGGGTTTGATCTTTCAGTTAATAATACGCAGAATGCCTATTCATCTGATTCTTTGTACAATCAACAGTTAAAATATGGCTATTATAATGCAGATTTATGGTTAGGATACAGTTTAGGTGCTAAAGAACAAATGCTCGACAACCTAGGCACAAGAAAAAGGAATATTATATCTGCAAGGGTATTACATCGATATTTTACAGTTCGACCCGATACATTGCAATTTTTATACGATAGTAGATACAATGATGTAACTGGCATGCTATTCTCTTATACTGTTTTTGAACGAGATTTTTACCATACCAATTTTATTTATGGATTTGGTAGAAACGAAGATCTTCCCGAGGGATTTTCTTTATCATTCACTGGAGGTTGGGCTGATAGACAAGACGTTTCTAGATTATATATTGGGTTTGAGTATCAGCGAAGTTATTTTAATAACAAAAGAGCATTTTTAAACTACACCATTAAATCGGGAGGATATTTAAATAGAAATCAAGCAGAAGACCTTTCTGCACTAGCTAGCCTTGAATTAATTACTCCTTTGAAGAAACTGAAAAAAAGGAATTGGTTTATGCGGCATTTTTTAAGTGGTAGTGTTACTTTTCAAAAGTTTATTCGATTAAATGACCCGCTAAGGGTATCCAGTATTTTTGGAATTCCCAAAATTCGAAATACCCGAATTGATGGAACAGCTAGGGTAACGATTAATGCAGAAACCGTTTTTTATAATACGTTTAAATTAGTAGGATTTAATTTTGCTCCATTTGCATTCACCAACTTTTCTTATTTAAAATTATCGGCCTCCGATCCTGCTGATGGGGCTGTTTACAGTGCGCTTGGTGCGGGCTTAAGAAGCCGTAATGAAAACTTAGTATTTGGCACCATGGAGCTGAAAGCCTATTACTTCCCTAAAGTGGTTGAGAACATGAATAGTTGGAATATTAGTTTGTCGACTAACCTAAGATTTAGATACCAAACAGATTTAATACGCAAACCTGATTTTGTTATTGTAAATTAGACTGAACCATTTATCACTAAAAACGTTAATTAAATTGTTATGAAAAAGATTATTGTAACCTTATTGGCTGCTGTATGCAGTATTGCATTGTTAAATGCACAAACAACTCCTAAGCCAAAACCTAGTCCTGCGGCTGAAGTTTCAGCAGTTTTATCCAATGGAACTGCCTTAAGTATTAAATACAGTCAGCCTTCCTTAAAAGGAAGAACTCCTGGAAAAGACATTGAACCTATGATGGGTAAAATTTGGAGAGCTGGTGCCAATGATGCCACTGTATTTGAAACAAGTAAGGATATTAAAGTTAATGGGCAATTATTACCTGCAGGAAAGTATGCATTCTTTACTTTACAAAACGAAAAAGGTACTACCGTAATATTCAATAAAACTTGGAAACAATGGGGGGCATTTCAATATAAAGAAGCCGATGACGCGCTAAGAATTATGGCAAAACAAACCGTTTCAGCAGATTCATCAGAAAAATTAGAATATACTATTTCTAATAAGGGCTTGGTTGTTTTGAAATGGGGAACAATCAATATTGAATTTACAGTAGAATAAAATTGAATGGTACAAGCGTATAATTTTTTAGCTAGTTGGCAATTATTTCCAGAGAAATGCAATTTTGAAAATGGGGTTCCACCAAAAAGTGGGAACTACAAAATTGAAAGCATTGAGAATGGACAAGCCCTCAGTATTAGTATTAATTGGGTTAGTTTAGATAACGAAGCTTTTTATACGCAGTATCGAATTGTTCCAAATGATGAATTACTGAGTTTGGAAAACAATGAGATTGCAAATCAAGTACAGGCAAGCATCAGTAATGCATCAACCCTAGTTACTGTCTTTTACAAAGACAATTTGCAAGTCCTAAAAGTTGTGCATGAAATCATGCCCAATGGATATATGAAAATCACCCAAGATGGTTTCAGTTCCGATGGCAAGGAGTTTAAGAATGTGGAAGTATACCATAAGCAATTAAGTGTACTTCCCTATTCTGCTTCTGTTGCCGGGGTTGCGATAAGACCAACTAAAGAAGGGGTTATCAAGCATAAGGCATTGAGTGCAATGGAAGACCAGACCAATATGCAATTGGACCAGATTAAGCAACAGATTGAATTGTTGGCTAGGCAAGCTCAAGAAATTAGAAAACGCAAAGAACTTAGCATGATTATTTATGAAGCTAAGTTGAATTTTAAACCACAGATAGGCCAAGTATATCATTTGTACGAAAAAAGAGATAATACCCATTTACTTTCATTAGTAGCCCCTCAAGAATGGGGAACCCATGGACCATTCAAACAGTTTGTATCTTCCGTCAAATTATTGGCTGATCATACTTGGGTAGAAGTATCTTAACCACCATACTATCAAGCTCCCTTCTTCTTCTAATACAACCCTATTTAAATGGGCTATGAATTTGTACCCCATGTTTTTTGGTACTGGGGGAAAAATTCTATTAATCAGAAAAGATTGGAAATATATTAAAGTCAAGCTCAGTAGAAATATCTGGTCATACAATTTTGTAGGAACTATTTTTGGTGGAAGCATGTTTGCTGCTTCTGATCCTTTTTACATGCTGATGTACTATCATTTGCTTGGTCGAAAAAATTATGTAGTATGGGATAAAAGTGCCAGTATCAAATTTGTAGCACCAGGTAAGACTAAATTATATGCTGAGTTCTTTATTTCTGACGAAGAAATTGAAATGGTCAAAGAGGGTATAAAAAACAACGGCTTTATCGTATTTGATAAAACCGTTGAATGGAAAGATATAAATGGGAAAGTGCATGCGGTAATAAACCGATCTATTTATGCAGCTTCCAAAGAATTCTACAATAATCGAAAAAAATTAGTTAGCTAGTCGCTTACTTAATTCACTATCAATAGCATCTAAAAATTCTTCTGTATATAAATAATGTTCTCCGTGGTTTACTTTGTTTCCATAAATACAAACCGCTAAGTCTTTAGTCATTTTACCAGATTCAACAACGTCTACACAAACTTTTTCTAAAGTTGTACAGAAATTAATCAATTCTTGGTTCTTATCTAATTTGCCGCGGAATTCCAAACCTCTTGTCCATGCAAAAATGGATGCAATTGGATTGGTAGAAGTACGATTTCCTTTTTGGTGTTCTCTAAAGTGGCGGGTTACAGTACCGTGTGCTGCTTCAGCTTCCATTACGGTTCCATCAGGGGTTACCAGAGTTGAAGTCATTAATCCCAAAGAGCCAAAACCTTGCGCAACGGTATCACTTTGTACATCGCCATCATAGTTCTTACATGCCCAAACGAAATTACCATTCCATTTTAATGCAGAAGCAACCATATCATCAATTAAACGATGCTCATACGTAATTCCAGCTTCTGTAAACAATTGCTTGAATTCTGCTTGATAGATATCTTCAAAAATATCTTTGAATCTACCATCGTATTTCTTTAGAATCGTATTTTTTGTAGATAGGTATAAAGGCCATTTTTTTGATAATGCCTGATTAAAACAAGCTCTTGCAAAACCTTTGATACTTTCGTCCGTATTGTACATGGCTAAGGCAACACCGTCTCCTTTAAAGTTGTACACTTCAAATTCTTGAACTGTTCCGTCTTCTCCTTCAAATTTAACGGTCAGTTTACCTTTCCCTTTGGTTACAAAATCGGTTGCACGATATTGATCACCAAAAGCGTGTCTACCTATACAAATTGGTGCAGTCCAGTTGGGCACTAATCTTGGCACATTTGAACAAACAATTGGCTCTCTAAATACAGTTCCATCTAAAATATTGCGGATGGTTCCATTAGGACTCTTCCACATTTGTTTTAGTTTGAATTCCTTTACTCTTTGTTCGTCAGGAGTAATCGTTGCACATTTAATACCAACACCGTATTGCTTAATTGCATGGGCAGCATCAATGGTTACTTGGTCATCTGTTTGATCACGGTATTCCATCCCTAAATCATAATATTTTATATCTAATTCTAGGTAAGGTAAGATCAATTTGTCTTTAATGAATTTCCAGATAATTCTAGTCATTTCATCGCCATCCAGTTCAACTACTGGATTTGCAACTTTAATTTTTTGAGACATAATAGGTTTTATTTTGTTGAATATAGGGTGCAAATATATCACATTATTGGGGAATAGCCTTTTCCGAAACATTAACAATCAATACAGGAATGGTTAATTGATGTCTCACATCTTCAATGGTTTCGCCAAATACATAGTCTTTTAACCCACTATGACGGTGCGCCCCCATAATCAACATTTCCGCTTGAGTTTCTGTGACTATTCTTACAATCTCTTTAACTCGATGGGTGTAACCCAGAACGGCTTTGGCCTTGTACCCTTTTTGGATTAATTGACTCATATAACTATTCAATCGCTCGGTATCTTTTCTAGTTTCAGCATCATCACTTGAGTAATTGGAATACCTAGCCGAAACACTTTCTACAATATGAATTAAATGATACTCCACATCTGTATTGCCTTGCGCTAAAGCATGCGCTATTAATTTTTCATCTGCTTTGGTAAAATCCAATGCAATTGCTATTCTTTGAACCTTATTGATTTCGAGATTTTCCAATAACACCGCTTCCCCGTAAAGCATATCTGCAGCTTGTCTCTTTTTTTTGTTTACCAGTGGATAAAAAGTCATGGTTAGAAAAAGCCAAATGAATAAAAGGATTACCATTATGATAGCAGCTTTTGCCAACCAACCAATATCGGTATGAAACAATGCCAAGGTTTCATCTGCAACTAAATTAACATTTAAGAAAACAAGAATAATAGCCACTAACCAAGATAAAAGCTTGGTTTTTGATCCTATAGCAAAGTCTCCCATAGTGGCTTTATCGCTTACAAAATGAATCAGCGGAATCACTGCAAACCCTAATTGAAGACTTAAAATTACTTGGCTAAAAATCAATAAGTCATCAACTTTTTCATCTCCATAAATAACAATAACCAATACTGCAGGAACAATAGCGATTAAACGGGTTAGCAATCTTCTTAACCAAGGATTAATTCTTAGGTGCAAGTAACCTTCCATCACTATTTGACCAGCCATTGTTCCTGTAATGGTAGAGCTTTGGCCTGCAGCAATTAAAGCAATGGCAAATAAAATAGGCGCCAAAGCTGATCCCAGTAAGGGTTCCAACAAATGATGCGCTTCTTTTATTTTCGCCACTTCTGTATTCCCCGTTTTATAAAAAACGGTAGCAGCTAAAACCAATATGGCCGTATTCACTAACAACGCTGCATTTAAAGCAACTGTACTATCGATCAAATTGTATTTAATGGCTTTTTTAATCCCTTTTTTATCAGGACTAATTTTTCTTGTTTGCACCA
>JACCDH010201271.1_pt1 | contig 12163 bp, 12 predicted proteins | sample 7442481 | NCBI WGS metagenome assembly JACCDH01 (sample SAMN15323433, study PRJNA562643) | freshwater metagenome | isolation source: river surface water | place: USA:Blue River Watershed | collected 2017-08-15
ACCCTTGGTGCCTTGGTCTCTGCCCAGGTGATTGAAGAGGTAATGGATCGGGGATTAATCGAGGTCCTTCCGTTGACTCACATACGTGGTCGCTCGCTGCATGACTCCTTTGTAATTGTTGATGAGGCGCAATCCTTAGAGCGCGGGGTTTTACTAACTGTGCTCTCCAGAATCGGCCAAGGCTCACGAGTGGTTTTGACCCATGACATCGCCCAACGGGACAACCTGCGGGTCGGACGTCATGATGGTGTGGTTGCGGTAGTGGAATCCCTTAAGGGCCACCCGCTCTTTGCCCATGTCACTCTGACTAGATCAGAGCGCTCCCAGATTGCCGCCCTGGTCACTGAATTGTTGGAGGACCCAGTCCAACTCTTTGCCTAAGGAAAAACCCGATTTTTAGGGGTTTTATTACAAAAGGGATAAATTGGACTTTATACGGGCTGAACTGGGGTTTTGTTATCCACATTTCCTGTGAGATTTTCTTTTTTTCCGCCACTCGCAAGCTTTAATTTGCGACTCACCCCGGGCTTTGTCACCCTAAAGCCCAATTCCCCCAAAACTTAAACTCGACTTTTGGCTGCCCAAGGTGGCCAAGACAGATGGAGGCGATAGGCACATGCTTAGACAACGTCTTGTTGTTGCCAGCGTTGCTTTCGCGACCCTGTTTATCTCCTCAGTCGAGGTGGCTTATGCCCAACCAACTCTTCCGATAGAGGTTGAACTCGCACCAGCTCCGGTCGCTGATCTTCGAGCCGCAATCCCTGGTGAGACCGAGCCAACCTGGCCGACCTTGCTAGAGATGAATGAACGCTCCACCGTTATGGCCTGGGATATGTTGATGGTTTCTTTGATGATGAAAAAGGTTGAGCAGGCCAGGACCGGCAAGGGCGCCCGCAAAGTTGGTGCCGAGATTGCCAAGGAGAAGTACGGCTGGGGCAAGTACCAGTTCTCCTGCCTCGATACTTTGTGGACCAAGGAGAGCAACTGGAATTACAGAGCTCGCAATAAGCGGACCGGTGCCCATGGAATTCCACAAGCTTTGCCAGCTACCAAGATGGAGATCATGGGAACAGATTGGCGCACCAACCCAGTTACTCAAATTACCTGGGGTCTGCACTACATCGATGTGCGTTATGAAACACCTTGCAAGGCGCTAGCAAAGTTCAAGCGCTCGCGTTACTACTAAACCTCCGGCTTTACCCCGATAGTTAATGGCTTGCCGTTGTCGGCAAAGAAATCATTTCCTTTGTCATCAACCACGATGAAGGCTGGGAAGTTTTCGACCTCGATCTTCCAGATCGCTTCCATGCCCAGCTCTTCATAATCCAAGACCTCAACCTTCTTAATGCAATCCTGCGCTAATCGCGCAGCTGGTCCACCAATAGAGCCAAGATAAAAACCACCATGCTTGTTGCAGGCCTGGGTTACCTGTTTGGAACGGTTGCCTTTTGCCAACATCACCATTGAGCCGCCCAGTGATTGGAAGTAATCAACATATGAATCCATACGTCCCGCGGTTGTTGGACCAAAGGAGCCCGAGGCATAACCAGATGGAGTTTTTGCTGGACCGGCGTAGTAAACCGGATACTTTTTAAAGTACTCCGGCATTGGTTTTCCGGCATCTACTAACTCTTTGATTTTGGCATGAGCTAAATCGCGGGCTACTACCAAAGTACCGGTGAGGGAGAGTCGGGTTTTTACCGGGTGCTTAGAGAGCTCGGCGAGAATTCGCTCCATTGGTTGGTTCAAATCAATTTTTACTACATTGTCATCAAGGTGAGAATCAGTTGTCTCCGGCAAGAAATGCGCAGGATCAGTCTCTAATTTCTCAATGAAGACGCCTTCTTTTGTGATCTTGGCTTTGGCCTGGCGATCGGCTGAGCAAGAAACTGCGATTGAGATTGGTAGCGATGCGCCATGGCGCGGCAAACGAACTACCCGAACATCATGGCAGAAGTACTTGCCTCCAAACTGCGCACCAATTCCCAACCGTTGTGTTAAAGCAAAGACCTCTTTTTCTAAAGCAAGATCTCGGAAGGCTCGGCCGGTCTTGGCATTTCCTTCAGTTGGAAGTGAGTCAAGATATTTCGTGGAGGCCAACTTCGCGGTCTTGGCGGTGAACTCTGCTGAGGTGCCGCCAATAACAATAGCTAGGTGATACGGAGGGCAAGCCGCTGTTCCTAGTGAGCGGAGTTTGTCCTCAAGCCAGGCGATAAATGCGGTCGGATTAAGAATCGCCTTGGTCTCTTGGTACAAAAATGATTTGTTGGCGCTACCGCCACCCTTTGCTATGAATAGGAAGTTGTACTCATCAGCATGCTCGTAATCTGAATAGATCTCAATCTGGGCGGGCAGATTGTTACCGGTGTTTTTCTCTTCCCAGGTGGTTACCGCCGCAAGTTGGGAATAGCGCAGATTTAATTGGGTATAGGCATCGTAAATGCCGCGGGAGATTGTGACCTCATCTCTTTCAGAGGTTAAAACCTGTTGACCTTTTTTGCCCATAACCAGAGCGGTACCGGTGTCCTGGCACATCGGCAAAACACCACCAGCTGAGATGTTGGCATTTTTCAATAAATCGAGGGCAACAAATCGATCATTCGGAGAGCTCTCTGGATCCGAGAGAATGTTGGCTAGTTGTTGTAGATGAGCAGAGCGCAGGTAATGGTTTATGTCATGAATCGCTATCTGAGTCAGATTTCTAATTGCCTCAGGGGCCACCTTCAAAAAGCTCTTGCCATCAGCCTCAAAAGTAGAAACCCCCTCTTTGCTGATTAAGCGATACTCGGTTTTGTCCTCTCCAATTGGGAGTAGATCTTCATAAATAAACTCTGGCATTTTTATTGATTCTCAGTTTCAGATTTAGCGGCTTCTAATTTGGCTCGGGCACCATCTAGCCACTCTTGGCAGATTGCAGCAAGGGCTTCACCACGCTCCCACAGTTGTAGTGACTCTTCCAGACCGGCGCCACCTGCTTCCAGCGCAGCAACAACTTTGGCGAGCTCATCACGAGCTGCTTCATAACTTAGATTTTCTTTATTGCTGGAGGCCATATTCGTAATCTACTCGCTTTTCTTTTCTGCGCTTGGGCCGGAGGCTGTCGCAACCGCCACACCTTTTGCCAATCTAATTCGAATCTCCTCGCCAGCGGTCAGCGCAGCTGGGTCAGTGACAATCGAGCCACCTGGTTTTTGAACCACCGCATAGCCGCGATCCAATGTGGCCTGCGGGGAGAGGGTGCGCACCCGCGCTGCGATATGAGAAACCTCGTCATAGGCCCTAACCAGTCGGGAGTGCATGCTCATATGAGAGCGTGCCTTTAAGCCTTTTATGATTTCTTCACGGGTTGTGACCATGACAATCGGATCTTTCATGACCGGTCGTTGAATCAAATTGACTATCTTGGTCATCTCTAGAACAACTAAATCATTTATCTTTCGATCTGCACGATCCCGCAGGTTCTTTATTTTTGTTTGCTCTTCTTGAAAATCTGGAACTACTCGTTTTGCTGCATCGGTTGGGGTTGAAGCGCGAAGATCGGCAACCAAATCCAAAAGTGGGGTGTCCTGTTCATGGCCAATGGCGCTAACAATTGGCTTGGTGCAAGAGGCGGCTAAACGGACCAGACCCTCATCTGAAAATGGGAGCAGATCTTCAAAAGAGCCGCCACCTCTTGTAATGATGATGACATCAACCTCTGGATCTGCATCCAACTCCCGCAAGGCATTGGAAACTTGAATCACCGCATCTGCGCCTTGTACCGCTACCTCTCTAGTTTCAAATCGAACGGATGGCCAACGACGTCTAGCATTTTCCTTAACATCTTTTTCAGCAGCGCTAGCGCGACCGCAGATCAGACCAATTTTGTTCGGAAGAAATGGCAGTGGCTTTTTTCTTTCATCTGCGAATAATCCTTCAGCGGCTAGAACTTTTTTGAGCGCTTCAAGACGGGCTAGAAGTTCCCCAACACCAACCTGCCTTATCTCTTTAGCGTTGAGTGAGAGCTTGCCGGTTGGGGTATAAAAATTAACTTTGGAGTGAATAACAACGCGGGCATTTTCAGATAATGGTGAGATTGCTTTGAAAACCCCACGTGGGCAGGTGACCTCGAGATACATATCAACACTGGGATCGCGTAGCCGCATGTAAACCATGCCAGAGCCAGCTCGATCATTTAACTGTGCGATTTCACCTTCGACCCAGATTTGCCCCAAACGATTTATGTACTCGCTGATGGCCTCTGAGACAACTCTCACTGGTACCGGCTTATCGCTTGAAGTTTCGAGCACGGCGCAATGCTAATAGGATGCGGTTATGGCTAAACGAGTGCTTTTGGCAGCGCCGCGCGGATACTGCGCCGGTGTTGATAGAGCGGTGGTAACCGTTGAGAAAGCGCTGGATTTATATGGAGCCCCGGTCTATGTTCGAAAGCAGATCGTTCACAACATCCATGTTGTCTCCTCATTGGAGAAAAAGGGCGCGATATTTGTAGATGAGACCGATCAGGTGCCGGAGGGTGCCATCGTGATCTTTTCAGCTCACGGTGTTTCCCCAAAGGTTCATCAAGAGGCCGCAGCCCGCAATCTAAAGACCATCGATGCCACATGTCCTTTGGTCACTAAAGTTCATCAAGAGGCCAAGAGATTTGCCGCCGACGACATGCAGATTTTGTTGATTGGTCATGAAGGACATGAAGAGGTAGAGGGCACAGCCGGTGAAGCACCGGATCATGTGAAGTTGATTGATGGCCTTGATGGCGCGCGCGAGGTTGAGATTGATCCAAACCGTCCAGTGGCATGGTTATCCCAAACCACCTTAAGTGTTGATGAAACATTAGAAACCGTTGGCATTCTCAAAGAGCGTTTTCCGCAGTTGCAAGATCCACCATCAGATGACATTTGTTATGCCACTCAAAACCGTCAGGTTGCCATCAAGCAGATTGCACCACAAGCAGATTTAATTCTGGTGGTGGGATCTCGTAACTCCTCTAACTCAGTTCGCTTAGTCGAGGTGGCTTTGGAGTATGGTGCAAAATCTGGTTACTTAATTGATTACGCCAGCGAGGTTAAGGATGAATGGTTTGATGGGGTAGAGACCATCGGAGTTTCAAGCGGTGCTTCAGTGCCAGAGATTTTGGTTAAGGATTTATTGGCGGAGTTGGCCCGACGTGGTTTTGATGATGTAGAAACAATCACCGCATCAGAGGAGCATCTGCTTTTCGCAATCCCACCTGAACTTCGTAAGGATCTACGCGCTGCGGGCAAGTAAGCCCTTGTTTTCCTGAAAGTAGCGCCACCACCCGTAAGCCGCTCCAGAGATTAAAAATGGTGCGACGCTCGCTAATCCCGATACAAGATCTACCCCAAGTCTGGATGGACTCAAAGAGAGACCTCCTACTGTTGGAAGTAAGAGAATCGCAGCTAATCCAAAAGCAATAGGTGGATTTACAACTGCGACATAGGTTGTACCGGGCCGACCATAAACCAAGCCTCCGTAATAGCAGGCCCAGATCGCAAAGCCGGTTACAAAACCAACATTGGAACGGAAGAAGATCTCAATCATTGCGATAAAAGCAATAAAAATAAACTGCAAAATCACCACGCCCGGCTTGGTTAAGCCGGCACCTTTAATTGGACCGCTCATCAGAATCTCCTTCATCTAAATCATCATCACCATCAAATAAATCTGGTGCGGTTATCTCCTTAGGAGATATTTGGCGTACTTCATCATCTACCTCTTCTAACGCCTTTAACTTGCTGGAGGATGGTGCACCAAGTTTTACCATTTTGCGCGCCGGTTTGATTACATTTTCCTCTGCGCTCTTGATTAGATCATTAAAGGCTCGTTCTGTTGATTTGATGCGATCACCAAGGGTTTCAATTTTGCTGTGGACTTTGCCGATACGCTTCAAAAGCTCGCCGGCGAGATCTTGAATCTCTTGCGCGTTGCGGGCTAACTCAGAGCGACCAAATACATATGCAACGGTGCGCAAGAGCGCCATCATTGTGGTTGGGGTAGCGATAGTTACATTCTTTTCAAAGGCTCTGTGCAGTAATTGGGGCTCGACATCAAGGGCTTCACTCAAGATTGATTCAAAGGGGGCAAAGAGCACAACATAATCAGGGGAGTTGCCGGTCTCTTGATAACCACGTTTTGCTAGTGCATTTACATGTCCCATCAAATCTTTGGCATGTGCCTGCATCAATCTAGTGCGCTCTGTAGGATCTTTTTCTACTACCGCTTCGAGGAAGCGATCAAAGGGAAATTTGGAGTCGATAAAGATCTCGCTGCCACCAGGAACGGCAATCTTGATATCGGGCTTTGAGATATCGGTGCCTGTAGTGCGGTAATCCTGTTTGAAGAAATGTACATTCTCAATCAAGCCGGCGTTTTCCAAAAGGGTTTCTAGCTGTGCCTCACCATATTTGCCGCGGGTTTGAGAGTTGGAGAGCGCTCCAGCCAGCTTTGTGGTTTCGCGTAGCAATGTTTCATTGCCCAACTTCATGTTTTCAATTTGAGTGCGCATCTCAGATTCAGCACGGGTTCGCTTGAGCTCTGCCTCTTGGGCTTGCGTAGTTAACTGCGCCATTCCGGTAGTAACGGCGCGGAGCTGCTCGTTGAGGGTGGTGAGTCGGTTTTCTTCCTCGCGCATCACATCGATTTGGGAGTTGAGCAGAGCAACCTTGCCCTTTTCGCTGTTGAGTCGAATAGCTCCAATAACCAGACCTACCGCTAATCCGATTAATAGCCCAATGATGAGATACAACGCACCGTTCATGCCCTTATCGTGGCAGTAAGCACTGACAATCAGGGTTAGGCTCTACCCCTTGTGAGCCTCTCTATTGGAATCGTCGGTCTACCGAATGTCGGAAAATCGACCCTCTTTAACGCTCTGACCAAGAACAATGTTCTAGCGGCCAACTACCCGTTTGCCACCATTGAGCCCAACGTCGGAGTTGTAGGTGTACCTGATTCCCGTCTGGATGTGCTGGCCAAAATCTTCAGTTCGGAGAAAGTCATCCCTGCCGCGGTTTCTTTTGTAGATATCGCCGGAATCGTAAAGGGCGCATCGGAAGGTGCCGGACTAGGCAACAAGTTCCTCGCCAATATCCGCGAAAGCGATGCTATCTGCCAGGTAATTCGAGTTTTTAGTGATGGCGATGTGGTTCATGTCGATGGTCGCGTCGATCCTGCTAGTGATATCGAAACCATTAATACAGAGCTACAGCTCGCAGATCTACAAACCATCGAAAAAGCAATTCCCAGAATTGAAAAAGAGGCCAGACAAAACAAAGAGCGCGCTGCCGTATTAGATGCGGTTAAGGCCGCCGAAAAGGTAATCGCAGATGGCAAGCTCCTATCACAATCTGATGTCGATCTCTCCTTAATCAAAGAGCTTGGTCTACTTACAGCCAAACCTTTCCTTTATGTTTTCAACGTCGATGCTGCAGAGTTAGCAGATCCGAGTTTGCGCAAGAAGTTGTCAGATTTAGTAGCACCAGCAGAGGCAATACTTCTCGATGCCAAAACTGAGGCAGAGCTCTCCGAGTTAGATGATGTTGAGGCTCTAGAACTTCTCAAATCAATTGGTTTAGAGGAGCCAGGTTTAGCAACTTTGGCCCGTGTTGGTTTTGCAACATTGGGATTGCAGACCTATCTAACCGCTGGACCTAAGGAGGCCCGCGCCTGGACGATTCACAAAGGTGATACCGCACCGGAGGCGGCCGGGGTAATTCATACAGATTTCCAAAAAGGCTTTATCAAAGCCGAAGTTATTTCATTTGATGATCTCGTTGCTGCGGGCTCGATGAATGAAGCCAGAGCAAAAGGAAAGGTCAGAATGGAAGGCAAGGAGTACATAATGCGTGATGGAGATGTAGTGGAGTTCAGATTCAATGTCTAAAACAACTGGTGCTAAATCACCTCATTTAGAAGGCTTAGCGCTGAAAAGCCGCGAAGAGCTACGTAATATCGCAATCATTGCCCACGTTGACCACGGCAAAACCACTTTGGTTGATGCCATGTTGTGGCAATCAGGTGCTTTCGCAGCACATAAGGATCAGTCAGAGTCCCAAGATCGCGTTATGGATTCAATGGATCTAGAGCGTGAAAAGGGCATCACCATTCTTGCTAAGAACACCGCGGTAAAACGTGGCAACACCATCGTCAACATCATCGATACTCCAGGCCACGCTGATTTCGGTGGTGAGGTAGAGCGCGGGCTTGAGATGGTTGATGGCGTTGCACTTCTAGTTGATGCTTCAGAAGGTCCACTGCCTCAAACCCGTTTCGTCCTTCGCAAAGCATTGCAAAAAAATCTTCCAGTTATTTTGATCATTAACAAAGTTGATCGCCCCGATGCTCGTATCGCAGCAGTAGTAGATGAGGCATATGGATTGTTCTTAGATCTTGATGCCACTGAAGATCAAATTGATTTCCCAATTGTTTACACCTCGGCCAAAGCTGGACGCGCTTCATTGAATCGTCCGACAGATGGCGGCATGCCAGATGCGGAAAATCTTGATGTGCTATTTGATGTTATTTTCAAAACTATTCCCGCACCCAAATATCATGAAGGCGCGCCACTTCAAGCCCATGTCACCAACCTGGATTCATCTCCATACCTTGGACGCTTGGCGCTATGCCGCGTTCATGAAGGTGTAATCAAAAAAGGTCAGATGGTTTCTTGGATCAAGACAGATGGCAGCCAAGAAAAGGTAAAGATCTCAGAGCTCATGATGACTGAAGGTCTCGAGCGTGTTCCTGCTACCGAAGCAGGTCCTGGAGACATCATCGCCGTGGCCGGTATCGAAACCATCACACTGGGTGAAACTCTGGCTGATGCGGAAAATCCACACCCGCTGCCACTTATCACCGTTGATGAGCCAAGTATCTCGATGACTATCGGTATCAATACCTCTCCGCTTGCGGGACGTATTGGCAAGAAGTTGACCGCACGTCTGGTTAAGAACCGTTTGGATTCAGAGCTGGTCGGTAACGTTTCGCTTCGCATCATGAATACAGATCGCCCAGATACCTGGGAGGTGCAGGGTCGTGGCGAACTGCAACTCGCAGTACTAGTTGAAATGATGCGCCGTGAAGGTTTTGAGTTAACAGTTGGTAAGCCACAGGTTGTTACCAAAATGATTGATGGAAAACTTCACGAACCGATGGAGCGACTAACAATTGATGCACCAGAGGATTATTTAGGTGTAATCACACAGCTCATGGCTTTGCGCAAAGGTCGTATGGAGCAGATGGTTAATCACGGCACCGGTTGGATCAGAATGGACTTCAAAGTTCCATCACGTGGATTAATTGGTTTCCGCACTGAGTTCCTAACTGAAACCCGTGGTACCGGTCTTTTGCACCACGTCTTTGATGGCTATGAAGCTTGGAATGGTGAACTTCGTACTCGCAATACCGGTTCACTAGTTTCAGATCGCGCTGGTACCGCAACCTCCTATGCCATCTTTGGATTGCAAGAGCGCGGCACAATCTTTGCTGAAGTTGGCGCGGATGTTTACGAAGGTATGGTGATTGGCGAGAACTCTCGTCCAGAGGATATGGATGTGAATATCGTCCGCGAAAAGAAACTCACCAATATGCGTGCTTCAGGATCAGATGAAAATGAGCGTTTGATTCCACCAAAGATTCTTAACTTGGAACAAGCTTTGGAGTACTGCCGCGAGGATGAGTGCGTTGAGGTAACACCAGTTAACGTGCGCATCCGCAAAGTTGTTTTGGATCAAAATGAGCGCTCTCGCTTGACCTCCAAGGCCAAAAAGGCGAACCAGGAGGGCTAAACCCTTCAGACACGCCGTTTTGCCGCATAAAAAGCGGTTTTGTCAGTGGTCGGATGTGTACTCACCTGCATCAAGAAACCAGCAGGAGGGTCCATATGAATCTACGAGAGCTCGCATTTCAACTCTCGGCAATTACCTTAATTGCCGATGCCGCAAAGGAAGCCAAGGATCGTTTAAGGCGTGAGTTTGCTGCTGCTCTCGAAGAGGTTGGCGCGGACTCAGCCAAGGCTGCCCTTGAGGGCGAGGAGATTGCAAAGGTCTCTTTGATTCAACCCCGCAATACCCCCGAGGTTCTAAATGAAAAAGCTTTTACCGAATGGGTAAAAAGTAATTACGAGTATGAAATTGTCGAATCGGTTCGCGAATCCTTCCGCAAACATGTCATGGACTCCGTCACCAATGTGGAAGGAAAGGCGATCTACAAGCGCACCGGAGAGGTATTGGATTTCATCACCTTCAACTCCCGTGATGCATATATCGCGACCCGTTTTCTAAATGGTGGTCGAGAGGTTTTGACCGAGGCGTTTCGTGCTGGCACATTGACACCTACCTCTGTAATGGCAGAGGAGCTTCAGATGGCGGTGGGTCAGTAATGAGCTACTTCAACTTAAATGATTACGAACCTGTCGAGAACCGTATCCGTGCATTTTGGCAAAAGTATCCGCAAGGAAGATTGCTCACAGATCTACAACGCACAGAGCGTCCCGATGGCAGAATCGAGTGGATCTGTCGTACCGAGGCATACACCAACTCCGAAGATGTCCGTCCTCAATCTACTGGTTTTGCTACCGAGATTGAAGGCAGCTCTCCAGTTAATCGCTCCAACGCCAGCGAGAACTGCGAGACCTCAAGTATTGGAAGATGTTTGGCCAATTTAGGTTTTGCTACCAAAGGCAAGCGTCCTAGTCGGGAAGAGATGTCAAAAGTACAACGCACCAACTCACGTAAACCACTTACTAAAAGTGATTGGGAATCGCTGATTTCTAGGCTTCATGGCTGCACCAATCTCAATCAATTAAAGGCTTGGTCTGCCTACGCAGCAGGTTTCACAATGCCAGATACCAAACGCAATGAGCTGCTGAGTATCTTCAATACCCATAAAGAGAGTTTAAGTCGAAAGGTTGATGTGGCTTAAAGCAAGGTAACAGAGATTGCTCTGTGATCGCTGATTCCATAATGCTCATGAATCTGTGCCTTTACATTTTTTGGGGTTAACTCTTTGCTCATTATGTAATCAAACTCAATTGAAGGTTTCCATGATGGATATGTAGGCCCAACCGCTAAATCATGCCATCCAGAGATCTTGGGTCCTAAGCCCCATGGCAGATTGAAATCTCCAGTCATGATGTGCAGACCCGGAAGTTGTTCTACCCATTTACTTATCTTGCGCAGCTGCATGGCATTTTTGATGGGAACAAAAGAGAGATGAGTAGTGGTTACAGATACGCCATTTTCTAACTCAGCTACCAGGGCCGATCTTGGTTCATCTGAAACATAAATCAAGTTGGGACGCTTTTCTCCTGCAACTAGCAAAGGCATGCCAAGCGGTGCTTTACCCAAATTAATTCGATGCCATCGTTTGACCGGAACTTTTGAGACTATGCCAATGCCATACATCGCATCATTTGGCAGTGATGATTGATTATCAAAAACAATTTCATCTTTTACCCCATGCCATTTTTCTCCCGGGGTTCCATACATAGCAGGTGCAAAGGCCCAGTACCTTGCGCCGATTAAATCAGCAACCTCTTTTACTTGATTGCCATGTCCCGATCTAATTTGTTGCACATCAACCTCTTGCAAGGCGATGACATCTGAGTTAACGGAATCATGGAGTTTGGCTAGCGCTTCTGCGAGTGTGGTCGGTGATTGTGGAGGTATTGCCATTCCATGCAACAGGTTCCATGAAGTCACGGTGAAACCTGAGGTAGAGGCCATGCGGGAGAGGCTAGTAGGGTCTGCCCGTGCTGCTAAATCTCCCGCTCTCTCGCTCAAAATTAGATCGCGCTGCACATTTGCGCGCGGATCAAGCGGCACTTGATCAGCTTTGGCAGCGGGCCCGCATAATCAAAATGCTGGGGGATAGATTTTTGGTTGCTGGAAAATCCTTGAAATACATCGAGCCATCCGCAACTGAAACCACCAAGTACTTCCTAGGTTTGGATGATTCCGGAACCCCTTACTTTGTCGCGCACACAAAGTACGACGAGAAAGAGTTCCCTGAGGAGTATCAATCCTTAAGAAATATCGGTGCAGATTTAGATGATTTACAAATTGGTGCAGCAGTTCATGCTTTGGCCCTTACCCAATGGCATGAATCTCATCAGAGATGTGCCAAGTGTGGATCTTCAACGCAT
>JACCDH010461038.1_pt1 | contig 12163 bp, 9 predicted proteins | sample 7442481 | NCBI WGS metagenome assembly JACCDH01 (sample SAMN15323433, study PRJNA562643) | freshwater metagenome | isolation source: river surface water | place: USA:Blue River Watershed | collected 2017-08-15
GGTCACGGCAGGCAGGGGGCGGGATCAAAATGCGGCATTGTACGTCGACCGATGGGCCATCGCGGCGGGTGGGCGCAGCGGCCGCCATGCCGGAATGGCAAGCTCGGCTCGCCGTGCAGCCCCGACCTGCATGGCATTCGACAAAGATCAGCCAAAACGCTTGATTTCATTGGCTTTTTTCAAGATTTTCCTTGACCTGTGTGCTGCGGCGCATTAAGGTATCGTTCCCCTCGCCACAGCGAGGGGTATTTTTTGGCCTGCACCGCATTGCCCAAGACGCAGCGCGACCGGTACGGCCTGTTTTTCCCGAGGGCGGCTTCGCCCCGGAAGAGCTGTTTGCTCTAACCCATGCCACAAGCGTGAGGAGGCGCGAGCAGCGGTACCAGCAGAGGCTGAACGAAGTGCATTCAGCGTCGGTTTGGAGTGCGCCCGGTGCGCACGAAGGATCGGCGTGACCGCACGCAAAAGGGAAGCGTCATAAGTGCCGCCGCGATCGTTTCCGCCAGGAGAGAGCATCCGATCAATTTCCAATGGACCTTGAAAGGACTGAGCAATGACCTCCGAGATCACTGGCGCCGAGATACTCGTGCGCTGTCTCGCCGAAGAGGGCGTCGAACATGTGTTTGGCTACCCCGGCGGTGCAGTTCTCTACATTTACGACGAAATCTACAAGCAGGACAAGTTCGAGCACATCCTCGTGCGCCACGAGCAGGCCGCCGTGCACGCCGCCGATGCGTATTCGCGCAGCTCGAACAAGGTCGGCGTGTGCCTCGTCACCTCCGGCCCCGGCGTCACCAACGCCGTCACCGGCATCGCCACCGCCCACCTCGATTCCATCCCGATGGTGATCATCACCGGGCAGGTGCCGACCCATGCGATCGGCCAGGACGCCTTCCAGGAATGCGACACCGTCGGCATCACGCGCCCGTGCGTGAAGCACAACTTCCTCGTGAAGGACGTGAAAGACCTCGCGGAGACGATCAAGAAGGCGTTCTACATCGCCACCACCGGCCGTCCGGGCCCGGTGCTGATCGACATCCCGAAGGACATCACGATCGCGAAGGCGGCCTACGAATACCCGAAGAGCGTAGAGATGCGCTCTTACAAGCCGGTCGACAAGGGCCACGCCGGCCAGATCCGCAAGGCAGTGCAGCTGCTGACGACCGCCGAGCGGCCGATGGTCTACGTCGGCGGCGGCGCGATCCTGTCCGATTCCGCGGCCGAAGTGAACAAGCTGGTCGACAAGCTCGGCTACCCGTGCACGACCACCCTGATGGGCCTCGGCGCGTATCGCGCATCGAGCGACAAGTTCGTCGGCATGCCCGGCATGCACGGCACCTACGAAGCGAACATGGCGATGCAGCACTGCGACGTGCTGATCGCCATCGGCGCGCGCTTCGATGATCGCGTGATCGGCAATCCCAAGCATTTCGCGTCGCTGCCGCGCAAGATCATCCACATCGACATCGACCCGTCGTCGATCTCCAAGCGCGTGAAGGTCGACGTGCCCATCGTCGGCAACGTGAAGGACGTGCTGCAGGACCTGCTCGCGCAGCTGGACGCGGCCGAGACCAAGCCGAACGCAAAGGCGCTCGATGCATGGTGGAAGCAGGTCAACGAATGGCGCGGCCGCCAGTGCCTGAAGTTCGAGAACTCGACCGAAGTGATCAAGCCGCAGTACGTGGTCGAGAAGCTGTGGGAGGTGACCAAGGGCGACGCGTTCATCACCTCCGACGTCGGCCAGCACCAGATGTGGGCCGCGCAGTACTACGGCTTCGACAAGCCGCGTCGCTGGATCAATTCCGGCGGCCTGGGCACGATGGGCGTCGGCCTGCCGTACGCGATGGGCGTGCAGATGGCGAACCCGGACGCGACGGTCGCCTGCATCACCGGCGAGGCGTCGATCCAGATGTGCATCCAGGAGCTCGCGACCTGCAAGCAGTATCACCTGACGCCGAAGATCATCCTGCTGAACAACCGCTACCTTGGCATGGTCAGGCAGTGGCAGCAGATCGACTACGGCTCGCGCTACTCTGAGTCCTACATGGATTCGCTGCCCGACTTCGACAAGCTGGTCGAATCGTTCGGCCATGTCGGCATGACGATCACGAATCCGGGCGATGTCGAAAGCTCGCTGAAAGAGGCGTTCGCGATGAAGGACAAGCTGGTGTTCATGAACTTCATCACCGACCGCGGTGAAAACGTTTGGCCGATGGTCAAGGCAGGCAAGGGCCTGACCGAGATGCTGCTTGGCTCGGAGGACCTGTAATGCGCCACATCATTTCTGCACTGCTGGAAAACGAGGCCGGCGCGCTGTCGCGCGTGGTGGGACTGTTCTCCGCGCGCGGCTACAACATCGAGACCCTGACCGTCGCGCCGACCGAAGACCCGACGCTGTCGCGCCTGACGATTGCGACCAGCGGCTCGGACGACGTGATCGAGCAGATCACGCAGCACCTGAACCGCCTGATCGAGGTGGTCAAGGTGGTCGACCTGACCGAAGGCCCGCACATCGAGCGCGAGCTGATGCTCATCAAGGTGCGCGCGGTCGGCAAGGAACGTGAAGAGATGAAGCGCACCGCGGACATTTTCCGCGGCCGCATCATCGACGTCACCGACAAGACCTACACGATCGAGCTGACCGGCAACAAGGCCAAGCTGGACGCGTTCATCGACGCGATCGACCGCGCCGCCATCCTCGAGACCGTCCGTACCGGCGGCTCGGGCATCGGCCGCGGCGAACGCGTGCTGAAGGTCTGACACTCATAACAACCACTCACATTTACGGGAACATCATGAAAGTTTTCTACGACAAGGATTGCGATCTCTCGCTGATCAAGGGCAAGAACGTCACCATCATCGGCTACGGCTCGCAGGGCCACGCGCACGCGCAGAACCTGTCGGAATCGGGCGTCAACGTCACCGTCGGCCTGCGCAAGGGCGGCTCGTCGTGGGCGAAGGTCGAGAAGGCCGGCCTGAAGGTCGCCGAAGTGAACGAGGCCGTGAAGGCCGCTGACGTGATCATGATCCTGCTGCCGGACGAGAACATCGCGCAGGTCTACAACGAGAACGTCGCTCCGCACGCAAAGCAGGGCGCCGTGCTGGCGTTCGCGCACGGCTTCAACGTGCACTACGGCCAGGTCGTGCCGCGCGCTGACCTCGACGTGATCATGGTCGCGCCGAAGGCGCCGGGCCACACCGTGCGCGCCACGTACACGCAGGGCGGCGGCGTTCCGCACCTGATCGCCGTGTACCAGGACAAGTCGGGCGCTGCGCGCGAGATCGCGCTGTCGTACGCAATGGCCAACGGCGGCGGCCGTGCCGGCATCATCGAGACCAACTTCCGCGAAGAGACCGAGACCGACCTGTTCGGCGAGCAGGCCGTGCTGTGCGGCGGTACCGTCGAGCTGATCAAGGCCGGCTTCGAGACGCTGGTCGAGGCAGGCTACGCGCCGGAGATGGCTTACTTCGAGTGCCTGCACGAGCTGAAGCTGATCGTCGACCTGATCTACGAAGGCGGCATCGCGAACATGAACTATTCGATCTCGAACAACGCGGAATACGGCGAGTACGTGACCGGCCCGCGCGTCGTGACCGAAGACACCAAGAACGCAATGCGCCAGTGCCTGAAGGACATCCAGACCGGCGAATACGCGAAGAGCTTCATCCTCGAGAACAAGGCCGGCGCACCGACCCTGATCTCGCGCCGTCGCCTGAACGCCGAGCACCAGATCGAAGTGGTGGGTGAGAAGCTGCGCGCGATGATGCCGTGGATCGCCAAGAACAAGATGGTCGACCAGTCGAAGAACTAAGTTCTGAAGAGGTTGCACCGAGCATCATGCGGGGATGCGCTTGCAAGCGCACCCCGCGCTCGGCCTAAAAGCTGTGCGCAGGCACAGCTTTTTTTACGGCCTCACGTGCCGTGGATCGCCAAGAACAAGATGGTCGACCAGTCGAAGAACTAAGTTCTGAAGAGGTTGCATCGGGCATCATGCGGGATGCGCTTGCAAGCGCACCCCGCGCTCGGCCTAAAAGCCATCCGCTGGGATGGCTTTTTTCATGCTGGCCTGCGTACTTCGTCAACTCGGCTGAGCCAGTGGCGCAGGTTGAATTCTGAACCTGATCGTGAATGGTTCAACGATGGTGACATTTTTCAGGTTTCCCTTTTCAAGGTCGCTGGCACTGACTCGGAACTTGAAGCGAGTCTCTCTTCCGAAATTGTTTTCGTCCAGATCCCCTTCCCAGCGCGACCCCCTGTTTATCGGAAGTTGCTTCGTGTCCGATTGCAGTAAATTGATTTTTTCGCGAAGCAGCATTTCGAATTCGCCACTGCCATCCGGCAGTTTTTTCCATCGGTAGATCCCATCGCTTGAGAGCGGGGTACGTCGTCCGCCTTCTGCGTCAATCACGACGGGATCTTCATCTGGTGAGTTATATGCATCCAACAGGGCACCAGACCGAGTGTTCAGCCGTAATTTCAGTGGTGTGTCGAAGGTTCCTAATGCTTCCTGGTTTATCAGCCGTGAGCCTGTTTCCAGGGTGAGGCCAGGTGAATTTCTTCCGAAGCTGATGATCCCTTGGCGAGTATCTTCGGCGTTGGCTCCAAAGGCGAAATAAAGCGAAAATCCGTCCTCCTCGATCAGTTCATAGGCTGACCGACCACAATCGATCAGCGTTTGTTGAGCCACCCGAGTGGTGATGTCAAAGCTGTCGTCAAAAGATTCTTCATCATCGCCGTCATCCGGCGAAACAGGGGGGGGAGGGTAACCCAGCTTGGTGTTTTCGAGCGATTCGAAAAGTTTGGGATACTCATCGACGGGTAGCGTGAATTTGACCTCGATTATTTCATCCGCATGGCCCGAAAACATTACCGAGGGCGGCAGCGCCTGATTCACCTCATCGAGCCAGTTCTGGTGGATTGAGGCAGAGAATTCGGCCGAGCCAATGGACGGCGAAGTGTCTGGCGTTTGTCTGGTGTCCTGCTGCCGGATATTCGGAGCGCTCCCTCCGTCATCGAAGCTCCCGGGCACGGAAGCTGTTTCGCTGAAGCTTTCGTTTCCTTCTTCTGCAGACTGAAGATCAATCAAACGCTCGTTTTTGGGACCGAAGTCCGGCTCGAGATCATCTTCAAAGGATTCCGCTTCCGAATTCGCATCATTGAATCCGTCGTTGGCAGTTGCGCTGCCAGCATCAGAGAGATTGCGCGCAGGCATGCGCCCGAGCGAATCGCTGGCAGCCGCATCCGCCAACGCCTGTGCGTGTCGCTGCTGCTCCTGCTGTAAAAAGTGGCCATCGATTTTGTCGTCCGCGACTGCTTTGATCTGGTTCTTGAGGGTGATCCATTGGTCGCACAGATCTTTCAGGGTGCCGTTCTTGCTGGCACTCTCTATATCGTCAAAGATTTTGCGGAGTTCTTCACTGGTGTGTGCCGACGCGCTGGCAACGTCAATTTTTATTTTCGTGCGGAGCGTGGCTTTCAGGGCGCGCTCTTCATCCGCTGAAGTGCGGGCGCTGCTGCCGAGCAGTTGCCTGATCCAAAGCACGAACGCATTCGTTCCTTTTTTTTCCTCTGCTACCTTGATCCCGATATTGCCGTCCTTCGTCAATGCCAGCGACTGGCCGTGTTTGAGGGCAGTTCTGATGATCTGAGTGGCGCTGTCAGCGGACTGATAGATCTTTTTCGCGTTTGAGTCGAGCATATCGGAAGCCCGAAAAATTTTGGTTTTGATAAGGAGTTGCTTGCCCAGTCTGCCAGCGAATCGGCTGCGATCGGCGCGTACGATGCTTGCCTCATGTACCATCCCGCCTGTCCCAAAAAAGCCGCAATCCGCATTGCGCTAGTACAATCCCAAGGTTTTGGAATTCCGGAGTTCTCTTGAACCACTATCCCCATCCCATCATCGCCCGCGAAGGCTGGCCTTTCCTGACCATCGCCGTCGTCGTCGCGCTGGTCGCCACTTCCTTCCTCGGGGGCTGGTCCTGGCCGTTCTGGGTGATCGCGCTGTTCGTGCTGCAATTCTTCCGTGACCCGCCGCGTACCGTGCCGCTACAGCCGAATGCGGTGCTTTCCCCGGCGGACGGCCGCATCGTCGTGGTCGAGAAAACGCAGGATCCTTATGCAGGGCGCGAGGCACTGAAGATCAGCGTGTTCATGAACGTGTTCAACGTTCACTCGAACCGCTCGCCGGTCGATGGCGCGATCACCAAGGTCGACTACTTCCCGGGCAAGTTCGTCAACGCCGACCTCGACAAGGCCTCGGTCGAGAACGAGCGCAACGCGGTGGTCGTGACTGCCGACAACGGCGCGGTCGTGACTTTCGTACAGGTGGCCGGCCTGATCGCGCGCCGCATCCTGTGCTACGTGAAACCGGGCGACAAGCTGGCCCGCGGCCAGCGCTACGGATTCATCCGCTTCGGCTCGCGCGTCGACGTCTACCTGCCGCTGACTGCGCGTCCGCTGGTCACCGTCGGTGAAAAGGTGTCCGCAACCGAGACCATCCTGGCCGAGCTTTGATCTAACATAGGCCCCATGCCCATCTTCAATTCACGCAAGCACAAGGGGAAGGCGGCCTCGGCCAAGCCTTTCCGAGTCAACCGCCTGGCCTCGCGCCGGACTGTCAGCGACGGCGATGCCGACGATGCTCCGGCACGTCCGCGCAGCCGTGGCATTTACCTGCTGCCCAACGCATTCACGACCGCTGCCCTGTTCTGCGGCTTCTACGCGATCGTGATGGCGATGAATGGCCAGTACTTCAATGCGTCGGTGGCGATCTTCGCGGCCATGGTGCTGGATGCGACCGATGGTCGCGTTGCCCGCCTGACGAATACGCAGAGCGAGTTCGGCGCGCAGTACGACAGCCTGTCCGACATGGTGTCCTTCGGCGCCGCGCCGGCGCTGATCATGTACGAATGGGCGCTGCGCGGCATGGGCAAGCTCGGCTGGCTGGCGGCCTTCGTGTACTGCGCCGGCGCCGCGCTGCGGCTGGCGCGCTTCAACACCAACATCGGCGTGGTCGACAAGCGCTTCTTCCAGGGCCTGCCGAGCCCGGCAGCGGCGGCGCTGGTGGCCGGCTTCATCTGGCTGATGGATGACCTGCGCATCGCCGGCACCGATTTCAGCTGGCTTGGCTGGATCATCACCGTCTATGCCGGCCTGACCATGGTCACCAACGTGCCTTTCTACAGCTTCAAGGACGTGAACTTCAAGAAGTCGGTGCCGTTCATCGCAGTGTTCCTGATCGTGCTGATCTTCGTCGCCGTCTCTAGCGACCCGCCGAAGGTGCTGTTCGGGCTGTTCGTCATCTATGGCCTGTCCGGCTATGCAGTCGCCGCATGGCAGTGGATGAAGGGCAAGCCGGTCAGCATCGTGCAGACCAGCTCCGAAAGCGGCGACGACAAGTAGGGTAGCGGGGGCTATCAGGCCGATAGAAACATCGGTATTGCGCTTTGCCGCAATCCCCCTTATTCTTTCCCCCATGTCAAGCGCAACCCGCCACCCGCAGACCTTCTCCATCGGCAGCCCGTCCGGGCTGCTGTTGCTGTACCTACTGCGCTGACCGCGCAGACATCCCCTTACCCACAATTCGTGTTTTGCCGGGCCCGCGCAGGAATCGCGAGGGCAGGCGAAAATATGTCCAGATTCTTGAATTTCCCGGGAGCCCAAGATGGCCGATTCGAACAAGCTGATCATTTTTGACACCACGTTGCGCGATGGCGAGCAGTCGCCGGGCGCGTCCATGACGCGCGAGGAAAAAATCCGCATCGCGCGCCAGCTGGAGCGGCTGAAGGTCGACGTGATCGAGGCCGGCTTCGCCGCATCGTCGCCGGGCGACTTCGAGGCGATCAAGTCGATTGCCAGCGTCGTGAAGGATTCGGTGATCTGCTCGCTGTCGCGCGCGAACGACCGCGACATCGCGCGCGCTGCCGAGGCGCTGGCGCCGGCGCCGCGCAAGCGCATCCACACCTTCATCGCGACCTCGCCGCTGCACATGGAAAAGAAGCTGCGGATGACGCCGGACCAGGTGTTCGAGCAGGCGCGCCTCGCGGTTCGCTACGCGCGCCAGTTCACCGATGACGTCGAGTTCTCGACCGAAGACGGCAGCCGCTCCGAGATCGACTTCATGTGCCGCGTGATCGAGGCGGTGATCAAGGAAGGCGCGACGACCATCAACATTCCCGACACTGTCGGCTTCGGCGTTCCGGAACTGTATGGCGAGATGATCCGCACCCTGCGTGAAAAGGTCCCGAACTCCGACAAGGCAATCTGGTCGGTGCACTGCCATAACGACCTTGGCATGGCCGTGGCCAATTCGCTGGCCGGCGTGATGATCGGCGGCGCGCGCCAGGTCGAGTGCACCATCAATGGCCTCGGCGAGCGCGCAGGCAACACGGCGCTGGAAGAAATCGTGATGGCGGTGCGCACCCGTCGCGCTTATTTCGAGCTCGAATGCGGGATCGACACCACGCAGATCGTGCCGACCTCGAAGCTGGTGTCGCAGATCACCGGTTTTGCGGTGCAGCCGAACAAGGCGGTGGTCGGCGCGAACGCGTTCGCGCATGCGTCTGGCATCCATCAGGACGGCATCCTGAAGGCGCGCGACACCTACGAGATCATGCGCGCCGAAGACGTGGGCTGGAGCGCGAACAAGATCGTGCTCGGCAAGCTGTCCGGCCGCAATGCGTTCAAGCAGCGCCTCGAGGAACTCGGCATAGCGCTGGAATCGGAAGCGGAGGTGAACGCAGCGTTCGCGCGCTTCAAGGAGCTGGCCGACCGCAAGTCGGAGATCTTCGACGAGGACATCATGGCACTGGTGTCGGACGAGCAGAGCTCGCACGATCAGGAGTTCTACCAGTTCGTGTCGCTGTCACAGCACTCGGAAACCGGCGAGAAGCCTGCGGCCACCATCACCTTCTCGATGGGCGGCAAGGAAGTCAAGAGCGAAGGGCAGGGCAATGGCCCGGTCGATGCGATCGTGAACGCGATCGAGTCGCACACGCAGAGCGGCGCCGAACTGCTGCTGTTCTCGGTGAACGCGATCACGACCGGCACCCAGTCGCAGGGCGAGGTGACGATGCGATTGTCGAAGAGTGGTCGGATCGTCAATGGCGTCGGTGCTGACCTCGATATCGTGGTGGCGTCGGCTAAAGCGTACCTGTCGGCGCTGAACAAGCTGCAGTCGAAGAACGAGAAGCTGAATCCGCAGCTTTGAGGCTTGATGGTGGGTTTCGCTTCGCTCTACCCACCATGAAAAACGCGAAGGCCGTGCAATTGCACGGCCTTTTTCATTGCGGCAGCCTTACTGGATCGTCAGCAGCCTGCTCTGCGCCGCCTGCTTCTTCGGCAGCGTCAGCGTCAGCACGCCGTGTTCCAGCTTCGCGACCGCCTGCGTGTCATCGACCTCGTGCGGCAGCTCGAAGCTGCGCGCGTACTTGCGCACCACGCGCTCGGCGTGCATCACGTTCTCGCCTTCCTTGCGCTCGGTCTCGCGGCGCACTTCGGCCTCGATCGTCACGCGCGCGCCGTCGACGCTGACTTTCAGGTCGTTTTTCGTCACGCCCGGCAGGTCGGCCTCGACCTGGTAGCCGCGATCGGTCTCGACCACGTCGATGCGCGGGCTGAACGCGCCGCCTTCGCGCGCGGCCTCGGCGGCCGGCGTCAGGAACTCTTCGAGCATCGTGTCGAACAGGTTGCCGAACAGGGTGGGACGCAGCGGATAGCCGTTGCGCTGGCGCAGGATCATGTTCATGGTTTCCTCCTTGAGAAAAATCGGGTGGGGCACCGCGCCCCGATGCACCCAAAATAGGGCGGGCTGCCGGCATTTCAAGGGGAAGGTCGCGCCGTGTTTTCGGATTGTCGGAATGATAATTCCCGGAGGCGGTCCGGCACTGGTCGATCGGTTTGTGGCCTGACCTTCATTTCGGCTATAATCTCGCCTTGGTCTGGAATGGCCAAATTTTTAACGTAGTCACGGCTTCAGGGGTCTCGACTCCCGGCGCCGCCTGTGAAAGGTAAGCAATCATGGCAGTCACGAAAGAAAGCAAGGCAGCGGTCATCGCTGCAAACGCACGTGGTCAGAACGACACCGGTTCCCCGGAAGTCCAGGTCGCCCTGCTGACCGCACGCATCAATGAACTCAACGGCCACTTCAAGGCCCACGCGAAGGATCATCACTCCCGCCGTGGCCTGATCATGATGGTCAACCGTCGTAAAAGCCTTCTGGCCTACCTGAAGCGCAAGGACGTTGACCGTTATCGCGCCCTGATCGAAAAACTGGGCCTGCGCAAGTAATCCTTTGCCAGTGCAAGTTTGACCGAAATGCCTGTATCAGCCTGCTGATGCGGGCATTTCGTGTTTTTGAAGCATGCTCGATCATGCAGTTTTGAGTCGTTGTGAAAGGCGGCGCAGGCGCGCCGCCGGTGGTGAGGTGAACGACAGCGCCTGAAAATCTGTCGGCAAAACTAGAAAGGATGTATCCCATGTCAATGTTCAACAAAGTCACGAAGAGCTTCAAGTACGGCCAGCACACGGTGACGCTCGAGACCGGCCAGATCGCTCGCCAGGCCTCCGGCGCAGTGATGGTCTCGGTCGAGGACACCGTGATCCTCGCGACTGTCGTCGCGCGCAAGGAAGCCAAGCCGGGACAGGATTTCTTCCCGCTGACCGTCGACTACGTCGAGAAAACCTATGCCGCCGGCCGTATCCCCGGCGGTTTCTTCAAGCGTGAAGGCCGTCCGTCCGAGAAAGAGACGCTGACCTCGCGCCTGATCGATCGTCCGATCCGCCCGCTGTTCCCCGAGGGCTACCTGAACGAAGTGCAGGTGATCATCCATGTGCTGTCGGTGAACCCGGAAATCGATCCGGACATCCCGGCAATGATCGGTGCCTCGGCTGCGCTGTGCGTCGCCGGCATCCCGTTCAACGGCCCGATCGGCGCAGCGCGCGTCGGCTACATCGACGGCCAGTACGTGCTGAACCCGACCGTGTCGCAGCTGCCGCAATCGACGATGGACCTGGTCGTCGCCGGCACCGAAGCGGCCGTGCTGATGGTCGAGTCCGAGGCGAAGGAACTGTCCGAAGAGATCATGCTGGGCGCGGTCGTGTTCGGCCATGAGCAGATGAAGGCCGTGATCGACGCGATCCACGAGCTGGTGCGCGACGGCGGCAAGCCGGAAGTGCAGTGGACGCCGCCGGCCAAGAACGAAGCGCTGATCGCGCGCGTGACCGCGCTGGCCGAAGACAAGCTGCGCGACGCATTCCGCACGAAGGAAAAGCAGGCGCGTACCGACAAGCTGCGCGTGGTGCATGCGGAAGTGTCCGCGAAGCTGGCTGAAGAAGCCGCTGCCGCTGGCACGGACGCACCGGACTCGGCGGAAGTCGGCGACATCATGTTCAGCCTCGAGGCGAACATCGTTCGTTCGCAGATCCTCGACGGCGAGCCGCGCATCGACGGTCGCGATACCCGCACCGTGCGCCCGATCGAAATCAGCACCAGCGTGCTGCCGCGTACCCACGGCTCGGCGCTGTTCACGCGCGGCGAGACGCAGGCACTGGTGGTCGCCACCCTCGGCACCGCGCGCGACGAGCAGAAGATCGACGCGCTGACCGGCGAGTACAGCGACCGCTTCATGCTCCACTACAACATGCCTCCGTTCGCCACCGGCGAAACCGGTCGCGTCGGTTCGCCGAAGCGCCGCGAGATCGGCCACGGCCGCCTCGCCAAGCGCGCGCTGATCGCTGCGCTGCCGGCGGCTGACGAGTTCAGCTACTCGCTGCGCCTCGTCTCCGAGATCACCGAATCGAACGGTTCGTCGTCGATGGCGTCGGTGTGCGGCGGCAGCCTCGCGCTGATGGACGCCGGCGTGCCGATGAAGGCGCACGTCGCCGGCATCGCGATGGGCCTGATCAAGGAAGGTAACAAGTTCGCCGTCCTGTCCGACATCCTTGGCGATGAAGATCACCTCGGCGACATGGACTTCAAGGTCGCCGGCACGTCGACCGGCATCACCGCGCTGCAGATGGACATCAAGATCCAGGGCATCACCAAGGAAATCATGCAGGTCGCGCTCGCGCAGGCAAAGGAAGGTCGCACGCATATCCTCGGCAAGATGCAGCAAGCGATGCCGTCCGGTCGCACCGAGCTGTCCGATTTCGCGCCGCGCCTGA
>JACCDH010318153.1_pt1 | contig 12160 bp, 9 predicted proteins | sample 7442481 | NCBI WGS metagenome assembly JACCDH01 (sample SAMN15323433, study PRJNA562643) | freshwater metagenome | isolation source: river surface water | place: USA:Blue River Watershed | collected 2017-08-15
GTTGCTCTTTCATTAGCAAGGCAAGCTAATTTGCAACCGAGGGTGATTGCGCAGGTGATTATCGATACCCTAATAAGTAATGATTTGTTAGGGCCTGCAGGAATTAACAAAGTAGAAATTGCTGGGCCAGGATTTATAAATATAACTTTAGAAACTGCAAGCCAGGCAGCTGCTGTTTTAAAAATAATCTCACTTGGGAAAAAGTTTGGCACAGGCGATCTTTTAGCTGGAAAAAAAATCAATTTAGAGTTTGTGAGTGCAAATCCAACTGGGCCTTTGCATTTGGGCCATACCCGGTGGGCAGCGGTAGGAGATTCACTGGGAAGAGTCTTATCAGCTGCAGGTGCGCAGGTAACACGGGAGTTTTATGTAAATGATCGTGGCAATCAGATGGATTTATTTGGTGCATCAATTCGAGCTGCTGCCCTGAATCAACCACGGCCAGATGATGGCTATCACGGGGCTTATATTGAAGAATTAGCCAAAGAGATTGTAAAGAGTAATCCAGCTTTTACCTCACTGCCAGAGTCTGAATCTATTTCAGCATTTAGAGATGCCGGCCATAAATTGCAACTTGAAGAGCAAAATCGGGTCTTAAATAACTTTGGAACTCACTTTGATATCTGGTTTTCTGAGAAATCTTTATATGAAAATAATTTTTTTGACCACTCGCTAGAAAAGCTTAAATCAAATGGCCATGTCTTTGAACTTGATGGTGCAACTTGGCTTCGCACTACAGATTTTGGCGATGATAAAGATCGAGTAATGATCAAATCCGATGGATCATTTGCTTACTTTGCTTCAGACTCAGCTTATTACGTTAGCAAAAAAGAGCGCGGATTTAATCTTTGTATTTATATGTTAGGTGCAGACCATCACGGTTATGTTGGAAGAATTAAAGCGCTCGCAGCATGCGCCGGAGATGATCCAGAAAAAGATGTTGAAGTTTTAATTGGCCAAATGGTTAAAATTATTGAGGGCGGCGAAGAGATAAAACTTTCTAAACGTGCCGGCACAATAATTACCTTGGAAGAGTTGGTAGAAAAAGTTGGTAAAGATGCCGCTAGATATACTTTAATAAGATATCCAACAGATACTCCAATGGTTATGGATGTTGATTTACTTCGCAAGAATACAAACGATAATCCTGTTTACTATGTCCAGTATGCACATGCTCGAATTTGCGCTGTGCTTAGAAATGCCAAGGAGATTGGCATTGATTTTGGAATTGATAAGTTCAAGCCAGAGTTGCTAACGCATGAACGGGAGCGAGAGCTAATTGGATTATTGGCTGAGTTTCCAAGAGTTGTCGCATCAGCAGCAGAGATGCGCGAGCCACATCGAGTCGCAAGATATATTGAAGATTTAGCGGGTCAGTACCATCGGTTTTATAATGACTGCAGGGTTTTGCCCTTAGGAGATGAAAAAGCCACCGAATTGAATTCAAGTAGAGCAACTCTATGTCAAGCTACAGCACAAGTGATTAGCAATGGTTTAGATTTACTTGGTGTTAGCGCTCCGGAGAGAATGTAATGGCTGCTAATAATTATCCAACTTCACTATTTTCTAGTAACTTAAAATTTGATAATGAAAATAAGTTCGGAGGCAAGTTATCAATAGCTGGCTGCCCGGCAGAATCACTGGTAAAAGAGTTTGGGTCCCCACTATTTGTTATAGATAAAGATGACTTTTATTTACGAACCAAAGCATGGAAATTGGCTATGGATAGTGAGTTTGAGAAAAACAATCTGTACTACGCCGCAAAATCATTTATAAGTGTTGAAATTGCAAAGTGGCTTAAAGAACTTAATGTTGGCCTTGATGTATGTAGCGGCGGAGAACTATTAGTTGCACTAGCTGCTAAATTTCCATCAGAAAATATTGAGTTTCATGGTAATAACAAATCTGAGGCGGAGATTAAATTAGCAATTGAGTCTGAAGTTGGTGTAATTGTGCTTGATTCATTTGATGAGATAAATAGAGTTTCAAGTATTTCAAAAAGTTTGAATAAAACGCAAAAAGTTTATATTAGGTTAACTCCAGGAGTTGAGGTACATACTCATGAGTTTATTTCTACGGCGCATGAAGATGTGAAGTTCGGCTTCTCTATTGCCTCTGGTAGTGCCGCTGATGCAATAGATAAATGCATGAATGAAAGTAATCTAGAACTATCTGGGATTCATTGCCATATTGGCTCTCAGATTTTTGAAGTCGAAGGATTTATTACTGCTGCCAAACGTTTAATTGAGGTACTTGCATCCTTTAAGAAAAAGTTCGGAAAAGAATTAGCTGAATTAAATATTGGTGGCGGTTACGGCATTGCATACACTCCTAAGGAGGTTGCAATATCTCCCGAGCTTGTTATTCCGGCAGTTGCAAAAATTATTAAATCTGAATGTCAGCGCTTGAATATTTCTGTTCCAAAAATCTCAATCGAGCCAGGTCGGGCAATTGTTGGTCCGACTACAACCACAATTTATGAGGTTGGAACTACTAAAGATGTGACACTAGATGATGGGTCGACTCGAAAGTACATATCAGTTGATGGTGGTATGAGTGACAATATTCGGCCAGCTTTGTATGGAGCAACATATAGTGCATTTTTAGCAAATAGATCTTCAATAGCCAATGCAGTTAAATCACGAGTGGTTGGAAAGCATTGCGAATCTGGAGATATTTTGATTTCAAATATCGAATTTCCAGAAGATGTTAAACCTGGTGACCTATTAGCTATTCCTGCAACAGGTGCATATGGAAGAAGTATGGCAAGCAATTACAATCACATTCCAAGGCCTGCAGTAGTCACCGTCCAAAAGGGCAGCGCTAAATTGATACTACGCCGAGAAACTGAGCAAGATTTACTCAATTTAGATGTAGATCAAGCGCCACGGCGACTGTCATAAGTTTGAGATACTTAACTCTATGAAAACTCTAAAAGTGGGAATGCTTGGCTGTGGGGTGGTGGGGCTGCAAATTGCTCGCTTACTCATTAACAACAAGGCAGATCTATCTTCTAGAGCTGGTGCAAATTTAGAATTAGTAAAAATTTCAGTTAGAGATATCAAGTCAAAGCGTGAAGGAATTCCAAGTAGTTTACTAACTACTGATTCCAATTCAATTGTTTCTGATCCAGAAATCGATTTAATAATTGAGGTTATTGGCGGAATAGATCCTGCTAAAGATTTAATTTTAACTGCAATTAAAAATGGGAAGTCTGTGGTTACTGCCAATAAAGCTTTACTAGCTAAAAATGGTGCTCAGTTGTATGAGGCAGCTGATAAAGCAAATGTTGATTTGTACTATGAGGCTGCAGTTGCTGGTGCAATTCCGATTCTGCGACCACTTAGAGAGTCGTTAGTTGGTGATCATGTACTTCGCGTTATGGGCATTGTAAATGGCACAACAAATTACATTCTTACAAAAATGGATGAAAACGGAACAGCATTTTCTGATGCCTTAAAGCAAGCACAAAATCTTGGATTTGCTGAGTCTGATCCAACTGCTGATGTTGAAGGAATTGATGCTGCTGCAAAAGCTGCAATCTTAGCGAGCTTAGCGTTTCACTCCAGAGTGACAGATTCAGATGTTTATCGAGAAGGTATTTCAAAAATAACTGCAACCGATGTGAAGGTAGCAAAAGCAATTGATATGGTAATTAAGCTGTTAGCAATTGCAGAGCTAACATCTGAAGGCAGTATTTCAGTGCGTGTTCACCCAGCGTTGATTTCTCGAGATCATCCACTAGCTTCAGTAAGAGATTCTTTTAATGCTGTTTTTGTGGAAGCACAAGCTGCAGGACAAATGATGTTTTATGGCAGAGGAGCAGGTGGAGAGCCAACTGCAAGTGCAATTCTTGGTGATTTGGTTGCAGTTGCAAGACACAAGGTTTCAGGTGGGTTAGGACCTAAAGAGAGTGATTACGCTGACTTAAAGATTGCTTCGATAGGTGAGACAAAGACTCGGTATTTAATAAGATTAAATGTTGCCGATAAACCAGGTGTTTTAGAGGCGGTCGCTCATGTTTTTGCATCTCACAAAGTTTCAATCCAAACTGTCCGCCAAACTGGAGCAGGAGATAAGGCAGAATTGATAGTTATGACTCATAGCTCTACAGAATCTGCACTTAGTGCAACAGTTAGGGATCTTGGCAAACTAGCCGCGGTTACTGATGTGGCCAGTGTTTTAAGAGTTGAAGGTATTAATTGATGGCACTAGGAAATCTTTTTGGAAAAAAATCAGGTGCGCATCAATGGCAAGGTGTTATTTATGAGTATAGAAATTGGCTACCAGTAAGTGATCAAACACCGATAATTACTTTGCGTGAGGGTGGAACTCCACTTGTACATGCAGAGTATTTTTCTAAATTATTGGCAAATGAGGTTTGGTTAAAGGTAGAGGGTGCAAACCCAACTGGATCATTTAAAGATCGTGGTATGACCATGGCTATTTCAAAAGCAGCTGAAGATGGCGCGAAAGCTGTGATTTGTGCATCAACTGGTAACACCAGTGCATCAGCTGCTGCGTATGCAACAAAAGCTGGTATGAAGCCTGTAGTTCTAGTACCGCAAGGAAAAATAGCTATGGGTAAATTGGCTCAAGCAATTGCTCATGGTGCGGTACTACTTCAAGTAAAAGGTAACTTTGATGATTGCCTAACATTAGCTAAGGATTTGTCTGAAAATTATCCAGTCTCATTAGTGAACTCAGTAAATCCATTTAGAATTGAAGGGCAAAAAACCGCAGCTTTTGAAGTAGTAGATATGTTGAAAACTGCACCTGATATACATGTCATGCCAGTTGGAAATGCTGGAAATATAACTGCATATTGGAAGGGCTATCAGGAGTATAAGAAGGCAGGACTTGCAAGAAGTTTGCCCATGATGTGGGGATTTCAAGCAGCAGGTGCTGCCCCAATTGTTAAAAATAAAATTGTAAAAAATCCCGAAACAATTGCAACTGCAATTCGAATTGGAAACCCAGCCTCATGGGATCAAGCAGTTGCTGCGCAAGTTGGATCTAAAGGCCTAATTGATTCAGTAACTGATAAGGAAATATTGAGCGCTTATAGATTGGTAGCTGCTAAAGAGGGTGTATTTATTGAACCATCAAGTGCTGCAGGTTTAGCGGGACTGATCAAGAAGAAAGAACAAAGGAAACTACCTAAGGGTCAAGTTATTGTTGTAACAGTTACTGGAAATGGATTAAAAGATGTGCAGTGGGTTTTAAATTCTGCTGGAAAACCAATCGTAATTCCAGTTGATTTGAAGAAAGCTGCAAAAGTGATTGGTCTTAAGTAGTGGCAATTCGAAAAGTAAATAGCGGTCTAACTTTTAAAGCGACGATGGCGCAAGTTAGCGTTCCAGCGAGTAGTGCAAACATTGGACCAGGGTTTGATTCATTTGGACTAGCTCTAGAGTTACGTGATCGATATGCAGCTCAAATATTAGATGAACCAAATTTTGATGTTGATGTAAGTGGTGAAGGTGCAAATGAAGTTAAGAAAGATTCAAAAAATTTAGTAATTAAATCTATGCTTAAAGGCTTTGAGCACATGGGCGCTAAGCCAAAGGGCATTGCACTAAGAGCTTTAAATGTAATTCCGCATGGGCGAGGCCTTGGTTCATCAGCTAGTGCGATAGTTGGAGGCTTGGCACTTGCCAGATCATTAGTTCTAACTGGCGAGCAATATATGAGTGATGATGATTTGATAACACTGGCAACTGAGTTAGAAGGTCACCCTGATAATGTTGCAGCGGCATTTTATGGTGGTGCGACTATTGCTTGGATTGAGAAATCAATAGTTGCAACAGGTGAGAGTAAAAATATTGGAAGAGCTGTTAGTTTGAAAGTGGATGATCGAATTAAGGCTCTGCTTTTAATTCCAGAAAATCAATTAGCAACTGCAAAAGCCCGCAAGTTATTACCTGAGAGCATTTCTCATCAAGATGCCGTGCTTAATTCCTCTCGCTCTGCGTTACTAGTTCATGCACTTGCTGAGCGCCCAGATTTACTATTCACAGCAACACAAGATTTACTTCATCAGAGTTATCGTCAATCTGCAATGCCAAAGACCATCGCATTGGTAGAAAAATTAAGGGGAGCCGGTCTTGCTGCAGTTGTATCTGGAGCAGGTCCATCAGTGATGGTGTTATATGCAAATAGCGAAGATGAGATCGACCAAGTTCCAGCCCTGGCTCCTGGCTTTAGGGCAATGAAGCTAGCCATCGCAAAAACTGGGGCGCAATAGCGACTTTTCGCAATATCTACCTTATGTGGTAGATTATTACCTGTCGGAAAGTGCGACAGCAAAAAATCCCAAAAAATCCCATAATAAAAATAATTTTTTGCGGGTGATTCTTATACGAATAAAAAATCAGAAAGAATGGCAATAAATAGATGGTAGAAAAGAAAAAAACCACTCGCGCAGATGCCGTTGAGTTAGTAGATATGGCATTAGGTGATCTGAAGAAGGTTGCTGGGCAATTAGGTATTGAAAATGCCACCACACTTAAGAAAGCAGATTTAGTCCAAGCTATAGGAGACCTGCAAGCAGCAAATCGTGAGGCTGCGAAAAATGAACGAGAGGCTCGTCGTATGGAACGACAGAACAATCGAAATAATCGAAATAATAATTCTGAATCAGAAGTAAATGATTCTGGAGCTGATAACTCTGTAAGTAATACAAATAATTCATCCAATAACTACTCTGATTCAGATCGAGGTGACAATCGCCGATTTGGTGGTAGGGACCATCGCCGTGATCGTGGGCGTGATCGTGGGCGTGATCGCAACCGAGACCGCGGGCACCGTGAAGAGCGCGAAATTGTAATTGGACCAGATGATGTATTACTGCCAGTCGGTGGACTTCTAGATATTTTAGATAGCTATGCATTTATTAGAACTGGTGGCTATCTGCCTTCACCAAATGATGTTTATGTTTCATTACAGCAGGTTAGAAAATACAGCTTGCGCAAGGGTGATGTCATTACTGGTTCTGTCCGAGAGCCTAAAGAGGGTGAGCGAAGAGAAAAATTTAACGCATTAGTTAGAGTTGAAACTATTAATGGTGTAGAACCAGAAAATTCAAAAGAGCGTGTTGATTTTTCAAAATTAGTACCTCTGTATCCGCAAGAGCGTTTACGTCTTGAAACAGAACCAAACATTTTAACTACGCGAATAATTGATTTGATTTCCCCAATTGGAAAAGGTCAGCGCGGTCTTATTGTTTCACCACCTAAAGCTGGAAAAACTATGGTGTTACAAGCAATTGCAAATGCGATTACTACTAATAATCCTGAGTGTCACTTAATGGTGGTGTTAGTAGATGAGCGTCCTGAAGAGGTAACTGACATGCAAAGATCAGTTAAGGGTGAAGTGATTGCTTCAACTTTTGATCGTCCAGCTGATGACCACACAACCGTTGCTGAATTGGCTATCGAACGTGCAAAGAGATTGGTTGAATTAGGACATGATGTAGTTGTGTTACTAGATTCAATTACCCGCTTAGGCCGCGCTTATAACATTGCCGCCCCAGCATCTGGTCGAATTCTTTCTGGAGGTGTTGATTCAGCAGCTCTTTACCCACCAAAGAAGTTTTTTGGTGCCGCCCGAAATATTGAAAATGGCGGATCACTAACTATTTTGGCAACTGCACTAATTGATACTGGTTCGAAGATGGATGAAGTTATTTTCGAAGAGTTCAAAGGAACTGGAAACATGGAGCTTATTCTCAATCGTAAGTTTGCAGATAAGCGAATTTTCCCAGCAGTAGATGTAGTTGCATCTGGTACCAGAAAAGAAGAGATTCTTATGGGTACTGAAGAGTTAAGTATTGTTTGGCGTTTGCGCCGAGTATTGCATGCGCTTGAGCCACAACAAGCTCTTGAGTTATTACTTGAGAAAATGAAAGGAACTAAGTCAAATGTTGAGTTCCTACTACAGATTCAAAAGACAACTACGGGTGGAGATTCACCAAGTGGTAGTGGATCTTCAAATAAGGAAAATAACGAGGGGTAATAAGCGTAAATTTTGACCGCTTTGCAACTTTAGTTATTCTTACACCCCTCTAGTACTTCACTAGTACTACTGGTTCACAAATTTTCAAAATGAAGATTTGATCCAGTAATAATCAAGGAGAAATATGAAGAACGAGATTCACCCACAGTATGTGGAGACAAAAGTTACTTGTGGTTGTGGTGAGGTTTTCACTACCCGCAGCACAAAAGAGAATGGTTCAATTTACGTAGAAGTTTGTTCAGTATGCCACCCTTTCTACACAGGAAAGCAAAGAATTTTAGATACCGGCGGTCGCGTAGCTAAGTTCCAAGAGCGCTTCGGAAAGGCCGATAAAACCGGCACTAAGTAGTTTTCGTTAAGAGAGCACACAAAACATCCAAAAGATGTTGTGTGCTCTCTTTTTTAATTTAGTTTTATAACAAGAAGGGAGGATGTAAATGGAAAGATTTGCAAAAGTTAATGAGTTGCTTGCTGAATACGAATCACTAGAGGCTCAAATGGCTGATCCAGCAATTCATGCTGACCAAAACAAGGCTAGATCTTTAGGCAAGCGATACGCCCAGCTTGGACCAGTAATTGCTGGCTATCGTGCTTATAAATTAGCCGAAGATGATTTTAATGCTGGAAAAGAGTTAGCCGAATCAGATCCTGCATTTGCATCTGAACTTGCAGCTTTAGAAAAAAGTAAAGATGAAGCTGCAGAATTATTAGAAGAGTTGTTGCTTCCACGAGACCCAAATGATGATCGAGATGTAATCATGGAAATTAAAGCTGGCGCAGGTGGTGATGAGTCTGCAATTTTTGCGGGAGATCTTTTTAGAATGTACTCGCGCTATGCTGAAAAGCAGGGGTGGAAAATTGAGGTTATAGACACCACTCCTAGTGATATGGGTGGCTACAAAGATATGTCAGTAGCGATTAAATCAAAGGGTGTGGCAAAACCAGGACAAACTCCATATGCAAAGTTAAAGTTTGAAGGCGGAGTTCATAGAGTCCAACGCGTGCCTGAGACTGAATCGCAGGGAAGAATTCATACCTCTGCAGCTGGAGTTTTAATTTTGCCAGAGGCAGAAGAGATTGATGTAGATATAAATATGAATGATCTTAGAATTGATGTTTACCGTTCATCTGGACCTGGTGGACAAAGCGTTAACACCACCGATTCTGCAGTGCGAATTACCCATGTACCTACTGGAATTGTGGTTTCATGCCAAAATGAAAAGAGTCAATTACAAAACAAAGAATCAGCACTTCGAATTTTGCGCGCTCGTATGCTGGCCGCCGCCCAGGAAGAGGCTGAACGAATAGCTGCTGCAGAACGAAAAAACCAAGTCAGAACTGTAGATCGAAGTGAGCGAATTAGAACTTATAACTTTCCAGAAAATAGATTGAGTGATCATCGCGTAAATTACAAAGCTAACAATCTAGATGCAGTTATGAATGGTGATTTGGAGGGTGTAATCCAATCATTAATTGATGCTGATAGAACCGCAAAATTAACGGCAGGTAACTCTTGAAAGAGTTGTTAAGAGCTGCATTTACTCAATTTGAGAAGAATAGAATTCCACTAGTTGATGCTGAAATTCTTCTAGCTCACCTTCTTGGTGTATCTAGAAAGGAAATACATAGCCAAGGTTTAGAAATAGCAGATGAGCAATTGCAAAAAATAACTAATGAATATAACGATTTACTTAGCCAGCGCATATTAGGTCGTCCTGTTCAATACATAACTGGAAGTGCGCCATTTAGATATCTAGATTTAGAAGTCGGCGAAGGAGTATTAATTCCAAGGCCAGAGACTGAATTGTTAGTTGATCGAGCAATCGGCTTCTTAAGCTCGGCTGAGGATAAAGATGTGGCAAAGAGTGTTGTTGATCTTGGCGCAGGAAGTGGCGCAATATCGATAGCGATTGCAACTGAAGCAACCCTTAAGAATTTAAAGGTTTCAGTTGTTGCTGTTGAGAAATCAGAGAAAGCTTCAGAATTTTTAAACAAAAACATTGCAAAATACGATTTACCAATTCGTGTTGTAGTTGAAGATGTTCAAACTGCTCTTCCTGGAGTTAAGGCAGATTTAGTAGTTGCAAATCCGCCATATATTCCTAATGATGAATCACTTCCCAAGGAAGTTGAAAACTATGAACCTGAGATTGCATTACGCGGTGGGAAAGTAGATGGCATGCAAGTTCCCAAGTTATTTATTGAAGCCGCAGCAAGATTATTAAAGCCAGATGGAATTTTAATTATGGAGCATCATGAGAATCAATCTGATCTGATTAAGCAAGCGCTAAAGGAAGATTTTAAATTACCACAAACCCATGCTGACCTAACTGGTAGAGATAGATTTACCAGTGCAAGAAAGCGATAGGTAATATGGCAGAGCGCATAAGATCATTTACCAACGATCAATCTAAATTTGATGAGGCTGTGGCATCTGCAGTTAAATATTTAAATTCAGGTGAGGTGATAATAGTTGCTGCTGAATTCGGATATGTTTATTTGGCAGATGCTTTTGATGCTCAGGCGGTTAAAACCATACATATCCTAAGAGGTGATGCAGCTGGGGTTGCTGCCCAAGTTTTTATCAAAAATATTGATGTGTTAACAGGAATTGCAGCACCACTGACTCAGTTACAAAAGGATGTTTTAGGTAGTTTTTGGCCCGGCCTGCTTTCAGTAACTTTAAAAGCTCAAGGTGGAGTTAGTTGGGATCTTGGTGATGAGCGAAGATTAGGATTTATAAATGTTCGAGTCCCAAAAAAAGAGTTTCTAAATAAAGTTCTAGAAAAAGTGGGCCCACTTGCAACTGCATCAATAGCATTTTCTGGAAAACCTGCCATCACAGACTTATCAGAGATTATTATTAGAGAAGGAGATGTAAGAGCTATATTTGATGAAGGAATTTTAGAGATTGGTGAACCGACCACCGTGATCAAGTTTTCTGAGAATGAGATCACACTTGTACGAGAAGGTGCGGTAGCTATTTCTAAATTACAACCACTAATACCTTCTATTTCTTCAGCAAACCTTTAGGCTAAGCCCATGACTAGAAGTGAAAAATACTATGGTCCAGATTTTAATGCCCTTGAGCGGCAAGACCCAGAGATTGCATCTGTTGTTCTCTCAGAATTAGAGCGCCAACGCCATGACATCCAATTAATTGCAAGTGAAAATTTTACATCCTCTGCTGTGTTAGCGACGATGGGTTCAGTGCTATCTAATAAGTATGCCGAAGGTTATCCAGGTAAAAGATATTACGGTGGTTGCGAAGAAGTAGATAAGGTTGAAGTTATTGGTATTCAACGAGCTAAAGAATTGTTTGGTGCAGAACATGCTAATTTGCAACCGCATTCAGGAGCTAGTGCAAATGTTGCTGTTTACCAAGCATTTACAAAACCGGGAGATACCGTATTAGCGATGTCCTTACCTCATGGTGGACATCTAACACATGGATCAAAAGTCAACTTCTCTGGCAAGTGGTTTAATGTAGTTTCATATGGCGTACGTCAAGATAATGAACTAATTGATTACGATCAATTAAGAGATCTAGCTATTGAACATAAACCAAAAATGATCTGCTCTGGGGCTACTGCATATCCAAGTCTGATTGATTTTGAAAAAGTTCGGCAAATCTGCGATGAAGTAGGAGCCATAATGTGGGTTGATGCAGCGCACTTTATTGGCTTAGTAGCAGGTAAAGCTATTCCATCACCTGTGCCATACGCAGATGTTGTTTCATTTACAACTCATAAAGTTTTGCGCGGACCTCGTGGAGGTATGATTCTTTCCAAAGAAAAGCATGCTGCAGCAATAGATAAAGCGGTGTTTCCAGGCATGCAAGGCGGACCAATTATGAGTGCGGTCGCAGGCAAAGCGGTGGTTCTAAAAGAATGTGCTACTGCGGCCTATCAAAGTTATGCAAAGAAAGTAATTGAAAATTGCCAAGCACTTGCCAGTGAATTACAAAATGAAGGAATGCGCGCAGTCTCTGGGGGCACTCAAACACATTTGGCTTTAATTGATATTAGATCTACTGGAGTTAATGGAAAAATCGCCGATGAAAGGTGTGGTAAATCAGGAATATCTCTAAATAAGAATTCAATTCCTTTTGATCCAGAAAGCCCAGCGGTTACCAGCGGTATAA
>JACCDH011254078.1_pt1 | contig 12159 bp, 9 predicted proteins | sample 7442481 | NCBI WGS metagenome assembly JACCDH01 (sample SAMN15323433, study PRJNA562643) | freshwater metagenome | isolation source: river surface water | place: USA:Blue River Watershed | collected 2017-08-15
ATAAAAAAAGAAGAAAAGAAATAACACCGAAATCCGCATAATTTCATTGAACAATTGTGGGATAATACAAGCCGAAAAATACAAATTTAAATTTTTTGAAAAAAAAAAAAAAAAAAAAAAAAGTTTGCAGAATGTTTGAATATTTAGGAATAAATACCGACTTTTGCACTCCGCTATATTAAAGGTTAACAAAAAATAATACACACAATGGCTAAAGTTTGTCAGATAACAGGAAAAAAAGTGATGGTTGGGAACAATGTATCTCACGCTAACAATAGAACAAGAAGAACATTTAAACCAAACTTATTTACTAAGAAGTTTTATGTTCCATCTGAGGATGCATGGGTAGATTTAAAAGTATCTGCTTCAGGTTTAAGAATTATAGATAAATTAGGAATTGAAGGTGCAATTGAATATGCAAGAAAAAAAGGCTTAATCGCTTAATTATTCCTCAAAAATATTTTAAAAGCTTGTTCATTACGTGAACAAGCTTTTTTTTTAACCTTTTTACAGTATCACAACGTTAAATTAACTTGTAGTTAAATTTATTACGATAATTTTACTAAATGAATGATGTAACACTTTTTTTTGGTTACAAATTCAAATGAGTACAAGTCGTTAAAAGTTCATGATCATAATATAAAATACAAGCTACTTGAATAACAGCAAATGGCAATTAAAAAACAAATTATACACATATGAATAATGAATTAAGTGTAAAAAAGCCTCTACTTCAATCGTTTACATTAATTGGTAGCTTAACCACAGTTCTTTTAGTAATTATAGGAATCGTATTTTACCTCATTAACAACTCTAACAATTTCCAAAATGAAATTGAGAAAGTTAAAAACAATATAAAAGACATACAAAGTTTAGAATATCAATTTCAACTTTTTAATTGGAAGGAAAAAGATTTTATCATCAGCGGTACACATGCTAATATCAGTTTACAAAATCAAAAAATAAATCAAAGCAAAGAAATTTTGCGTCAGCTTAAAGAAAATTCTAGTTTTACTGATGAAATTTTAAAATTGGAGTTACAAGAAATTGAGATAGCTTTAGATAGCTTATTTTTTACACTTCCCATTTTAACCAAAAAGTACCAAGAACGCGGATTTAAAGATTATGGATTGGAGGGGAATTTAAGGAAATCTGTTCATGAATTAGAAACTCAAAGTGTAAATAAAGAAATTATTTTGATGTTAAGAAGACACGAAAAAGATTTCTTTTTAAGAAAAGATTTAAGCTATCAAGAAAAATTTACCAAGGAAATTGATAAGTTTAAAAATTATATCCAAACTAATTTTGATTTTACAGAGCAAAAAATCTATCTAAACTTAGTAAACAATTATCAAAATAACTTTAATGCAATTGTAGAAATAGAAAGTGAAATTGGTTTAACCGATTTTGATGGAATTAAAGGTAAAAGATACGATTTTTCGAATTTTACCTTAGCCAAAATTGTACAAATTGATGAATATGTTGATGAAAAAATTAACAAAATCGTTTTTAACTCTAAATTGTTTTTTGCCATATTTTTTGTAGCATTTTCATTAGTTTATTTTTTACAAATCAAAAAAATAATAAACAAAATTGAAAAACCTTTTACCTATTTTCAAAAAAACATTAGTGCATTATCAATTGGTCATTCAATCTTAAAAGTTGATAAAGAAAAAATTGATAAAATGATGTTGGCTGCGGTGGAGCCCATTGAGGAAATAGATTTAAGATTAAGTAAATTACAAAACTTTGCCATTGCTATTGGTAAAAAGAATTTTGATGAAAAATTAGATTTAAATATCGAACAAGATGAACTAGCAAAAAGTTTATCCAACATGCGAGATGAATTGAAAAAAACAGATGAACTAGACAAACAAAGAGCATGGTTATCCGAATCCATCAATCACTTTATTGAAGAAACTAGAAATATTCAAGACAATATTGAAGAGCTTTTAAAAGTAGCTTTAATTAATATTTGTAGAAGAAATAATTTTAATCAAGGTGCATATTTTTTATACAACGATAGTAAAGATGTTTTGGAAATGAAGGCTGCTTATGCTTTTGATCGACAAAAATACAATTACAAAGAAATTCCTTCGAGCGACGGTTTAATTGGTCAGTGCTTTTTAGAACAAAAAATGATTAAACTTAGCGAAATTCCTGAAGGATTTTTTAATATAACCAGTGGAATTGGAAAAGCTTTACCTAAAAATGTTTTTATATTTCCTTTAATTTATGAAGATAAAGTAATTGGAGTTTTGGAATTAGCAAGTTTTTATATTTTACAAGATTTTGAAATTGAATGGTTAGAAAAAGCAAACGAACATATATCAGGTATTATTTTTAGATCCAAAGCACAAGAAGAACTTAAAACTTTGTTTGAAGAAAGTAAAGAAAATCAAGCAAAACTAAAAGAATCGGAAGAGCAATTACTTCAAAACCTAGAAGAAATTAGAGCCACGCAAGAAGAAATGGAATTACGCGAACAACAGTATTTGCAAAAAATCAAAGCGCTGGAGGAGAAACCGGAAAATTTAAATTAAGCTTTTCTATTTTTTATCAAAGCTAAGATTTGTTTTACATCCACAACTTTTATAACAAAAAGTAAAGCCACAAATACAGGAATTAAAAACAACATAAATATAAAATTTCTTGTAAATTGATGCAATCCAAAAGTTGCTACAGTAAATAAAACTAAAGCAAATATAAATTTTAAAAAATGCTTGTATGGTATGTTGAATTTCATGATTTTATAACACAATAAAATTTGTAATACGGCACAAAAATACTGGGTACTTACACTACTTAAAGTTGCCCCTAAAACACCTTGTGTAGGTATAAAATATAGGTTAAGTACTATGTTTAAGATAACCCCAAAAAAAGCAATCCAATTTAGTATTTTCATTTCGCCCTTTGCTGTTAATAAGGCTCCATACGTATAATTTACCCCCATAGGCACAATAGATAACAACAAAAAACCAAATACCTTTGCAGATAACTCTAAATCTGTTGCATTCATCAATACTCCATTTACTTTTTTAGAATATAAAAATCCGATAATATCCCCAGCGTAAACATGAAAAACGATTGCCGCAACAGCCAAACTAAATAACATAAAACCGCCAACGGATTTTAATAAGGATTGTACTTCTTTTTTTTGATGGATTAACTTCGCGAAAATTGGCAATAAAATAACCGAAATTAAAAATGCATAATTGTTTACTGCCATTAATATCCTAAATGATTGCGCATAAATCATATTGTGCCAAGCACCATTAGGCAACATTTGATCCAACATGATAGAATCCGAATACGAATATGCCATCATTAAAACTACAATTAAAGCATATGGAATACTTTTTTGCAGAATCAATTTATTAAATTTTGTATTCCACTCCAGTTTAAATACCTTTTTTTTCCATGATAATATACTTCCAGAAACAATTAAAGCCACTAAATACCCAATAAACTGAATTCCAATAAATAACGGAATTGAAATGGTGTAATAGTTCGTTAAAAATATAAATGCAATAAAAATCAACATCACTAACCTATCCGTTATAGATATTAAACTATCCACTTTAAACATTTGTAGTGCAGTAAAATTGGAACGCATAAAAAGGATTAAACTTAATAAAACCTGATTAAAACCTAAAATACTTATATACATAAAATTTTCACCCGTATAACCCAGTATTACAGCCACTAGCAACAATACTAAACAGTATATTACAGATAAAATTATACGTAAACTTAATAGTTTAGGGAAGTAATTTTTAAATTTTGATGGAACCGCAGCAATTTTACGATTGTTAAAATTATTGATACCCACATCCAATAAAACACTAAACAACATGGATATATTAAACAAAACAAAGTAAATTCCATACTCCTCTTCTGTTTCTCGTTGCACCCACAAATCTGCTATAATCCATAAAGGTTTAGCAAATAAATTGGTTAATAATAATATTCCGAAATTTATAAAAAACGATTTCCGCATAAATTACTCGGCTTGTTTTTTCGATTTTTTTCGCAAAGTATTATGCGGATGAAAATAAATAAAAACCGAAATAGCTACAGTGTAAATTAAACCCGTTTTAAGCATATTTAAAAACTGCATTAATAAGGCTTGAAAAACAATTACAGAATTTGGAATTTGATTAAAAATAAACTGTACCAACAAGGTAGCCACAGCGGTGTACAAAGCAAACAAAACACTAATTTTAGTACCAGTGTACATTGCCTTTTGGAAACTAATTTCGTAGTTTAAAGGTTTAGTAAACATCCAATAAATTACAGCTAAAATATAAGCTATCAAAATCAAACGAATAATACTGTACACCCATTTTGCCATGGATAAATTTTTATCTAAACTATTTTGTAAAATTTGGTATTTCGCTTTGGGTAAATCTTGTAAAAAACTACGTTCGTTTGGCGAAAGTTCTTTTACTAGTTGTAAGGAATCTTGAGGCGCACCAGTAATTGCCATACGGTTATCTTCCGAAATCTTAAAAAATGATTGAATTTCATCCGATTGTAATTCGGTAAATTCATTAGGATTGAAAAATACCGAATAAATAACGATATACGTTAAACAAACTAAAACAAAAGCACCTATTCCAAATTTTAACTGCATGGTACAAAAAATAAAAAGCTCCAAAAGTTATTTTGGAGCTTATAAATTAACTATTAATACTAATTAAAAATTCGTTGTTATCTTGCGTGTTACGAACTCTATCTTGTAAAAACTGCATGGCTTCTTGCGCATTCATATCTGATAAAAACTTACGCATTGCCCAAATACGTTTCAACGAATGCGGATCTAACAATAAATCATCTCTACGAGTACTGGATAAATTTAAATCAATAGCAGGATACATACGTTTGTTAGCAATTTTTCTATCCAACTGTAACTCCATATTTCCTGTACCTTTAAACTCTTCAAAAATAACCTCATCCATTTTGGAACCTGTATCCACTAAAGCAGTTGCTAAAATAGTTAAAGAACCACCATTTTCAATATTTCTTGCCGCACCAAAAAATCTTTTAGGTTTGTGTAAAGCATTTGCATCCACACCACCCGATAAAACTTTTCCAGATGCCGGAGATACCGTATTGTATGCACGCGCTAAACGTGTAATAGAATCCAATAAAATAACCACATCATGTCCGCACTCTACCAATCTTTTAGCTTTTTCTAAAACTAAATTTGCCACTTTAACATGTTTTTCAGCAGGCTCATCAAAAGTAGAAGCCACCACTTCTCCATTTACACTACGTGCCATATCGGTAACTTCCTCCGGACGTTCATCAATCAACAATACAATCATGTAAACTTCGGGATGATTTTTAGCAATTGCATTAGCTATTTCCTTCAGCAACATGGTTTTACCAGATTTAGGTTGCGAAACAATCAAACCTCTTTGTCCTTTACCAATTGGCGCAAACATATCTAAAATTCGCATCGAAATGCTTTGTTTAGGGCCTTCGCAAATATTAAATTTTTTATCAGGGAACAAAGGAGTTAAATAATCAAAAGGAACTCTACCACGAACTACTTCGGGCTCTTTTCCGTTAATTTCGATTATTTTGATTAAAGGGAAATATTTTTCACCTTCTTTAGGCGGACGAATTGTTCCTGTTACTGTATCTCCCGTTTTTAATCCAAATAATTTAATTTGATTTTGAGATACATAAATATCATCTGGCGAACTTAAATAATTATAATCCGATGAACGTAAAAAACCATATCCATCCGGCATAATTTCCAAAACCCCTTCACTCGTTACAATTCCATCGAAATTGTAAGCTGGAGTTGTTTCAGAATTTCTTTCCTGATTATAAGGACGATCATATCCATTATTTCTTTCTCCAGTTTTGTTATCGTAAGTTTTTTCGGTTTGATTAGGATTACGATTTTCTGAATTTCTTTCTGGATTAGGATAAGGGCGGTTTTCGCTTGTTCTTTCGGGCGCATTATTTACACGCTCTGTATTTCTTTCTTGCGAAGAATAATTTCTATTATCAGCCGGTCTTTCGTTGTTCGTGTTACGATTTTCCGGATTTCTGGGATGATTAGGATTTCTATGTGGAGGACGTTCGCCTTTATTAAAAGGAGGACGCTCTGGTCTTTCAGTTCTTTCCACACGATCAGTTCTTTCCACACGTTCTGCACCTTCCTCTTTCACCTCATCATAAGCTCTATGAGGTGCTCTATGCGGTTTATTGATTCTTTCGTTTCTAATCGGGCGCTCTATTCGTTCCGCTCTAATTTCCGTATTTTCTTTTGTAGGCAAAGTATTTTCTGCTTTCACCTCCACTTCAATCTTTTTTTCAGCTTTAGGAGTATCCTTCACCAAAGTTTCCACTTCATTTTCAAAAGGTAATTCAGCTTCTTTAGCAGATTTCTTCTTAGGTTTAGAAGCTTTTTTATCTTCAACAACTTCACTTGTAACTGGCACTTTTTTTAAAATAGCCTCAACCATTTCGGTTTTTTTCATTTTTTCTAGGTTATTTACACCTAAAGTTTCTGCAATTTCTTTTAATTCAGATACTAATCTTTTGCTCAATTCAGATTTCTCGAACATTCAATATTTTTTTAATTGGAATTTTTTTTTGACAAAAAAACAACGGAGGTAGTTCTAATACTTTAAATGTTTAATGATGAAAGAATTCAAATAATCACAAACTTGAAAGTCTTTATTCGATTAGAAACTAAACAACTGGTGTTTCCGAATGCAATTTTAGTGATAATTTATCTATTTTACCAAAAAGTTGGTGTATTATTTTATATATATTTGCAATCTGTAAATATTCAATACGTATAAAAACTTAAATTTATGATACAGCGCATACAAAGTATTCATTATTTAATAGCCGGAATTTTTCAGCTATTATTTTCATTTTCAGTTCTTTTCACTTTTAACCCCACTGCTAACCCAACCGAAATTTTGTATTTTACAGCAAAAGGAATTCAAAATCAAAATTTTGAGCTTTTGGTTGCCGATTATAAAAATTTCATTTTATGCATCTTTAATGCTGTATTAATTTTTGCTGTAATATTTTTATTTAAAAAACATGCATTACAACTTAAATTAACTCGTTTGTTTAGTTTAATTGTTATCGTAGAGGCTTTTTTCATCTTTTTATCTTACCAAAATATTAGTGCTCAAGGAAGTGTTACGGTGGGTTGGGAAATTATTTATTTACCCATTTCGTTGGTATTTTCATTAGCTGCTTACCGCAAGGTAAAAAAAGATTGGGAGTTGTTAAAAAGTGTGGACCGTATTAGATAAAAAAGTGCAAAATATTCAAGTTTCCGTTATCATTGTTAATTATAAAACACCGCAATTACTTCACAATTGTATTGCATCCATCTATGCACATACTTTAGATGTAAATTATGAAATTATTGTAGTAGATAATCAATCGGAGGACGAATCCGAAACATTGATTAAACAAAATTTTCCCCAAGTAATTTGGATCAATGCAGGTGCAAATTTAGGTTTTGGAAAAGCCAATAATTTAGGTATTAAAAAAGCAAAAGGCGAATATATTTTGCTTTTAAACTCGGATACAGATTTATACGAAAATGCTATTTTTAAAACCATACAATTTTATCAAAACAACCCTAAAATACGATTAGGTTTAGTGGGGTGTAAAATTCAAAATCGCGATTTTTCCCTACAACCCAGTGCCAATTACTATTTTCCTGGTTTAAGAGATTTGGCAGAGGAAAATGCTTTGGTACTTTTAGTTTGGTGCAGATTATTAGGTAAAAATATTTTGAAAAACATTGATAAATACAATAAATTAAATACCACGCATGCTTTACCTTGGGTAGGTGTACCTTTTGCCATGATTAAAAAATCTACTTTTGAGGAAACAGGTGGTTTTGATGAAGATTTTTTTATGTACTCGGAGGATAAAGAATTAAATTACCGTTTACAAAAATTGGGTTATCAAAATTATTTTTTCCATGAAACCGGAATTTTTCATGTAAATGGCGGAAGTGCTGGATTTGCTGCAAAAAGGTCGCGACAAATTTTGGTGTCCAAATGGTTGTTTATTTTAAAAGCACACAGTAAATCATATTATTTCACATACATCCTATTGCAGTACTTCAATTTTATAGTAGATGATCTTTTTTATTCCCTAGCCTCCATCAGAGGAAAATCTACTCCAAATGATATCGAAATAGCCAAAAATCGTAAGTTTTATTACAAATGCCTTCGTACTTACGCTTGGAAAATCCCTTTCCAATACAAACCATTTATTCACTCCTCCCCTACTTTTTTAAACACCTACAACGATCCTATTTAAAAAAACCACTCTCATTAATTTATTGTAAAACCTTGTCAAATTTTTAAACTAAAGCAGTTAACTTAAAAACTTAGTTCATACAAAAAAATATAATATATTATGCATTTGATTAAATTTTAGTATATCTAAATAATAAAATATGCATTATTATGTTTAAAGCAATTACAAAAAATACAGTGAATGGATTTAAAAAAACTATTTACATATCCGGTTGGTTGGCGGATTCTATTTTTTTAAGTGCTTTATATCGGATGATTTCTTTTACTGGTTTTTGTTCGATTTTACTTTCGAGCCACGAAATGATGTCAAAATATACAAAAGCTCGTTTTTCGTATGGATTGGATGTTAATGGCAACAATTGATCTTTTAATTCTTTAAAACCTGCTGTTAATTCATCGTTAGTTTGAATGGTATTTAAGCGTTTTAAAAATCGTAAAATTCGGGTTTGGAAAAAATGTAAATCGTCCTTTTTTCCTAAAAAACGATAGGTACTTTTTATATAATACTCCACCAAATCATCGTTGCGCAATTCGTAATGCGAAATCAAATTTAAAATACGCGCAAAACATAAAATATCACTGCGTAAATCCTCATCTCGTGCATTAATAATTTGGTTTAACCAATACACCGCATTTTTATAATCGTCGTTCCCAAAATACATACAAGCAAATTTGTAATAATATATTAGCTTACTGTGTTCGTTAAATTCGTCCTCAAATACTTGTAACTGTTGCGCAATATCATTAATTTGTTGCACACCTTTATCAAACTCTCCCAACATAAAATATTTATCTAAAGTATGTTTGGAAGAATATTTAAAAAGTAAAAACAATAAATTTTCGTTTAAATTTAAATCGACTCTATTTTTAATCGATTCGAACTTTAAACTGGTTTGAATAAACTCCTCGTATCTACTGAGTTTGTACTGACTATCTAATAAATTATTAATCGCCTTAATGTAACTCTCGGTTTTGGAAACAATTAAGTCGGGTTTTTTATCATATAAATTTACCCATTTTAAAGCATAATCATAAGCACGGCGAGAATCCTGAATAAAAAAGTAATAACCAACCAAAGCATTGTACAAATTAATTTTTTCCTCGGCAGATAAATCTTCCTCTTTAAAAGCAGGTAGTGTAGAGTATAAAAAGCTATTTACTATCTCAAAATCTTTGGAGTTCCTTGTAAAACCAAACTTGGTGTATAAACCATATAATTTGGTGGATAAATTAGAAAAAGTAATTATGTTGGATATCTTTTTTTGCAACTCGTTCCCTTCAGGTATTAAGGCATCAATTTTTTCCTGAATATCTCTTTTTACTAACTTAGATGCTATTTTTTTCTCCATTTCGTGCACCTCCAACAAATACGTATTGTTTTCATATTTTATACACATTTCTTTAGCCTTTTCGATATGTTTATTACTTTGGGTGTATAAACATTTGTTGTATAAAATGGCTGCATTATCTAAATTTTCCCTAATCTTTAAATTCACATCATTATCGCCATGTAATAAACGTAAGCTTTGTAAAATTTGCTTGTATAAATGTTGTTTAATGTTAGGCAACTGATCCGGATGAATTGATTTTTCCTTACTTAAAATTTTATCCTCACTGTACTCCTTTTGCGCATTAATCATATCAAACAATTTTAAAAACTTTGCATTTTCCCCACCCTTATGGCGTGTTGCAAACAATTTAAAATGCCTTTTTTCGCCTTTACTCAACGATTGTATTAACTGAAATAATTGATCGGAATTTTTGCTAGACATAATATTTGGTTTGATTGCAAATTTAAAATAATAATCGCATAATCAGATAATTAAAATTAAATAAATTATAAAAATCTTAAAAAACAGAGTTTATACATCGTATCAAAAATTATAAATCAGTTTTAAAGCTAAAACAAGAAAACTAAATTTGGGAACTGAAATTATTAGAATTACTATTTTATATGATTGAAAAAGTTGACATTTTTGATACAACCTTGAGAGACGGCGAGCAAGTCCCAGGTTGTAAATTAGTAACAGAAGAAAAAATAATCATTGCCAGAAAACTAGAGGAATTGGGTGTGGATATTATCGAAGCAGGTTTCCCAGTATCTAGTCCAGGGGATTTTAATTCGATTGTTGAAATATCTAAAGCTATTTCTTTACCAACTATTTGTGCTTTATCTCGTGCTGTTGAAGCGGATATTGTTTCGGCAGGAAAATCCTTAGCTTTTGCAAAAAAAGGAAGAATCCATACAGGTCTAGCTACTTCTGCTATGCATCGCGAACATAAATTGCGCATGACGGCGGAACAGGTTTTGGAAAAAGCGGCTTTTTGTGTTTCCTTAGCAAAACAATTTGTGGATGATGTAGAGTTTTATGCCGAAGATGCGGGTAGAACTGAAAACGAATATTTAGCCCAAGTTTGTCAGGTTGCACTAGATAATGGCGCAACAGTTTTAAATATCCCTGATACAACTGGTTATTGCTTACCGCACGAATATGGTGCTAAAATTAAATACTTAAAAGATAATGTTAAGGGTATTGAGCGTGCTAAATTATCTACACACTGTCATGATGATTTAGGATTATCTACTGCGAACTCTATTTATGGGGTTATCAATGGTGCGCGACAAATTGAGTGTACCTTAAATGGAATTGGTGAAAGAGCTGGAAACACTTCGTTAGAGGAGGTTGTTATGATTTTAAAACAACAACAAAGCTTAAATTTATATACCAACATCAACACTAAGTTATTAAACGAAACTAGTAAATTGGTGAGTTATATGATGAATATGCCTGTGCAAGCCAATAAGGCTATTGTGGGTGATAATGCTTTTGCACATTCATCTGGTATTCATCAAGATGGTGTAATTAAACACCGCGAAAATTACGAAATTATTAACCCAGAGGATGTGGGTGTTAATGCATCGCAAATTTTATTAACGGCTCGTAGTGGTAGAGCTGCCGTGGCTTACAAGGCTAAATTAATTGGTTATGAGCTTACGAAGGACGAGTTAAATATTGTGTACGCTAACTTTATTTCTGTTGCGGATAAACAAAAAGAAGTATTAGAAGATGATTTGAAAAAAATTATCGATAGTAGTTTATAAAAATTAAAGAAAAAGCATACTTATGCAGTGCGCTTTATTTTTAATTGATACAATATCCTTATTATTTATTTCACAAAAAAATACTAATCATGAGTAAAAAAACTTTATTTGATAAAATTTGGGATAAACATGTGGTTTCATCTATTCCTGATGGTCCGGATGTTTTTTATATCGACATTCATTATATCCACGAGGTAACTTCTCCTCAAGCTTTTGAAGGCTTAAGAAAAAGAGGAATTAAAGTTTTACGCCCTAACCAAGTGGTTGCTACGGCTGATCATAACGTTCCTACCGAAAACCAACATTTACCTATCCAAAACGAATTATCTCGTTTACAGGTATCTAAATTGGTAAGCAACTGTGCAGAGTTTGGTATCGAATTATACGGTTTAGGACATGCTAACCAAGGAATTGTGCATGTTATCGGACCAGAATTAGGCGTTACTAAACCCGGAATGACGATGGTTTGTGGTGATAGCCATACTTCTACCCACGGTGCATTTGGTTGTATTGCATTTGGTATCGGAACATCCGAAGTAGAGCAAGTTTTAGCTACTCAATGTTTGTTACAAAACAAACCTAAAAAAATGTTGATTAATGTAAATGGTAATTTACAAAAAGGTGTAACTGCTAAAGATATTGTATTGTACATCATTGCTCAAATTTCTGCTGGTGGTGGTACTGGATATTTTATCGAATTTGCAGGTAGCGCATTCCGCCAATTATCTATGGAGG
>JACCDH011300184.1_pt1 | contig 12159 bp, 10 predicted proteins | sample 7442481 | NCBI WGS metagenome assembly JACCDH01 (sample SAMN15323433, study PRJNA562643) | freshwater metagenome | isolation source: river surface water | place: USA:Blue River Watershed | collected 2017-08-15
GTTGGCGTGGTAAATAATTTAAAATCATTTGCGCCATTGCTCGAACGCCCCACTGAATGGTTGGATTTGGTGAGGTGAACAATTTTAAAGGAATCAACTACTACTGCTGAAGGATTCGAGAGGATAATCCAGTCGCCCTCGGTTTGGGATAAATTAAAATTAGGATGGTATTGGTTACCTGAAACTAGGTTTCTTTTGGAACAAAAAACCATCTTAAAACCGTTGGCGGTGATGTTACCACTAGGAATTTGCCATTTAGTTAAGTTTGTTGCTTTGTCTGAAAGGTACCAACCTGTTAGGTCTACAGACGCTGCGGTAGTGTTGTAAAGCTCAATCCAATCTTCTCTTTCACCAAAGGCATCGGTAGGTCCGGTAACATTTGAACAAGAATATTCATTGACCACTACTTGCGAAAATACAAGTGCCGGAAAGAGAAAAAGTATGGAGAGTAGTAAGTGTTTCATTTAGCTTGTTTTAGCTGTACCAATATTACTGAAATATCAATTTTTATCCAAACAAACAAACGCAAGAACTTGAGAAAAGTTGTTTTTTTATTAACATTGCGAAAAAAAACATGAAAAGACTCAGCATATTAATTACGATTGTCATTTTAGGGCTAGGTTTAAACGGTTGTAAAAAATACGAAGGCCAAGGTGGTCGAAGTAAAATAACTGGCAAACTCACCATTAATGAAAAGCTTTACATCAATGGTGCTTTGGCCCAAACAGTAAGTTATTCAGGAGCAACTGAAGATGTCTATATTGTCTACGGCACACAAGACAGCATTTTTGACGACAAAGTTGAATGCAATTACGATGGCACCTTTAGTTTCAACTTTCTATTTCCCGGAACTTACACTGTTTTTGCATACAACGAAGTATTTAACACGGGCAACAGCATCATCAACAACGATGACGACTACTACACTAAAGTTCCGGTCAAATTTACCATAGAAATTGGTAAAAATGAGACCAAAGATTTGGGTGAAATCATCGTTACAAGATAAGCATGCGCCACCTTTTTTTCAGTTTATTACTTATTCCAATTCTAGGTTGGGGTCAGAATAGTACCGTTTTTCAACTTTGGAATGAAGCAGGTGTATCTTACAAAGTCGATAAAAAGCAAAGTTTAGCTTTCGACCTTACCACACGACATGCCGCTGGGGGTTTGCAAACTATTTTCCCTCAGGTTTCCTACAAATACAAGATCAATAAGTATATACGGCCATCCATAGATTATCGTCTTATTAGTGATCGAAACCAAGAAGGGAACATGACGCTTCAACACAGGTTAAACGCAAACCTACAATTCAATAAAGAATTCGAACGGTTACAGGTAGGCCTAAGACTTCGTTATCAGTATTCGACCAACAGACTAGCTGCTAATTTTGAACCTGAATTTGGACAAGCGATTCGTATCAAACCAAGTCTTGCCTACGATCTTCAAAACACAGATTTAGAACCCCAAGTATCAATGGAGTTTTTTACTGGGCCAATGGATGGCCAAACCGGCTATCATTTGAATAGAATTAGGTGGAGTGCGGGGTTTGCTTATACTTTCAAAGGACCGCACTCGCTTGAAGTTGCTTATTTGTATGACCAACGCATCATGAGCCCTGGCGCCTTGAACCGCGCCATTTTAAGTTTTTCTTATGGCTATAGTATTGACAAAAAGAAAGAAAAAACGCCGGTTAAGCCACAACGAAACGGACGCTTTTTATAGTCTAATCTGAATAGTTGTCCAAAGCCAAACGCTCTAGAACAATTTCTAAATTCTCCTGCTTCTTTTTTTGACGCAAACCGATAGCTGTAGAGGTAAAGTATTGGTGTTGTTTGAGAAACTTCACTTGTATGGCATCCCACTCTTTTCTCGACTTGATTTTACCCATTTCAGTGAGCTCTTCGCGTAAATTATCGGCAATTTGTTCAAAATCGGAACGGCCTAAATAATCGAGGTCGGCATCGCAAATGATTTCTTGCAATTTATTGATGGGCTTGTGCGGGATTTGTGTGACGTGAATGAGTTCTACAATCGTTTTGACGTGTTGCTCTGTATAACCATACTTTGGCAGAATTTCTTGCGCCATTCGCGCACCAATAGCCTCGTTGTGGTCGTATTGTTCAATAAAACCTGCATCGTGAAAAATTGCCGCAGTTTTGAGCAAGAAAAGACCTTCGTCTGTTACGCCTTCAAGTAAGGCTATGCGCTCTACAGATTTCACAACATCTTTGGTGTGGTTGATTGAGTGGTAATAAAGACTCGGCGCTAGGTTTTTTTCGAGTATACCCATCACGTGGTGCTCTGTTTTGTAGTATTTGATAGAGCTGTAATGGTGTAATTTTTTAATTTCCTCAAAGCGAGAATTGGGGATGAGACCTTCGCCGTTGACAGAAAGTTCAGGCTTGATGCGCTGGACCACATACATGTCTACTTTGGTGCGTGATTTCGTGAGGGCCTTGCCTTTATAGTCGCACTCAAAATAAGGTTCGATTTGCTGAAAGGTGTTGCCGGTAATGGTCACCTTGCCGGGTTCGCCGAGCATCTCCATGCGCTGTGCGAGATTTACAGAAGACCCCCAAACGTCGTAAGCCAGGCGGATATTTCCGATTATTCCTGCAATAACAGGCCCGGTATTGATGCCAAGGCGAATTTCCCAGTAGTCTTCGTGGTCAGCGATGGCCTCGTACTTGAGTTTATCCATAAACGCTTGGATCTGCAAAGCAGCACAGCAGGCGTCTATAGGATTGGTAGAGTTTTCTACTGGCACACCACCAGCACACATATACGCATCTCCGATGGTTTTGATTTTCTCTAAATTATTGGCCTGGATAATCTCATCAAATTTCTGAAAAAGCATGTCTAACTTCGAGACAATCCGGCTTGGCGCCATGGATTCTGAGATACGCGTAAAACCCACCACATCGGTAAACATGATTGAAACTTGCTTGAAACCCTGTGCTTTTACTTTGCCATTGCGCTTGAGTTCAATGACAACTTGAGAAGGTAAGGTATTGAGCAACCATTGTTCGGTGCGGTCTTTTTCTTTTTGAAGTAAGGCTTGTTGTTCCTCAACTTTGTGTTTTTCTTGCTCTAACAAACGCTTTTGCTCTTCAATTTTAGTCTTTTGAAGGCGAATTTCTTTGGTGCGTTCTGCAATTTTAACCTCAAGACGAACCTGATTTCTACGCGAAGTTTCGATTCTACGTCTGATAAAAACGAGAACTAGTAATAAAAAAATGGAGGCTGCCAAGATAGACAGCCACCATGATTTAAAAATAAATAAGATGAGCAACAGGCTCATATAGATCGGGTTTTGAGTTGAGGTAAAATTACATAGACTCTTTGTAATTACGCATATACCGACCTAGAACTTATAAAACCAACTCGCCATTGGCAAAGGGAATGAAATATCTTGTGTAATAACGCCTGCCAAACTTATTTGGAAAGCCTTAGAGTCAGAGCGCTGAAAACGCATTCCAGGCATAAGAATGAGTATATTTTGATCATTTGGAGTGTACCAAGATGCTGGTTCCCATGGGCTAACAACAACCTGCTGCAAGATCCAAGATCCATTGATATTCTCATATTGTGGCTCATAATATTGTGAACCAAAAACCCTTGAGGTTTCTTTAGCCATAATGAACATGCAATCGTAAATGAAGTTGGCTTTTTTACCCACTTTTGTTTGGCCTGCCAATCCGATGATTGGTGCCTCATAGGCATCATTTCCGTATTTTACTAGCTCTTGAACAGGAATATCTGGAGGTAATCCATTCACTGCGGCATAAACTCCTGGAACTAAGATTTCTTTTTGATTGTAATCTCCATTGTTAAAATGCCCATAACCTACTGACAAAGTTACATTAGTGCGGCGGTCGCCATAGGTGATCATGCCCCAATACAAGCCACCAAAACCACGTCCCGAATTCAGATAACCAGAGGTGCCTAGGAGCGCGCCAACCCCATAATTGATTTTTGGATTTGCAGTACCGCGGGTATACTTCAAAGCCAAAGCCAACGGTGAACCAATCCAGGTAGACATCACGCCGACAGAAAAATCTTTGTGAACGGCAAAATGCACCTCGGGGCCATATAAGTTAACCATGGCATAGTTCTCGCCTTTTTTAATCGGAAAACAATTGGTAGTAAACTGATAGCGAGTGGTAAAAACACCTGCGCTATTGAACTCTCCTTTTTTGACGTCGTCGACTAAATCAAGCGGTCGCATAGATTTGATATCGCTTTTAGGAATATAAATTTTACCTAATGACTTGGTTTCAATGAGTACCTCTCGACCGTCGTCGGAAAGAATGAGACCGACGTATTCATTACCATCGTACTTTACTACAAGATATTTTGTGGTGTCAGTTGCAGGTGCTGCTGTACTGGGTGTTTGCGCATAAAAACTCTGGCTTCCGAGGAAGAAGAACAAAATAGGAAGAAGTGCTGAAAAACTAAGTCGAATTTTCATGGTGTTCAAAATTGATTTTTAAAGAGTAAAGCTAGTTATTACGATACAAAGGGCAAAAAAGTGTTAAAAATACTACAACCTGAAAAACCAACTGGCCATTGGCAAAAGGTGAGGATAACCGTCAAATATCAATCCAGTTAAACCGAATTGAAAGGATCTGGATTCGGTTTTTTGCACGCGAATACTTGGCATGAAGATAAAAACGTTCGTTTTCTCAATCTCATATTGATATTCTTCAAATGGTTTTACCGTAATTTGTTGTAGTGTCCACTGACCATTCACATTAGCTGATTCAGGGAAAATTTTTTGAATCCCATCACGGGTGGGAACTGTTTGAGTGAAAATCAAGAGACAATCATATACAAAACTGACTTTCTTTTTTAGTCTTATCTGACCTGCTAAACCAATTGTTTCAACTTGAAATAAATTTTGATTGACCTTGATCTCTTCAAGAACAGGAATTGGTGGTCTTTCTCCGTCAATAGCTTGATAAACTCCTGGTACCAATACTTTATATTTATGATATCTTCCAACGTCAAAATAACCATATCCTAATGAAAGTGTTAAGTTGTTTTGCCGTGTGCCATATGTAATCATTCCCAAATGAAGTCCTCCATATCCTTTGGCTTCATTGTAATAAACCGAATTTCCGAGTAAGGTTCCAAAACCATAATTGATTTTTGGATTGGCAGTTCCTCGCGTGTATTTCAAGGCGAGCACTAAAGGCGAGGCAATCCAGGTGGTCATGACACCAATAGAAAAATCTTTATGGACAGCAAAATGTACTTCAGGTCCGTATAAATTACACATGGCGTAGTTTTCACCTTTTTTGATTGGGAAGGAACTGGTGGTTAACTGATGGCGCGTAGTAAACACAGCTCCTCTATTGAATGTTTCCATTTGTGGATCACTCTTTGCGTCATAAGGCTCAATTGACTTGATATCAACTTTAGGGATTTGTATCTTGCCAAGAGAATGCGTCTGAAGCCATACGGCATTGCTATCTTGCGAAAGAAGTAAGCCGACATATTCGGTTCCATCTGCAGTAATAACAAGGTAAATTGAATCATCCGTTGTGGTTTCAATTTTGCTGGGAATTTGCGCAAAAACGCCCTGACTTCCGAAGAAGCAGAGCGTCAATGCGAAACACAATCTATTGAAAAGACGTGCTATCATTTGAGTATAGCTAGATGAGTTGGCTAATAATAACGTTGCGGGCTTTGCTTATTAATTGGTTGTTTGCTTTTTTGAACATTAAAGCCCATGTTGATGCCAACGAAACCACCGCCTTTTTGAGAGCTGTAAAATAAGTTCACCGGAATGTTGAGTGCTCCAGCCTGAAAAGTGCGGCCAAATGCAACTAAGAAAGAGGTTGCCAAACGTTTTGAACCCTCTTTGTCAAAATGCTCTGTGAAACCACCAAAAGGCTCAAGAATTATTTCACCTGTTGAAAGGAGTTCTTTTCCGCCAGAGGCCAACCACTCTTGTTGTGTATAGTATCCACCTTGGGCACCATACAAACCATCTTTATCTAAATAACCCGTTGAAGTAGACTTCACACCAAAGCGTGGGCCGAAAGCGAATTCCCAATTTGCTTTGCCAAAACGGAAACCATTCAATAATGAGAAAGAAGGAATGAACTGACTTTGCTCTAGGCCTGAAATATTAATAATACCTTCAACCAAAGCAGAGAAATTTTCTGTCCCTACATATTGTCCTTCGATCTGGTAACCAATCATGGAGGTAAATGGCTGGATACCCAAACCGCCATATATTTCAGGTCGGGTTGCAAATTCTGCGACATCGCCAGTCATGGCTGCAAAACCAATTCGCGGACCCGAATTGTTTACTTTACCAATATTGTTGGAAGTAATCAATTCATTTTTAAATGCCAAACGGTCCGTAAGTACTTTGTCTATGGTGAGGCCATGCATTTCGGCAATAACGATTTCTACCATGCGTTGAACCTCCAACTCTTGGTTGTCAAATTCACGAACTGCAGACTTGTAAAGTGCTTGCCCTTTGACATCGATGATTTTGATGGTAACGACAATTTTATTGCCTAAACCGTCAATAGAACCCGACATAACGTAATCTACTTTAAGTTCTTCACCTAGTTTAGAAAGACAAGTTTGGCCATAACAACCCACTTTGTATTCTTCTTTCGCTTTGATGACTTCGTTCATATCAAACTCATCGTAAACTTTGTACTTATTGATTTTGATGAGCTCTAGGCGCATCATTTTTGCCACTGACTCAGGTTTTACAGTTAGGGCGTTCACATTAGGATTCGCAACGGCAATAGTGTTACTTGGCTGCGCAAAATAACTAGCCATGCCACTAAAGAAAATGGCAACTAGTATAAATAATGATTGTAATTTTTTTGTTTTCATAACATACAATTTGATGCTACAAAGATTGAACAATCCTTCAAAGACGCAAAACTGAATTTCGGAGCTAAGTGTCCCTTAGTTGCGAAAAACGCAAGTGTCAAGATAAAAAGTCGAGGTCAGCCTCGATTTTCTTTCGAAACATACCTATTGTTTTCTCGAAATCGACAAAGAAATTGTTGCGCTCTCTTTCGTTCACAACACTAATGAGGCTAGAATTGGCCAACTGCTTATCGATAACTTGCTTGGCATCTTGCACATATTGAACGTCTGTAGTTTGAAGATAGTTCATGATGTTGTGCGAAAGAAACAAACCTTGTTTGTCTTTGCTCTCATAATAAAAGGCAGAATCGGCGTTAATGGTTTCGTTGAGGTACATTTCAAAACGATTGCCGCTGGCTGGTACTTGCGTGCCATAGATGAACTTCTTGCCGTGATCTGCTTGGTCTCTGAGATGCGCAGAAAACATCAATAGGCGGTCGCACAAGAACAGCGCATAATTGGGGTCTTCAAACTGATTGGACTTGTAATAATAAAGGATCTGTCGCAAAAATCCGCGCATGAGCTCTGGGTCGAATATTTCTACAGATGGGATGGTGTTGTACGATTGGAGAATGGCTTTGCCGAGTTCAAAAGCACGATCCGTTGTTTTTTCATGATGGAAAAGGACATTCTTGTAATCGGGGATTTGCAAATGCGTTTTGGCCCAAAAAAAGAGTTTGAAGCGCACCAATTGCGGAAAATTCAAGAGCTGAAAAAAATGTGTGTTGTTGATAGTCAGCATGATTTTTGGATCCTCCAAATGCCGAAGACGCTCAAAAGCTTCTAAAATGCCTTCCAAATAAGATTCCAAGGAAAAATCGTAGGCATTGAGCGGTGTGTAACGAAATATCACATTTGTTTTTTGCTGCTGTATGAGCGAATCAAAGGAGATGTCGAATGTTTTACAGAGCCTTTTGAGTTCGTCAATGGTAAGGGCTGTTTCGTTGCGCATGCGCCTGTAGGCAGCATCCATGCTGATATGTAAAGTTTCACTTAGGATGTGTCCTAGGGCGTCGCCGGGTGGAAGCTTCGCTTTGATGAGCTGTAATAACTGATCTTGAACTGTTTCCATGCTTAGAATTTATAAAACCAACTGAGCATTGGTATTGGAAAAGAATATTGATTGACTTCAAGTTGGTAGTTGACGGTTTCTTCGCGACGGCCAATGACGCCAGCAAGTGTTACCTGAAAAGCGCGGTTTTGGTCTTTTTGAAAACGCATCCCAGGCATGATGACAATATTGGTGCTTTTGACCTCCACAAATGGATCGTTGTAGACGACCGAACTTGGCTGACCCGTATTGGGGTCGTAGAAATATTGAATTTGTTGATCGGTAAAAATTGTTCGTTTGTTTCCGCCTATGATCATGACATCCCAAATAACACTCGCTTTTTTACCCACTGCTGTTATCCCAGAAACACCGACTATTGGAGTTTTGAAACCCCCTACTTTGTTTTCGTAAGTGAGCATTTCGGGAATTGGAAAGCTGTAAGCACCTTGACTGAAAACAGCTGCATAAGTGCCTGGTTGATAATACGAATTCTGACTAGTAAAAGAAAAACCGGAATTGAAATAGCCATAACCCAAAGAAAGAGTGGCATTGCTGCGGCGCGTTCCGTAAGTTGCCATTCCCCAATGCAAACCACCGTAGCCTTTTGCTTGGTTGAAATAACCGGAAGAAGCCATAATAGTTCCTAAACCAAAATTGAGTTTCGGATTTTGGGTCGGAATTGTGTACTTCAAAGCCAAAGCAATTGGGCTTGCTATCCAGGTTGCCATGATGCCTACACTAAGATTCGGAAGCACACCAAAATGAACCTCAGGGCCATACAGATTGATCAGCGCGTAATTCTCTCCTTTTTTGATAGGGAAAGCGTTGGTCGTAAATTGGTAACGCGTGGTAAAGACGCCTTGTCCGAGGTATTCACCTGCTTTGTAGTCAGTAGATTCATCAACCTTTGAGATACTCTTCACTTCTGACTTAGGAATATATATCCTGCCCAATTGTTGGGTCATGATGAGTAATTCCCGACCGTCGTCACTTAAAATTTGCCCAACATACTCGATGCCATTATTGCGCACAATTAAATATTTAAGGGTGTCGCCATCTTGCTTTACGACCTGTGCATTGGTAAAGTAAGCACATATCAAGATCAAAAACAGGCATAAATTTTTCATAGTATTCTGGATGTTAATTCAGTTAAAATTAAGCATTCGTATAAGTTCTTTGCACACGAGGTGAGATACTTGTAAGAATTTCATAGGGAATTGTCTGTGCGTTGCTAGCAAAATCAGCTAAAGTTTGCTGTGTGCCAATAATTTCTACTTCGGCATCCGGCCGTACATTAGGGGCTAAAACCATAATCATGTCCATGCAAACCCTGCCAACTGTGGGGCAAAATTGCCCATCGATGACAACGCCACCTTTTCCATTGCTTAAATTCCGCTTGAACCCATCTGCGTAACCAACTGGAATAATGGCTATTTGTGTATCGTCTTGAATTATATCGGTGCAACCATAGCCTACGCTGGCCCCTTTCTGAAGGTATTTTAATTGTGAAATTTGACTTGTCCAAGAAAGAACAGGTTTGAGTTTCGCAGCAAAATTGGGGTCGTGATTGACGCCAAACAAACCAATGCCTAAGCGGACCATATCATATTGCGCTTCCGGAAAATGTGCTGCTCCTTCTGAGTTCAAAAGGTGTCTGATAAAAGCATAAGGTAGAACCTGCTGAAATTGTGCACAAACACGGTTAAAAATATCTATTTGTTTGACATTCATGGGGTGTTGTGGATCATCGGCACAAGCCATATGACTATATATACTTTTGACCATTACCTCTGGCTGTGCACTGATCGTTTGAATAAGTCGTTCTATTTGCTCAGGTAAAAATCCTAAGCGGTGCATGCCAGTGTCAATTTTCAGGTGAATTGGGTAAGCTTGAATTTGCTGCGCAATTAACGTACGAATAAAAGTGTCTAGGTGCTCCAAACTATAAATGGCGGGCTCGAGCTGGTGGGCTACACAGACCTCAAAACTAGCAGGCTCGGCGTTCATTACTAAAATAGGCAGCTGAATGCCTGCTTGCCTCAACAACACGCCTTCGTCAGCATAGGCTACGCCAAAATAATTGACGCCTGAGCGCACCAACTGCTGGGCAATTTGATCGAGACCAGCGCCATAAGCTTGCGCTTTGACCATAGCCAATATTTGGGTAGTTGGCGCGAGTGTTTGCTGGTAAACTCTGAGGTTGTGTTGCAGCGCAGAAAGGTCATAGCGCACCACCGTGCTATGTGACTTGCGTTTCCATTTGGCCAAAAGTGCTTCTGCAAGTTGCTGTTGATTGCCTTTGATCAGGACAACATGATTGGTAATATCTGGAAGTATTGCGGGTAGTGCATCCCAAATAAAATATTGATCTATATGATGGGTAGCAAGTATCTGTAAAATGGCGTCCTTCATATGCGCTTGATTGGATGCAAGAACGCAACAAACCAGCTTAGGTTTTCCTTTTGCAGCTGAATTTAAAAATGCCAAAGAGCCCTCAAAGGCAAGTAAATCTAGGGTATAACTATCATTAATGAGTGTTGCGCCTTGTATGCCCTCAAAGGTTTCTAAACGATTGGCTAATTTGGGCAGCAAACGAACTGCTTCAGTTGTACAAACTCCAAATTGCAGCGCGCAAGCCAAGGCAATTTTGGCATTATACGTGCGAATAGGGTCTGAAAACGGGATGGCGCCAACCAGTTCTTCGAAATTGGTATTCGTATTCAACTGTTCGCCGTTTATGACCCACTTTACATTTTGGGCTAATAATTCAAGTGCGGCAGCATATGCCCCTTGATCCGGAAACTCATTTCTTAAACCGTTACTTTTATTGGTAATTACGCAATAGTCTGGTGCGATCATGGCTTGCAGGCGCTCCATTTCTCCGGGTTTAGTGATGGCAGCTTCAATGAGTGCGAGGTCGCCATCTAAAGGCAGTGCTAGCAGCGAAAGAGCAACCCCAAGCTGAGAATTATAACTTTTAGGACTGCGGTACACTTTAAGTTGCTCACTTAAAAGGTGAGCAATCCATTCTTTAACGGTGGTTTTGCCAATGCTCCCTGTAATTGCTACTATTGGATACTTTATTTTTTGGCGGTGAAATGCTGCCAATTTTTGCAGCGCAAGTAGCGCATCTTTCACCATAAAATAAGTGGCTTCAGGATGTGGTTTTCGCGGCTGTTCTTCTACGACAAAATTTCTAATTCCTTGATCGTAGGCACTTTCTATATAAGCCAAACCACTTTGCTTGGCGCCTTTTAATGCAAAAAACACCACACCTTCAGTGCGGATAATTTTGCGCGTATCGTAAGCGACTTCTCGAATGAATATCGGCTCGTTTGATCCAAGCATTTCGGCTTGGATAATTTCGGCAAATGCTGTGATAGTGAGCTTTAAATTCATTGCAACGCTTTTTGATAACAGCTTCGACACAAAGGTTGGTATTTTTCAACTGCACCTACCAAAACTTGCTGCGTTTGGGCTACAGTTCTGTGCGAGAATTGAGCTAATTTGCCGCAATGTACACAAACAGCATGAACCTTACTCACGTACTCAGCAATAGCCATGAGTTGAGGCATTGGCCCAAAAGGCACTCCCTTGAAGTCCATATCTAAACCCGCTACAATAACCCGCACACCTTTGTTGGCAAGATCACTACAAACTTGAACCACAGCCGCATCAAAAAATTGTGCTTCGTCTATGGCAACAATTTGTTCGCCTTGCCAACTATTCTGTATCTCAATCGCTGCTGCCACGCGCTTAGCTACCCAACTTTGCCCTTGATGACTTACCACAGCTTCTGTTGCATAGCGGTCATCAATGATCGGTTTAAAGAGTAAAATAGACTGTTTGGCAAATTCAGCACGCCTCAAACGACGAAGGAGTTCTTCGGTTTTACCAGAAAACATGGACCCACAAATGACCTCTATCCAACCTTGTTGTCCGTTTTCTTTGGTAAATTGCTCTAAAAACATACTGCTGTTGAATGAGATTGTGAAATGTTTTCTAATTTTGATTCGGTGGTAAATCATGCCGCCGATTGCACGAAATTAATAAGTTATAAGCAATGTCAGAAAAAAGTCCTTCTCTAATGATCAAAACAATTCTTGGACACCTCCAAACTGGTGTAGAAAAACTTGAATCCGGAGCTTTAAGCCCTGAAGATATGGAATTATTAGTCGAGGATGCCAAAGAGCTTTATGAGCGCA
>JACCDH010259929.1_pt1 | contig 12158 bp, 12 predicted proteins | sample 7442481 | NCBI WGS metagenome assembly JACCDH01 (sample SAMN15323433, study PRJNA562643) | freshwater metagenome | isolation source: river surface water | place: USA:Blue River Watershed | collected 2017-08-15
ATGTGATCAAGAAGGGATTGGCGCTGGTGTTGGCAGGTAGACCGAATGCGGGGAAGAGTACGTTGTTTAATGCGTTGTTGAATGAAGACAGGGCGATTGTGAGTGATATTGCCGGAACCACGCGGGATGCCATTGAGGCGCAGTTGAACTTTGAGGGGTTCTTGTTGCGTTTGATCGATACCGCGGGGATTAGGGAGGCCACGGATGTGATAGAGCAGGAGGGCATCGCAAGGACGTTTGCGCACGTTGAAAAGGCGGGTGCTACTTTGTATTTGTTGGATATGGGTGTTTGTGCTTTGGCTGACGCCGAGGCCGATTTGTTGATGTTGAAAGAGAAGACCTCCCGCGTTTGGGTGGTTTGCAATAAGATGGATTTGGTGGATGAGCCCGCTCGAAAGACGTGGAGGGAAATGGTGACATCGCTGGGGTTGGAGGAGCCGTGGTTTGTATCGGCCCGGGATTTGGTTTCGGTGCAGGCGTTGCGGGGGTTGTTGGAAGAACGGTTCTTGGGTGGTTTGGAAGGGGTAGCAGACCAAACAGTGGTAACGAATGTACGTCACGCCGAATCACTGGATCGCTGCGCTACCGAAATGCAAAGTGTGTTGGATGGGATGTCGAGTGGCCTAACCGGCGATTTGCTGGCGTTTCATTTGCGTGAGGGCATCCGCTCTTTGGCTGGCATCACGGGAGAGATTGGGGTTGAGGAGATTTTGGGATCTATTTTCTCGAAGTTTTGTATCGGCAAATAAACGCCGAAAATCATCGATAACCATCCATAAGAAAAGATAACTAAAACCCTTGCTAGTCAAGGGTTTTCGCGTTTTTAGGCAATCCGTCATTTTTCGTCTTTTGGGGCATTTTGCACCCTTTTTGTTGCTCATCTGTATGCCAGATTTTTGAGTAACATGTCAGCAACAAATTTAGAACGTAACAAAAAAAATTGCTACATCCTGCTACATATAGCTACACACTGCTACATGGAGCTACATAACGGCGAAATGACAATGACTGCTAGTAAACACCCAATTCCGAAAATCTGTGTTTTCTGTCAAGAAGCGTTCTTGGCACGCAAAAACACCACCTTGTATTGCTCTCACAAATGTGCCTCCAGGGCCTATAAAGAGAACAAAAGACAGGAGAAATTACTCCAAGATAAGGCACTTGTAAAAAGCCAATTAACAGCCCCTGTTGTGATGATACAAGCAAGGGAGGTTTTAAGCATAAATGAGGTGGGTTTGTTGCTCGGAGTGAGTCGATGGACTGTTATGCGCATGTATAAAACCAATAAAATCCGCACGATTACGATAGGAAATCGGCGATTAATCCTGCGTGAAGAATTAGATAAATTATTAAAAACCAAATAAATATGAGAGTAACACTTAGAATGCGTCCGCTAAAGACAGGAAGAATTAGTCTTTACTTAGATCACTACCCGCCAATTATTCACCCAGAAAGTGGCAAAATTACACGGTGGGAATACCTTGATATGTATCTCTACAATCCCCCAAGAGACGAGATGGAGAAACGACATAACAAGGACATGGAAACCATGGCTCGTTCCATTGCCGCCAATCGTCAGCTCGATAGATTGGCAGGAAAGTTCGGCATCAAACGTAGTTCACAGTTTGATGACTTTCTGCCATTCTATGAGAAGCAAGTAAACAAATGGATTGGCAATCCGAATACCCATGGTGGATGGGTGGCATCGTATAAAACCTTCCTTCAATTTTGTAAAGAGCAATGCAGCTTTGGCGATATCACGCCACAATTCATTAATGAATACAAAGAGTTTTTAGAAAAGAAAGCCACACGAATCAATTCACCTAAAATGCGCATCTCGCAAAATTCATGTTATACCTATTACAACAAGCTTCGGGCAACGGTGCGTGAAGCCATGGTATTTGGTCATATTGTAAGCAATCCCTTTGATGCGGTAAAAGGCATTCAACAACCTGAAACTTATCGTGAGTTTTTAACCAAAGAAGAATTGGTAAAATTATATAACACGCCATCGGATTCTGATTTACTCAAACGTACTTGTATGTTTTCTGCTTTAACTGGTTTACGCTTGGGTGATGTGGTGAAACTTCGTGGCGAACAAATTCAACACTCTGAAAGCATGGGTTCGTTCATTCGCTTTACACAAAGCAAAACAAAAGCGATGGAGACATTACCTATTTCTGATGAAGCACTGAGTTTACTAGGAAACTTTGAAGAAAGTAGCGAACGAATTTTTGGTGATTATAATTTTCAACGCGACTATGCGCATTTGAATCGTTGGTTGCAACGTGCAGGCATTCGCAAGAAGATTACTTTCCACAATTTCCGACACACATTTGCCACCTTACAACTAGCGGAAGGAACAGATATCTATACCGTTTCAAAATTGTTGGGACACAAACATATTCATACCACACAGATATATGGTAAGGTAATGGATACAACGAAAACAAAAGCGATGAAGAGTATTCAATTGGGTATTAAGTCTGACAATAATGAACAAGAATCATGAAAAATGTCAGTGACAAATTGGCTGAATGTCAGCGTGATACGGAGACAAAATTTGCTTTCTTGAATTTGCGTAGTACGAATTTTATCTGCGCAAAAGTAGACTAGTTTGGATCATTTTGATACACTCTGGGACAGTGGTTTCTTAGCAACATGAACCCTCCAAAAATCGATAACTAAAAAAAGGAAACCAAAGATTGTGGCACGGTTCTTTTTTTGATGCAGGGTGAGTAAATGTTTCATTATGAAAGAAAGTATTACTCACCTACAAGCATTCATCACAGAGTTGGTGAATGAAGCTGTTCAGACTGCATTAGAACAGCATCAAGAAACTGCCATCACAGAATTGGCAGAGAACAATCAGAAAGCAGAAGTGCTCAATGCCGAACAGGCTGCGGAGTTTCTGCACATTGCCAAACAAACCTTGTACTCGTTAACAAGTAGAAGAAAAATTCCTTTCTATAAGAATGGAAAAAAGATTCTATTTCGTCGAGGCGATTTAGAAGAATGGTTAAACTCTGGCAAGCACGAACAACAAAGTACCCTTCTTAAACAAGGCTTGCGCTATGTGCAGGATAAACCTTTAAAACGTTAATCATGTACAGAGCAAATAATAACACACAGCCCGAAGAAGAATTATTCTTGTTGCCAGGTTATCAGGATCGGTTATCCGCAACCTTGCCCGATATTATTTTTCAGAATTTACCCGACCCAATCAAAGAGTTATTTACAAGCATTCAGAATCCTTATGAGCGAGATATTCTATTGCTCGGTACACTCACTGTCCTTTCAGGGTGTATGCCGAATGTAATAGGCTTTTACGACCGCAAATGGGTATCGCCAAACCTGTATACGTTTATTGAAGCTCCAGCAGGTTCAGGAAAAGGCGTATTGAGTTGGACTCGATTGGTAGGCATGGAAATTCATAAAATGTTGTTGGAAGAAACTGCCCTTGCCAAACAACAATTCGAGGAGTTAAAACGAGAGAAGATTAAACAGAAGGATGCCGATGTTTCTGCATTAAAAGAACCTCAGTATAAATTACTCTTCATTCCTGCGAATAACAGTGCTAGTTCTGTTGTACAAACGCTTAGTGAAAATGATGGCGCAGGTATTCTGTTTTCAACGGAAGCCGATACTTTAGCCAATGCCCTAGCACAAGACTGGGGAAATTTTAGCGATGTGCTTCGTGCCGCATTTCACCATGAACCCGTAGAAATGCAACGCCGACAAAATCGAGAACACTTTTCGGTGGAACACCCACGCTTATCTGTTCTACTCACTGGGACACGTGGTCAGGTATTTCGATTGATACCAGACACAGAGAATGGACTCTTTAGCAGATTCATGTTTTATTCCTTTCCTGCTGTCCCAACTTTTAGAAATGTTTTCGACCATCGTGGGACAGATCCAGGGCTTATGTTTCGTAAAGTGGGACAATTGGTAAAGGGATTGTACCTGTTTTTAAAAGAACAGCCTGAAACCCTGCAACTCTATTTAGTACAGAAGCAGCAAGAGAGTTTTATGCAGCATTTTAAATTCTTAACACAACTAGCACATCGAGAATCTGGGACACCCATTTTGGCTACCATTCATCGCTTAGGATTGATTTGTTTTCGTATGTCCATGGTATTGACCATCGTTCGCTATTACACACACACCAAACGGCCGATTTTAACTGAAATCAATATTCAATCCATAGATATCAATATCTCCATGGATGTTGCAAATACACTTTTGTATCATGCTAATATGCTCATCGCAGATATGAAGAACGGAAGCAAGCATATTCAGCTTCAAGCACGACAGCAACGCTTTTTTGATTCATTGCCAATAGAATTTAATTGGATGAAGGCGGTGGACTTAGGACAAAAGTTAAACATGTCCCCATCCTCTGTTAGACGCTATCTATTGAGTGCTCAATTTGAACGAACAGGTAAGGGATTGTACCGCAAAGTAGTCAAAGAGGTACCCAGTGAACAGTGAACAAATGAATAAATGAACATACGAAACAGAAACTATGGAAGACCAAGCATTAATCAAAAGAGCCCATGAGCTGCAAGAACTGGGCAAAAGCATTCGGCAGATTGCAGCCGAACTCAATACAAGCAAAAGCACCGTGTTTCGGTGGCTTAATGGACAATCAGGCAATGGAGGCAATACCTTGCCCATTGACCAGATTGCCATAGCCACCAACACTCCACAATCACTCAAACATAAAAATCAAAATAACATGGAAAACAACGACCTCAACAAACTAGAGCGTGAAATCGCTTTAAAGAAATTGCAATTGGAGCACGAGCTTGAATTGCGCAAATTGGCTCAACAAGACAAAGAGCTAGAGCTACGCAAACGTGAAATGGAGCTGAAGCACCTTCAGAACGATGCCATCGCCAGGCAGCAACAAATGGAAGAACGCAAAATCAACCATGCTTTAAAAGTATGGATTGAAAAGGAGCGTGCCATCCTCTCCAAATTCGACTACGAAGAAATAGAAATGGATCTCGCTGCCTTCAAACGCAACCACAAAGCTTTAACCAAGATTTGGGAACAAGTGGAAGCACACATGGCCGTCTATGCCATCGACACCGAATCGCACCTACGACACTATTACTTAAAGTCATTGGTTGAAATGCTCAATGTAGTTTTAGAAACTGCCCTTGAAGAAAAACTCGAAGAAGAATTGGATTCAGACATCACCGTTTCCTACGAATACGATGATGATTCCATAGAATTCCTAGAAAACCTCGAAAATTCCGCTTTTTTCAGCTGATTTTACCACAGGAATCCCATGGAATTACAAAAGTTCCGTGGGATTTACTTGTTATTCTGAATAATTACCAGATATTTTCTACGAATGGCCTGAAAACTACTTAGAAATTATCTAGAATCTGGAAGATTCCGCATTTTTGCCGTGAGGGTGCTTACAAAATACCATTGAATTACCGTGGAATGCATTAGTCTAAGTATTACCATTCCTTTTTTTATTAATCAATCCATTTCCATTTCAGCAATAAGTCGTAAAGATCTTGATATTTCAAATCTAATATTCTCTAAAAATTTTCGATTACTGTCTTTGACAGATTCATATTCTAAATGAGACAGTTGAATTAATATATCTTCTAAAACTCTAACCGAATTGACTTTATTAGATTTAACCAAATCCCAATAAGGGTGATTTGAATTGAGTTTCATAATTGTTTTAGCTTCGATATAAGCTGGCTCCCAAAGTGAACCATCATTTATTTTATCTAAACGAATTGAATATTTAGAATCAGAATCAGAATCAGACACTTGATGAACTGTTATTTGATTATGATTACTATAAGCCTCTTTAACTTCTTCATTATTTTCAATATTGAAGTCTAATAATTTATTAAAAATTGCTGCAAAAGCATCAGAAAAGCCTGAGCGATATATTTTAAGATAGTCCGCTACAATATTTCCAAACATATCACCATTAGAAACACCTAGAGAAGAGTTTATATTAGGGATTAATGAAGAGATTTGATTTTTTAGATTTCGAGGTACATAGAGTCTTCTGTATTTGCGCCCCTCATGTTTTATGAATAGAACAAAATCAGATTCTGAGAGAAAAAAATCTTTGAATTTAAATGTTCTTTTCAATAATTCTTTCAAATTGCTAACTGCGCTATTTTGTATGTACTTTTTGTAGATTTCAGAACTATTTATTCCATCCAATGAATTTGCAGAAGGTAAATCAAATAAGCTATTTGTTTGTACGCCAATTTCTGTATAGTATTTTTCCATTATTGCTAACGACATAATATGTCCACAATAAGCTTCAATAAGTGCATTGCCTTCATCAAATATTTTATATACCAAGTCAATCGGCAACGGTATCGATTTTTTCCAAAATATCAACTCATCCTGATGTGTGTCGTTTAAGTTATCGAGCAAATATCTCTTGAAGTCATATTTAGTGTTTTGATATCTAGTCATTTTTATTAAGCATTAATTTAATTTCGTCCAATGAATATGGTGGATTTTTTAAGTGAGCAATAGCATGACAATTTGGACATAGAGGAATTAAGTCTTTTATTGGATCAACAATGGAATTATTAATTTTAGAAACTGGAATGATGTGGTGAACATGAATGAATTTTGAAGCTACTTGTCCATATGTTTTTTGCATATCAATGCCACAAGCTTTACAATTGTACCCGTGAAATGCCAGACAAATTGACCTATTTAGCTTATTTCGTTCATATCTAATAGATATATCCTGAATTGAATCACCTTCTAATTCTCCCTCAGTTTCATATGGAAAAATCAAGAGAAGAAAACTAAAAAGTATTTCAAAAAATGTTTCTTCAGCATACTGAATATCTAATGCTTTGAAGTAGATTTCGAATTCTATAGTTTCAATTTTGGATTTATTTAGTTCGAAACTCTCTTCAAGTATTGTTTTTCTTGTAAGAAATTTTACGTTTTTGAATGAGTCAACAAAGTATTTTAAAGTTTGCTCTGAATCTTTCAGCTTAGCTAAAACAATTTCTTGAAGATCCTTTGCATAGGTTTCAAAATATACCTTGGCAGCTATTGAATTAAGTTCACTGAAAATATCAATAATATAGCCTTCTTTACTCGGTATTGATTCGTCAATTATTTGATAATTACCTTTTGACTTAAGGCTGATTTTCCAATTCTCAGGAAAAATTTTCTTAAATGAGGACTCTAAATTCATAATTATTCATTTGTAGCTTCTTCATCATTTTCAATTTCAGGCAATTCATTAGCAAGGATTCTTAATGACCTTGAAACGCTTATTCTCAGATCTTCTAAATTCCTTTTAACTTGTTCACTAACGACACTTAATTCAGCTTCTGCCAAACTCCATAATAAAGAGTCCATTGCTAAAACCAGCGCTGAGTTGTTTTTATGAGCAATATAAAATTTACGATAGAATTCATGTGATTCATTCAGATAAACTGCATGTTTATTTTTATCTGCTAATCCTGGCATCCAAAGTACTCCATCCTCCAAAGTGGGCTTTGTTTCAACTAATTTGTCAGTATCCTGCTGATATTGAATTCTTATTGTAGTGACTCCATATTTATTTTTTACTTCTGTTTCGCCTGTTTGAGGATTTTTTAGAATAGCTTCTGAATTAGTCGTAGTAGTATCATGATGTTTAGTTAGTGTGTTACTGGATTTACTGTGTTGAGCACCCAATTGTTCTGTTGAAGATTGGGCTCTTTTTTGGGATCCTTGCCTATATCTTCTATTTGCTTCATTCCTTGCTGGAGCAAGTACACGCTTAATTAAATCACGAAGCTCTTTTGGGATGTCAATTCTTGACTTTTTGATATCTATTTGAAAATAATGATCCAGATTATGGTCAAAATTAAGCTCAACTCTCATTAGGTTCAAATGCGATTCCTTAACAAACAATCTGTTGGGCCATCCGCCGGAATAAATCATCCTACCTTCACGAAAAACATGAAAACCTTGATTATCTAAACCATAACGTGCCCTAATATTTTCCTCGTCTGTTAGCTCACTTTGATTTGGAAGTATGTAAACATTTAATTCAAAAACTCCAGCTTTAACATCAATCCCATTTTTATTTTCAGTAATTTCAAATGGCTTATTAATATGAACATCAAGCTTTTTGTTCTCACCCTCGTTCAACCAACGACAAAATGGATCCCAAGCTAAAATTTCTTTACCGTTAAGCTTTATTTTAACCTTATTAAATCCTTTTGTGCCAGCAATAAAATTATAAAACACACCTGATAGATGTAATTCTAATTCTTCTAGTAATTTTTTAAGCTGGTCTTTTGTGCCACTTTCGCCACTAATTCTAATTAATCTATCTATATTTTCCCAAACAATAATTGTACCGTTAGTGCCAGAAGTTATTGCTTCTAGATTTTGTACCTGATCAGAATAATCAGCAATATTTGGTTCTAATAATATCCATTCATCTTTATCCTTTATTACATCTAAATCCCATTGTCTTACAGCTACTTTAGAATCCTTTTTACTAAGTACTGTTAATTTCCTGCAAAAGGAAGTTGAAGCTGTTTTAAGTCCCATGCCAAATTTTCCAAGTGATTTTGGATTAGTCCGCTCTGGCGAACCATATTGCATTGCTTTTTCTAAGTCTGATGAGGACATCCCGTGTCCATTATCCGTTATCCACAGATAAGGGTTACCAATAAAGTCAACATCTAATATAATATCTATAATGGTTGCATCCGCTGCAACTGAATTATCAACCACATCAGCTATAGCAGTAACAAAAGTATATCCAGTGTCTCTTAGGCTTTCAATCAGACGAGCAGCACTCGGAGCTAATTCTTTCATATTGTTAGTCATTAGTTTATTTTTTTTGGTGTCAATTTTAAAACTGTACTTATATCTTCAGAAGTAATTTCTTGTGAATTAACAGTAATAATTTCTGAAGATAACTGCATCTTTTGTCTTAATCTATTATCTATAAACTCCTCAATCGTATCTACATAATATAAGTAATAGATATTTACCGGCTTAGTTTGCTTATTACGATATGCTCTTGCTGAGGCTTGCTCCTCAAGAGCAGGATTCCATTGCCTTGTATAGTGAATAACATGATTTGCAGCTGTAATATTCAAACCCATTCCTGCTGTTTTTGGATTTAATACCATTACACTAAAACCAGAGCATTCAGAAAACTTATCAATTTCTATTTGGCGATCATTAGTCTCTTTTCTGCCATCGATTGTAAACACTTTACATGAAAAATGACGAGTGATTAGATATTCAAGCAGGTCAATCATTTTTAGATATTCTGTAAAAATTAGTACTTTCTCATTCGACTTTAATATTTCATCCAACAATTCAAACATTCGAGATAATTTATTGGATGCTCTTAAATGATCAGATAAATTAAGGCCCATTAATTCTTCTAAACTTAATTTACTTAAAAGAGGGTGAGTTGTGAATTGTCTTAACTCTTGAATTAGAGGGAATATTGAAGTTGCAGATTTTTGAGTTGCTGCTTCATTTTCAATCAATAATCTACATTGTTCATAAGCAGATGCCTCATTAGATTCCATTTTCAAAGCTTGATGTATATCTATCCTTGGTGGTAATGAATCCAAAACATCCTCCTTTTTTCTTCTAATTAATATGTAGTTTAAGTTATTCCTTATTTCGTCTAAATCGGCTTCCAATAATATTCTTTCAATTGATTTGCGTATGTACTTATTTGTGAATTCTTCTTTGCTCCCGAAATAACCGGGTGAAATTAAATCCACCAGAGACCATAAATCTAAAAGTGAATTTTCAATGGGCGTTCCTGACATAGCAAAGAACAGCTTTCTATTTAAACTTGACACGGCAATTCGTCTTTCAGAATCAGGGTTTTTTAGCAAACTTGCTTCATCAGCAATTATAAGATCCCATTCAATTTTGTTAAAAAGAAATTGGTCATTTATGATTAAAGAATAGGAAGTTATAATAATTCTTTTGCTTGAAATTTCATTAATAGAGCCTGTTCTAATTTGACCATGGTGTAAAAAAACTTCAATACTGGGTGCAAAAAAAGCGAATTCTCTTCGCCAGTTTTCTAATAATGTACTAGGAACCACAATTAGAATATTGCGACAGATATTTTCTTCAACTAACCAACTTACTAACGAAATAATTTGAGCTGTCTTACCTAAACCCATATCATCTCCTAATAATGTACCAGTGTTTCTGAGACAACAAAATTGTAGCCACTTTAGACCAGATTTTTGATATGGATATAGCTCTTTGGTAAAGGATTTTGGAAATCCAAAATTACCTGTCTCCAAAATGAATCGCTTATATTCGCTCTCTGTCCATTTTAATTTTAATACTCTTGAATCTTTGTATTTAAATAGTATATTAAGCTCTGACAAAGCTGTTTTTGCACTAAAAATATCTTCTATAATTGAATTCAAATCATTTAGGTCATCAATTACGATAGGAATCCACACGTTTTCTTTTATTATGTATCCATACTTCAATATATCAGCAATCTCATTTATACTGAGTATTACTTTAAAGCGATTATTGAAAAATTCGACAGAATAAATTATTTCATTTTTTCCAAAACTTGCAACGAGGAGTCCTCTAGCTGGGATTTTAGTAAAATCTAAATTCAGTATTGATTCAGAATAAGAAAAATTATTTTTGTTTTGCGAATAAACGATATTAAAAACCTCAATAGATGTTAGTTTTTGTATCTGATTTACTTGATTATTTATAACAATAACATCATCCTTCAAATCAATTATAAGATTTGAACTATTGTTGTTAGATATTTCAGAAAATATTTTCACTTATAATAACTGTTTTTTTATTTCAGCCGCAAGAGCTGTCACAACTGGAACAGAAACGCTATTTCCGAATTGTTTATAAGCTTGTACATCCGATACAACAATCTCGAAGTTTTCACCAACTTTATACCCCTGTAACCTTGCAGCCTCAATTGGAGTAAGTTTTCTTGGATTTTTACTCTTCTGTTCAATCAGAATCTCACTTCCATCTTTATAATATCTTGCTGAAATAGTGCTAGTATATGAACTGTTTTTTGAAAATAATGAAAAACCAAAACCATTTCCTTTTAATTTGTGTTCCTCCAATCTCCGCTTATGACCATTAAAAAGTTTGTCTGAAATTGTATACTTGTCAGCAACTTTTTGCTCTAGTATATTATCAAGCTTAGTTTTTTTTACTTTCTCGTTTAGAACTTTGGGATCAAATATTACTTTACCTTCTTCATCAATTCCGTATGGAAATTGAAAATCTAATGGCTGAGATTTTTTTCTTTGCCACGCTACAATAAATAATCTTTCTCTATTCTGAGGTAGTCCAAAATTTCTAGAGTTTAGAACATCAAATTTCACTCGATATCCAAGCTCTTCAAGTATATTAACTATGGTAGATATTGTATTTCCTTTATCGTGATTCTTTAGTCCCTTTACATTTTCCAGTAAAATCACCTTTGGTGCTTTACCTTGTGTAATTTTAGTGCTTATTATTTTTGCAATGTTGAAAAATAAGGTACCCCTTGTATCCTCAAATCCCTTTTTTAACCCAGCATGAGAAAAAGGTTGACAGGGAAATCCAGCGCATAAAACATCAAAAGATGGAATTTTTGCGGGGTCAGCTTCATTTATATCCCAATTGAAATTATTCTTTTCGAAAAGTTCCGGTGATATTTTCCTAAAATTATGTTCATACGTAATTCTTGCGTATTTATCCCATTCACTTGCAAATACACATTCCCCACCAACTGAGTGCATAGCATAATGAAAACCACCTATTCCAGCAAAAAGGTCTATGAATCTAATTTTACTTTTTTTATGCATATTTTTTTTCTAGTTCACCAATTAGTTAATTCTCCGAAGGGTTCATTTTCATCTCTCCGTATTATTTGTTTTTTCCTTTGAGTTTTTTCTTTTCAATTCCTTTATCTGCAGCTTTTACTCTACGTTCAAGTTTTTTAATATCTTCTTCAGCAGGCAGTTGCTCAGGTTTTATTCCACTTTTACCAAGTAGTCCACGAACATCTGTATTGTTTTTTACATGTTCATCTGTAATTCTTCCTTCCCCTTTAAGGTTGTGTTGTTTTACATTGAAATTGGTAATTTCTGTTGCCAATTGTTTCGCCG
>JACCDH010940960.1_pt1 | contig 12158 bp, 18 predicted proteins | sample 7442481 | NCBI WGS metagenome assembly JACCDH01 (sample SAMN15323433, study PRJNA562643) | freshwater metagenome | isolation source: river surface water | place: USA:Blue River Watershed | collected 2017-08-15
TATGCGACTCCGATTCTTTCTTTCGGTCGATCCAAGCGTGGGATGCCGATCAGTTGTTTTTTGAATTTTATTGATGACACAGCAGAAGGTCTAGTTGACAATCTCAGCGAAACCAACTGGTTGTCTATGCTAGGAGGCGGTGTTGGAATTGGTTTTGGTATTCGTGCTGCTGACGATAAGTCTACTGGTGTTATGCCACATCTTAAGACTTATGACGCAAGTTCCATGGCGTATCGTCAGGGTCGCACTCGTCGTGGCAGTTACGCCGCTTATCTCGATATTAGTCATCCTGACGTGGCTCTTTTTCTTGAAATGCGTAAACCTACTGGCGACCCCAACATTCGATGCCTCAATCTACACCACGGAATCAACATTACAGATGACTTCATGGAGATCATCGAACGTTGTATGACAGATCCGCATGCGGATGACAGTTGGGATCTGAAGGATCCACATTCTGGTGTTGTTCGTGACACTGTTTCTGCCAAGGAACTTTGGCAGAAGATTCTCGAACTGCGGATGATGACTGGCGAACCGTATATCCACTTCATTGATGCATCAAACCGTGCGATGCCTGATTTCCAGAAGGCGCTTGGTCTTAAGATTCATCAATCGAATCTCTGCTCTGAGATTATTCTTCCGACTGACAAGAAGCGTACTGCTGTTTGCTGTCTGTCGTCGGTTAATCTTGAATACTATGATGCGTGGTCGAAGGATCCGCTGTTCCTAAAGGACATGGCAGAAATGCTTGACAATGTTCTGCAGTATTTCATCGATAATGCTCCCAGCGCAGTCAAGCGTGCGAAGTATTCTGCAATGCGCGAACGTTCGATCGGTATCGGTGCACTAGGTTTCCATGCGTATCTTCAGCGTAAGGGCGTTGCGTGGGAGTCGGCAGTTGCTAAGGGTATCAACATGCGAATCTTCAAGCATATCCGTCGCAAGTTAGATGATGCAAATCTAGAACTGGGAACAGAACGTGGTGAAGCACCTGACGCAGCAGGAACTGGTCGTCGTTTCTCTCATATGATGGCAATTGCACCAAATGCTTCTTCGTCTATCATTATGGGTAATACTTCACCTTCGATTGAACCTTGGCGAGCAAACGCATATCGTCAAGATACTTTATCGGGCGCACATCTTAATAAGAATAAATACCTTGACATAATCATCAAGGAAGAAGCAAAGAACCAGAAGAAAGGTTGGTATGACGAGACTTGGTCTTCGATTATCGCCAATGATGGTTCGGTTCAGCATCTAAATTGGATGGATGCAGTTACCAAGGAAGTTTACAAGACTTCAATGGAAATTGATCAGCGTTGGGTTATTGAACATGCTGCAGACAGGCAGAAGTTTATTGATCAGGCACAGTCCCTCAATCTCTTCTTCCGTCCTGATGCAAATATCAAGTATCTGCATGCAGTCCACTACCTTGCTTGGAAGCAAGGTCTGAAGACTCTATACTATTGCCGCTCTGAAAAGATCGGTAAGGCGGATAAGGTTTCCAAGCGCATCGAGCGTGAAGCGATCAAGGAAATCGACTTTAAGGCAATGATCGACGGTGACACCTGTGTGGCATGTGAGGGATAATAAGGAGAGAAAAATGTATTTTGCACAAATAGTATCGAAACCAGATTGTCCCTATTGCACTCTTGCGAAAGAGTTTATGCAGGGCATGGATATTCAGTATACCGAAATGGTAGTCGGTCAAGATTGCCTTTGGGAAGATATTACTGCACAGTTGCCAAATGTTAAGACTGTTCCTCAGATCTGGGTGAATGGTGAACATGTTGGCGGATATGATGATTTAGTGAAGTGGGCAGAAACAGTATGACATTAATGACCGATAGAGCGTATTTTAAACCGTTCAACTATCCTTGGGCGTATGATGCGTGGTTGAAGCATGAGCAGTCGCATTGGTTACACACAGAAGTCCCAATGCTTGAGGACGTAAACGACTGGAAAAAGAGACTGAAACCAGAAGAAAAGCACTTCCTCACAAACATCTTTCGTTTCTTTACCCAAGGTGATATTGACGTTGCGGGTGGATATGTAAAGAACTATCTGCCATATTTCCCTCAACCAGAAGTTCGCATGATGCTGATGGGATTTGCCGCAAGGGAGGCACTACATGTTGCAGCGTATTCTCATCTTATCGAAACTCTTGGCATGCCTGAGTCGACGTATCAGGAATTCCTCGAGTACGAATCAATGCGAGCAAAGCACGACTACTTTACAGATCTGTCGAATGCAAATGGAACACCTGAATCGGTCGCAACCAATATCGCTGCATTTAGTGCGTTCACTGAAGGTATGCAGTTGTTCTCATCCTTCATCATGCTCCTCAACTTCCCTCGTCACGGAAAGATGAAGGGTATGGGACAGATCGTTACTTGGTCGATTGTTGATGAAACGCAACACGCCGAAGGTATGATCAAACTGTTCCGCACCTACGTCGAGGAAAATCGCGAACTCTGGAACGACGAACTGAAGTCACAGATTTACACTATCGCTGAACGGATGGTAGAACTTGAAGACAAGTTTATTGAACTTTCATTCTCCATGGGAGAGATGGAAAATCTGACGCAGGATGATGTTAAAAAGTATATTCGCTATATTGCAGATAGAAGATTGATTGCACTTGGCATGAAGGGTATTTTTAAGGTAAAGAAAAATCCTCTACCATGGGTCGAAGAAATGATCAATGCGCCGACGCATACCAACTTCTTTGAAAATCGTGCTACAGACTATGCCAAGGGCGCTTTGACTGGAAAATGGGATGATGTCTGGGGAATTGCTGCTTGAATATCTAGACTTACCGACCATTCCAAGTGAGTGGTTGCTAAGTCTAGAAGAAATAAAACAGTTACCTCCATATTCTCCACCAGAGTTGGAAGAACGTAATCTTTATTATTTGAGACAATTAAAAGATAAACGGATAATTGATTTATTACAACCGTATTTTAATTTTAATCTCGAAGGGCATATTTTCTATCAGTTTATTGGTCCAAAATTAGGTATACATACAGATTTTGGACGTAAAACTGCGATAAACTATATAATAGAATTGGGTGGTAATGACGTTATTACTAAGTGGTATAACGATAACAATGAAGTTATTGAGCAGCAAATTATTGAAAAAAATCGCTGGCACAAACTTGTTGTTGATGTTAAACACAGTGCAGAAAATATAACATCTGATCGTTATGCAGTAACCATTCATAGAATAGGAGAATAGTATGGGAAAAAGAATAACTTACGTTGCCACTAGAGCAGATCCCTCTACAAATTGGTATCATCAAACTGCCGAATCTACTTCCAATGCGTCATGGAATAAAAGATTGCACTTCATGAAACAAGACAATCAGGTTACTACAGAAGTAACTGAAACCGAAACAACTCTGACGTCAATTGTTACAATACCATCTGATGAATTATATGAAGAATTTACAACTTTGACCAGTGAAATACAATCTGCATTGATTGAATACTGCACTGCAAATAATATCACATATGAAATTACGATCGAAGATATCTGATGCAAGAACAAGAATGCTTTTCATGTGATGCTGTCTTTACAGTAGATCACGATTTAGATACCGAGTATTATAAGGTTAAACATTGTCCTTTCTGCGGTACTGAAATGGAAACAGAAGAAGAACTAAACTGGGATGACTGGGACGAAGACGAATAAATAGTCTACTTCGGAGTAGACTATGACAGTTAAGAAAAAGCGAAAGCCGTCGCCGAAGAAAGTGCATCGTGTATACTGCACTTACTTTGACGACGGCAAATTTTATATTGGATATTCATGTAAACCTGAGAAGTTGTTCGAAAAATATTTCGGCAGTTCCTCTTATGTGAATAACTATGAAGGTGAAATGCGCAAGGAAGTTGTTGCAGAATACGACAGCAAAGCGCATGCCAAGGCAGTTGAGCATCTCTTACAATGGGAGCATCGACTCGATGAACGTTGCATAAATGATATGTGGAACGTGCGTCTGAGACTGTCGCATTTAAAAGAACTAAAATTACCTGATTGGAGACCTGGATGTTTTTCGCAGCACTCTTAATGCTAGTGGCACTAGCAATTACTGGTGTCGCTGGTTATTTTTCAATATTAGGTTTGATGGCAATTTTCCCTGCCTCGCCGATCGCCGTAGCAGCGATGGGGGGTGTGCTTGAAGTCGCCAAACTTGTTACTGCAAGTTGGGTGTATCGCAACTGGAAAAATGCCAACAAATTATTGAAGGCATACTTCACGATAGCAGTATGTGTTCTCTCGTTCATTACGAGTATGGGCGTGTTCGGTTATCTTAGTAAAGCACATATCGAACATACCACTGTCGGAGGATCGGCGCAGTTAAAGATCGAACAATTAGAAAGCAAAAAAGTAGCAGCGGAAAGGAGATTGAAGAATGCGCAAACATCTTTGGATACTCTCGACCGACTCACTACTGCAGAAGATGTGCTCGATGCTAACTACATTCGAAATCGACAAAAGAGGGAACGTGCGACTCTCAATCAAGAAATTGAGAGTGCGACTGCAGACATACAGACTATTGAGACTGATCTCATACCGCTCAAAACTGAAAATCTCAAACTCGAAGCGGAAGTAGGTCCAATCAAATACGTTGCGGAACTATTCTATGGTAGCGGCGATAACGCTACCGTAGATAAAGCAGTGCGCATGATGATTATCGTTCTCATCTTTGTTTTCGATCCGTTGGCAATTCTTTTAATTATCGCAGCGAATATGACATTTTTAGGCTTGACAAAACGCGAAGAACCCAGTATATTGGACTATGTCCCAGTTGAAGAACCGAAACCAACTGAGGCATTGAAAAAGGTTGTTCGTGCGGCGAAAAAAAATAAAGCGAAGAAACAGAAACCTGCTGTCGAGACACCAGACTTCTTTTCATTCGCCAAACATGTCGATCCTACTGGTTCGACTCACGGCGTAATAGCACCTGATCCTCCCAGAAGATCTTGGAGGGACGATAAAATTATGATCGATAAAAACAATGTAAGGAAAATGTGATGGATACTAGTAATCAAGAATGGCGCGATGGCGTTCGAGCAAATCTTGCTAAGGGTGAAGGGGTGATTGAATTCACTAAGTTGAATGGTCAACATCGTGTATTGCGCTGCACCTTACAGGAAGGTGTCGTTCCCCCATATAGCGAGAAGGGAAGCAAGAAGTCGCCTCCTAATGGTGATGTTCTTTCAGTTTGGGATCTCGACAAATCGGAATGGCGATCGTTTCGTTTCGATCGTGTAACTTCCGTGCGATTTGGGGCTTGACTTTTCTGTAAAAATATAGTAGAGTGATTATATCATGAAGAAAGGTGACATTATGCACAAACTAAAAGTTCCCGTTTCTGAGTCCAAGCATCTCGGCACTGAACCGATCTGGGGCGATAATTATGAACCAGTCGATTATCAGTCGGAGTTTGGAACTGCACTCAATTGGTATAGTTACATCGTAGAACAGAAGGATTGTCGTGCATTCCTCGTTGACTGGTTCAAGGGAGACAAGGAAAAACTGAAGGCGCTTGCCACTGTTCCTGACAAGTTGCTTCCTCGCACCTATGCTAATACTGCTCGTATCGCGATGCGCGGTTTCCCCGTAAGCGATGAACATAAGTCACGTATTTGGCAGAAGGTCGAGGAAGTTGCTACCAAGCGCATCAAACTCGAGGAAGAAGAGGATGATGCATCGGAACCGACTGTTAAGGTCGTTAAGAAACCGTTGCTTGCTCCGAACTTTATCGTGTCAGATGTTGACGACGAAATTGAGAATCTTATCATTGGCGAAGAACCAAAGAACATCGCTCAGATTCTTATGCCATATCGCATGACCGACAAGCATTATCTTGAGTGCATTGCCAAGATCGAACCGATGCTTGCTGAATTCAGCGAACTCGTCGAGGCACGTCGACTGCCGAAGGGTCAACTTACCCCTGACCAGAGCGATTTGCTCGAGGCATATTCGCATCTGTCTGGTATGAAGATCGTCAAGGATATCGTCAAGTTGCTCGAATCCTACATCAATGATCTTAAGAAGTCTCATGTCAGCAAGCAGGTTGCTAAGGTTCGCAAGAAGAAACCCAAGGACAAGACCAAGTTGGTGAAGAGCATCAAGTTCCTTGCGCAGGATACCGAACTTGGTATCACTAGCGTCGAACCGATTAACCTGCTAAATTGCAGCGAGATCTGGACCTACGATACTAAGACTCGAAAGATCTCTAAGTTCTACAGTCCCATTGGTGGCGGCATCACAGTAAAGGGTGCGGCGCTCGTTGGTTATGAAGAATCAATGTCCAGTTCTCGTCTGCTTCGAAAACCAGATGTTCAACTAAAAGAATTTTCTGATCTTAAGAAAAATGACTTGACAAAATGGTATACTTCAATTAAAAGTAAGAGTGGACCTGTGCGTGCGCGACTTACTGCCACCACTTTGATTTTGAAAGTATTTTAATGAACGATAACAGCGATAACGTAACGTATCTGAACCCAAAGAGTGGGACTACTCGGGAAATCGACAAGGATTCTCTGAGTTACTTCCTGGAAGGTGCGACTGAATACGCAGCATATCAAGACGCCGAAGCATTTGCTGGTGCTTGTCTGCGAGGTATTCTGATGGCAACCGAAAAGAAGATTGGTCTGAAGCATGATGGGTATCACTCGGATGCTGCCGTTATCGCTGTTATGGTCACTGGTTTGTATATGCGCCAAGCAGGTGTTGATTGCCCTGAAGTGCATCTGTTAGATAATGTTCGCGAAGGGTTGACCGTAAGCAAAGGTGAAGAAGAATGATTGTTGTTGATTTTAACCAAACTGCTATCAGCAGTATGATGGCAGAACTTGGTGGTCGCCGTGACGTAGAGGTAAATTTACCTCTTATTCGTCACATGATCATCAATGCCATTCGTTCGTATAAGAAGAAGTTTGGCGCTGAGTTCGGTGATATTGTGATTGCCTGTGACAACCGTCACTACTGGCGTCGCGAATATTTTCCTAACTATAAGGCGAATCGTAAGAAGGCACGACAGGAGTCTGGATTCGACTGGTCTGCTATTTTCGAGGCGCTTCATCAAATTCGCAGTGAACTACAGGAACACTTCCCGTATCCTGTGATTGACGTAGATGGTGCCGAGGCGGACGATGTTATCGCGACCCTCGCCGAATACTCGCAGACTTCGAACAACGACGGTTTGCTGCCCAGCGCAGAACCTTTTCTGATCATGTCAGGCGACCACGACTTCGAACAGTTGCAGAAGTATAGCAATGTCAAGCAGTATGCGCCTGTTCAGAAGAAGTGGGTTAAGTTGACCGAGTCTCCTGAAGCAGTGCTTATGGAGCATATCATCATGGGCGATAAGGGCGACGGTGTTCCTAATATTCTTTCGAACGATGACACTTTTATCAATGGTCATCGTCAGCGTCCTATGAAGAAGGATAAGGTTGCCGAGTGGAAGAAGATGAAACCTGAAGATTTCATCACGAATGATGAGATGTGGCGCAACTTCCAGCGCAACCGAGAACTGGTTGATCTGTCTCGTATTCCTGAAGACATCAAGGAAGCGATTATAGATAGTTATGAGAAGCAGAAGGGTGGCGATCGTAGTGGTCTGCTAAACTATTTTATCGCAAATCGTATGAAGCAAATGATTGAGTTGGTCGATGAATTTTAAAAATGAAAGAGTAGGCATTACTGCCAGTTGTTTTGATCTATTTCATGCAGGTCATGTTCTTATGTTACAGGAAGCGAAGGGTCAGTGCGACCGTCTAGTTGTTGCGCTACAGACGGATCCTACTATTGATCGTCCTGAGAAGAACAAGCCCGTCCAGTCGCTGGTAGAACGCTATATTCAAGTTGCCGCTTGTAAGTATGTGGACGACATTATTCCATATACGACGGAAGAGGACTTGCTAAATATACTACAATGTTACGACTGGGATGTTCGTATCATTGGTGAAGAATATTACGGTAAACCTTTTACTGGTCATGAATTGGGAATTGAAATGTATTACAACTCTCGTAGGCATGGCTTTAGCACAACTGAATTGAGAAAGCGAATTGAAAATGGCACAAAGACTACAACCAAAAAAGTTTAAGCAAATCGACGAAGCATTAGATTGGGCATGCGAGGTTTCAGATACTGACGAACTTCGCGAACGTGTTCGTGCTATTTCGCTTGGTAATTCTATTCTCATGCGTTTTGTTGCATGGGGCGTAGGTTACGAACAGGGTCCGTATAATCTACCAGAAGGTGAAACTCCATACAAAGATGAGGGGTTGCCTTCAAATATGGCAGATACCACAATCACCCAGGAATTTCGCCGTATCCTGACATTGTTGCCTGATGGTAGCGCAGCAAAACTTCCTCAATGGCGCAGAGAAGAAATCTGGATGCAGATCTGCCAGGGCGTGCATAAGAAGGAAGCAGAACTACTGGATATCGTTAAGGACCAGAGACTGCTTGAAGTCTACCCTAAGTTGATTATTCTAGAGGATTTTCTCACGGGTTGGAAGGCACCAGAGGTTAAGACGAAGAAGTCAAGAAAAAAGTCCGTAAATTTATCTGCAGAATAAATGAAAAACTTTTTGTTTTATTTGGGCGGAGCAAGATGCGGTAGTACTTGGTTGTATCATCAACTAAATTCCAGATCCGATTGCGAATTGAGTCCGATAAAAGAATGGTTTTTGTTTGATGATGAAATAGATTCGCCGATAAATCCAATAATCGGCGATGAACCATATTTTGACTTTTATGAAAGGGCAAGTCTCAATCCCAATAATATATTGCTGGGTGACATAACTCCCTCCAATGGAGGCGTGAGTGAAGTGCAATTGCAGTGGTATAAACAACAAATGCAGAACAGAAACTTTAATGTTTTGCCTTTACTCACATTGAGAGATCCTATCGATCAACTCGTTTCTTTGCACATCTATCTTAACAGAATAAACAACTGCGAATTAACTTATTCTACAGTAGAGCAACTTGCCATCTCATCTGTTAGTGAACAAAGTAATGAACATTCTATTTGTGTCGAAGATATCGTTCAAAAATTTAAACATTATGAATTTTTTAAAAAATATTTTGTAGATACTGGTGATCTTATCAGTAACGTCAAGAAACACTTTGATACAATTTACATTAATTTTTATGAAACAATGTTCACTCAAGAGAATATGCAATCTTTGTGTAATTATTTAGAATTACCATATCAAACGTTTGCTGTTGATTTTAAACTTTGGTCTTTCGGTAAAGCAGCACTTTCGGTGGAAGAAAAGATGTATCTCTACGAAACATTTCCTGTGCTACGAACCAAATATGATTATGCTGTCGGGCAATTCGGCAAAGAACACATAGAAAGTATCTGGTGGAATCCATATAAATAAAGTTTTTCACCACCGTGTAAAGGGAATTCGATGGGCGCAATTTTGGAACATAAGCATTTGATAATTCGTGCAGAACTGAAAAATCCTCCCAAGTGTGCTGAGGCAATACAGGATTGGATGAAGGTTCTTGTCGAAAGGATTGGTATGAAGATTCTTATGGGTCCATATGCCGTATATTCTGATATGATTGGTAATCGCGGTCTTACTGCAGTTACTATCATTGAAACTTCACATATTGCTATGCATGTATGGGATGAAGTGGATCCTGCATTAATGCAACTGGACGTTTATACCTGTTCTAAATTAAACATCGATGATGTTTTTGCTGCTCTACAGGATTTCGATCCTCACCATGTCGAATATAAGTATATTGATCGAGAACATGATCTTACTTTAATCGACAAGGGTATCCATGAGGTTCTTCCTCTTTAAAACCAAAACAGAACTCTGGATTGTCAATAATCCCGACAAGGTTCCCAAACCGAGAGAGTTACTGCTACAGAATAGTCAAATTGAGATTATTCGAGAAAAAGCAGAACTTCTCGGAAAGGGCTTGACAATTGTTGACAAAGTCACTAGAAAGAGAACTGCGAAACATACTCCCGAGAGTCGCAGGAAGATTTCCGAAGCATTAAAAGGCGAACGGAATCCAAACTGGGGCGGATTATCTGCTGAGCATAAAGCAAAAATCAGCAGAAAAATGCGAGGGACGAGGGTTCGCGATGCCAATCCCATGTATGCTCGTCGGCATAGTTGGGAGACTCGCAGAAAGATGGCGCTGAAAGCAAGTATGCGTCGTAGAAAGTGGTGTGTTGAACCCAATGGTAAATGCCATCTGGTAGATCCTCTAACTTTCATTCTTCCCGCTGGTTGGTGTTGGGGTATGAAATATGATCCCTATCGATAAAAAAATTAAAAAAGAGGCTTGACAATTTCTCAATCTTAGGGTATAGTGAGAATAATGATTGAGAAGGAAATGAAAATGGTTACTAACCTTTCTGGTGGTGCTTTCGAACTTCGTACTGGTCGTTCTTGGACCCACGGTATCAGTCCCTTCCGCGAGAAGGAAACTCTGAACCTGCGTTGGGAAAAGACTGGTCCAGTTAGTGGTCGTCATTTCTTTGAGATTGATGGTGTGCAGTATTCTGCCAAGTCTATCTCGCCTCGCATCGAAGGGATTCAGATGCATTCGTAAAAATATTTTAAAAAAATATTGATTTATTCTAAAAAGTATTATATATAGTTGTTCTGTTCTTTGACATTGTTGTATAGTTTCTAAGTTTAAGACGGTACGTATTCCGTTTAAACTGGTGCCAATACCTTAACTGGTAGGAAGTCGTGTCTCTCCGATACGAGGACTTATTGGGGTTCATACTTGCGCACCGGCCGTCTAAGACTTATTACATGAAGGCACAGGAGGTTCCCGTGGCGACCAAGCGATATGGGGGAAGATGGGAACGTAATGTGCGAAATTACTGCCCGTAGCGCGGCAACACCTCAGTAGCCTGTGCCTTCTTGTAATAAGTTTCGCCAGTTTAGCACAGTGGTAGTGCAATCGCCTTGTAAGCGATAGGTCGTGAGTTCGAATCCCACAACTGGCACCATTTTTATTGCTTCGTAGCGCAGCGGTAGCGCAGGTGACTGTTAATCACTTGGTCGTAGGTTCGAATCCTACCGAAGCAGCCAAGTTAAACTTGGTCGGATATCTTTACGCGTAATGGCGGTCTCCGTAATTCCAAGTATCCTCGGTATGATACAAAACTGCCGACCATTTTGTAACGTAGTGTAGTGGTAGCACCCGGAAGTCCGAGACGCCGGAAGGTGGAGTAGGCATCCAAATGCCGGAGCAGAGGTTCGATTCCTCTCGTTGCATACAAGTCGTGGGGTAGAGGAGTCAGGTTGTCCTCGCTGGTCTCATAAGCCGGAAATCGCAGGTTCAAATCCTGCCCCCGCAACCAAATAAATCTTTTTTGAAAAAAAAAATCAAAAAAGGTATTGACAAATTCCCCTGTTTAGGGTAGAGTTAAAAAATAGTGATTGGCGGCATAGCGTCATTAAGATAAGCACGGTAACGTGCCCAAAGCAGGGAATCCTACGCACCTGCGCCAGTGATGGTCTATCTATGCAAGTCCGAGCAAAGGATGACTCGCCATTGTGCGAAAGCATCCTCCGTCAATAGGATGGCGGTAGGCAGTAAGTAGGTGTTATAGTCCGAAAGGATACGAACAGAGGCGATCGCTGAGTTCTAAGAGTCTGTGGTGGACGAACTGTAACACACCAAACCTATGAGTGCTGAATGTTAACGGATAGTCAATTAGTCTGATCATTCGCGTGAGAAGGCAGTTGGCATTGCCAGAGTTGAACCGATGAGGGGAGACTTGAAGCAAGGTTGAGTAGTCCGCAAGACAAAAGACATTAGGAGTGTTGTATTTTGTGTCTAACAAGACATGAAGCAACTGGAGCAGCACTTCTTGGTAGGTTTCGCATTGTAGCTCATCGGTAGAGCAACATCTTTAGGATATGTAGGTAGCAGGTTCGATCCCTGTCGATGCAACCATAGAAAAAGCGAAAGTCTGCTCCAGTGCTACGTGAAAGGTGCTTAATACCTGACACGAAAGTGAATTGGGTCCACCGATTCCCGCAAGGATGAAGTGGTTGTTCGGATTGAAGACGTAGGTTCTTAGCGGAACCGAACTGCTCGCAAGGCAGACGGAAGATTGAGGGACGAATAGCGTAGCATGATAGTGGA
>JACCDH010698896.1_pt1 | contig 12153 bp, 8 predicted proteins | sample 7442481 | NCBI WGS metagenome assembly JACCDH01 (sample SAMN15323433, study PRJNA562643) | freshwater metagenome | isolation source: river surface water | place: USA:Blue River Watershed | collected 2017-08-15
TGAAAATATTTCATATAATTTTTTAATTTTGATTAGTATATTATTATCAAATTCAATAAATTGGTTAATATTATTATGTATATATTTATAAATGTAAAATAAGAATTTTAAATCAAATAATTCTTCAAAATTTTTTAATAAATATTTATTATCAATATAGTCATCTTTATGTTGGATTATATTTTTTTTATCTATTTTTGATAAAATTAAATATAATTCTTTATTATGTTTATCATCAATATTAAAATTTTTTTCACTAGTTATATAATTATTAAAAAAATAATAAATATCTTTAATTTCTTTTAATGAATTATTAAAATATAAATTAGTAAAATTATAATTTATTGTTTCAATTGGTTGAATATTTTGAAAAATAGATTGAAAATCTTCGATTTTAAAATTTAATTTATTTAAAAGAGAATTAAAGAGTGTTTTTGTTCCCCAATTAAATTTTAATATTTGAACATTTGATATATAAAAAAGAATATAAATATCATCTCTTTGATCATCTATTTTAATATTTAAATTATTTAATATATTTGTGTCCATTTGTATTTTTTTTAATTCATTATTCATTGAACTATTATTTATTTTATTTTTAATATTATTTTTATTTGTATCCATTTGTTCCATCATAAATTCTAAAATCATTTTTTTATCATCAGTTAAATCAAATGGTTTTGGAAAAAAAGATTCAAAAATAACATCAAAAGAAGATATATCGTATCCTTCTTTTTTAAATTCATTTTCATAAAAATTTAAAAGTTCATTATATTTTTTATTTGGATTTTCTGAATCACTATAACTTTTAATAATATTTGAAAATTCACGAGCATGAAAAGGTGAATATTTATTAATCCAATAATCTAAAAAAATATTTGCATTTAATTCTTTTTTAGATTTATTATCTTTTTCTTTTAAAAATAAAAATTGAGATAAGTATTTTATTTCATTCATTATTGATATATTATAACTCTAATAAATTATAATATATATTTTATAAAAAATTTTATTTTATTTTAACTATCATTTTTAAATTTATTTTTCATTTTTAATTATTTTTTTAAGTTGTTTTTCTTTAATATGTTTTTCATATACCTTTTCTCGTAGTTCTAAATATAATTTATATTTTTCATTATCTATTTCATTAGGTAAAATACGAACATTACCATTATAAATATTTTTAACATCTTTTTGGGTTATATTGGAAGAAGGATTTTGTTGAATAAGAACATTAAAAATTTTAATAGGAAGCCAATCTTGAAGGGTTTTTTCAAAAATAAAGAGTATTTCGTCGGGAGTTGAATTGCGTTCTAACTTTCTTTTTTCGAACTTAATATTTTTTTGTTCTTCTTTTTGTTTTTGATATTGTTGAAAACTCATTTTAATAATTATGGATATAATAATATAATTAAAATATTTTAAATAGGAAAAAAATATGAATTAAAAATAGATAAATCAATTATTTTGTAAAATGAAAGATACAAAAATTAAAAAAGATAAAAAAGATTTAAAAAAAACAATAAAGACAGTAAAGACAAAAAAAACAGTGAAAGCAATTAAAAATCCAATAGTAAAATTAATTCCAGATATGATGGAATCAACTAATTTAATGGAAGATATACAAAAACTAGAAACTATTTGTGTAGTTAAAAGTAATGAAGATGCAACAATTGATTTAAGTAAAGATCAAACAATTAAAACAAAAGATTATGAAAAATATTTAGAAAGAAAACAATTATCAAATAAAAAAAGATTAGAAAATAAAAATTATGAATATGCTATTGAAAAATCAAAATTATTTTCAATTAATAATGTTTTTTTTGAAAAATATATACCATTAATTTTTAATTATTTTAAATCAAATAGTAAATATGAAAAAATATTTATAAATAATTTAAATATTAATAATGATTCTTATTCACCAAAAATTAGAAATTGTGAAAATATTTTGATGAATATGAATAATTTATTTTATGAAAAAGAATATAAAGGTGATAATATTGATAAAAAAATAAATATAATAAATAAGTTATTAATTAATGAATTATATATTATTCATGAAGTATTAAAAAATAATGGAAATGCTTTAATAAAATTAATGATATTTAATGACAAAACTATTTCAATAATTGAATTGTATAGTATTTTTTTCGAAGAAATAATTATAATTAATAAAAATATTATTCTATGTAAAAATTTTAAATCGAATAATAATGATTTATTAAAATTAAAAGATATTATAAAAAATAATTACAAATTTAATATAAAAAATTTTAAAGATGAAAATAAGATAATCAATTATTTTTCTAAATTAAATATAATAAATAATAAAATATATAATACTTTTTTAAAAGATAAAGATGAAAATAATTTTATTAAAAACAGATATTATTTATATCTTAATTTAATTAGTTCTCTTGGTTTAAAAAATTTTGATGAATTTAGAAATATTTTATCACTTCAACTAATTGATTATTTTAAATTAAAAATATATGATGAAAATGATATAAAAAAAATAGAAGCTAATATTAATTCTAAAGAAGGACATTTTATTGAAAATATAATTAAAAAAAATAATTTTAAAAAATGTTTAGAAGTAGGATTAGCACATGGTATATCTTCAGTTTATATTTTAAAAAATAAAAATACTAATTTAATTTCAATTGATCCCTATCAAAAAGAACAATGGGATAATCAAGCTTTAAAATTTATAAAACATTTAAAATTAGATGACAGACATAAATTAATTGAAAAAAAATCATATGTTGCTCTTCCAGAATTATTAGCTAAAGAAGAAGAAAATTCATTTGAATTTATTTTTATTGATGGGTATCATACTTTCGATTATACTTTGCTAGATTTTTTTTACAGTGATTTATTGCTTAAAAAAGATGGAATAATAATTATAGATGATGCATTACATTTTCCAGTTTCTGATTGTATAAAATATATTGAAAGAAATTATAAACATTATAAAAAAATAGCAAGTCCAAATAGCGTTGCTGCATTTGTAAAAATAGGAGATGATAAAAGAGAATGGAATTATCATAAATCAATATGTTAAAATTTATAATTCATTTATTAAAATACTTGGATCAAAAAAATTAAGATTAACGTGATGTCCTAAAATATCAATAAATAGTTCTTTATTTTGCAAAAGACTATAAATGTTAACCCTTCTTGCATCAGTAAATATTTCTTTAAATTTAATATTAAAATCAGTTTGAAAATTAAATAATTCAATTATATAACTTATTAATAAATTAAATTGATTATATAAATTATGATTATATTTATTATTTAAAATTAAAGTGGTATTAAATATTATTCTTAAAATAAAAAAAATTAAATCATAACATTTCCAAAAATTAGTTTCATATGGATTTAAAAGATATGGTAATCTATATACTTGCCAATTTGTATATTTAAAAAGATTAATTTTTTCATTTTCATCTTTTATTAAAATAGAAGAAAAAGTAAAATCAATTAATTTTAAATCAAAATCTATTTGTAAATCATTTTTAGGTATATTATTTTCTGATATGTTAATATTATTACCATTATGATTTATGTATTTATAAATAATAATTATATTCCCTGGATGAAAATCGCGATGAACAAAACCTAAATTTTTTTGCATTGGTATTAAAATTATACATATTTTTTTTAATATTCTTTTAAATAAATCTAATAAATCAGTACGTTTATAAATAGATGGTTTTCTTAAAAATTGATTTAAATTACACAATAAATAACCAGGTTTATTTATATTTGCTTTGTTCATATTTGTTTCAGCTATATTTTTATTTAAATTATATGTTATTTTATATGTTCTTGGAACTATATTTTCAAAATAATAATTACAATAATTTTGAATTATATAACCTATAAAATAAACACTCATTTGATAATTATATTTAGGATATAGTCTTCTTTTTGAAAAATTTGAAGATTCTTTATGTCTCAAATGTTCATGTTTAAATACATGTTCATCAATACTAAAAGGTGCACCCCATGCACCTCTTGTCATTTCAATAGATCCTTCACGAGAATGTACATCATTTTTTAAATATAATAAACAAAATTGAATATTAAATAAAACTATATCATTATATGATAAATATAACTCTTGATCTTTATAATTATCCATGTTTAATTTTAATGGTATAAATACTTCTTTTATCCAATAAATAAGATTTTCAATAATTGTTTCTTTAGTTAAATTATCTTTTTCTAATTGTTCTTCATCAAAAACTAATTTATTAATACCAAATTTAATAAAAATATCATGATTGTTTGATAGGAAATCAATATTTTCTTTTAACTCAAGGTTAATTCTATTTTTATTTTCGATTCTTGGAAATAAATCAAATAAACTATATTTTTTAACATTATATTCTAAATGACCTCTTTTAAGATTTAAAAATAGAGGATAATCCTGATTTCTAAGTTTATTTAAAAATTCAAATTTATGATATGCAAATTTTTTATTTTTTAGTTGTTTAGTCACTTCGTTATTTCCCTCAACTTGTCGCCATTCTTCAGGTCGAGGTAATGGATTTTTTCTTTTTCTTCGTAATTCTTGATTAATTTTACTTTTAAAAATATTTACTTGTCTCATTCTATTTTCATATGTTGATTCTTGATTATAAAAATCTAATAATTGTTGAAATAAATTATAATATTTTTTTATTGCTTGAATAATATAAAATCTTTTTTCTTCTTCAAATGTTAATCCAAAACCTTCAAATATACTAAAACTTTTTTTTTCAGTATTAAATTGATTAAGTCTTCTCACATTCTGAGTTGACCTAATTTTTAAATTTAAATGATTTTTTTTTTGTTTTATCTTTTCATTATATAATCTTTCAACATTTAAAATAATGTTAATAGATGGATCATTCACAGTTAATTTTTTAAATAAAAAATTTCGAAAATTATTATTCATTATTATTTAATAACTCTAAATTTAAAGAATATTATTTTCATTTACCTAACTGAAATAAAAAATGATTTTTAATTATATAAAATATTATTTAATCTTATAATATTAATATTTATTAAATATGCAAATAATTAATAATAAAGATATAAAAAAAGAATTGATAAAATATTTAAATTTTGATGATTTTTTAAATCTTTATAAAAAAGGTTTAATAGAAAAAGATATTAAGGATTATGATATGTGCATTTCATTATCAAATGAATATGATGTTTATGAACATAATATTTATAATATTAACAATTATTCTTTAAAATTTAGTTCAGTAAATAATAATATTTATGAATTTAATGTTGAAAAAAAATTAGATAATTATTTAATTCATAACAACAAAAAATATAAAGATGAAATTGTTAATAAAGATTTTAACTTAGAAAAACATTTACATATAGATGAATCAAAAGATGTTAAAGAAGAAAATGAATCAGATATATCCGACGAAGATGATTATTTTGATAGTGTTTTAATTGAATTTAGAAATAAAAGTTTAGAATTAGAAAAAAACGAATTTGATGTAGATTTACATGATAATGTGAAGATATCAAATATTTATTTTGTAGAAAATAATAATACTAATGATTATAAACCATATTTTGATAACAATAATTTTTATGAAATTATAAATAAAGATATTAAAAATGATTGGAATAAAGATAGTAATAAAATATATAAATATCAAATTATAAGAGGTATAATTTTATTTTACAAAATCGAAAAAGTTTATATGCATGAAAAAGAAGAGCATATATTTTCAAACATATTAAAAAAAGAAAAATTATGTTCTTCAATTTGTTCATGTTATATATTTGAACCATTAAAAATAAAAATATATAAAAAATTTATTTGATAAATAAATTTTTATTTATAAAAAAAGTATTATTAAATTATTATTAATTATAAAAAAGTATTATTAAATTATTATTAAATTATTATTAAATTATTAAATTTTATTATAAAAAATTTAATTAATTATTTTAAATCATTTATTAATTGTTCATATTCATTTATTAAATTTTGTTTAGATTCATCATTATCAAGTACAAATAATGGTTTAAATTTTCCTTCTTTTATTTCTTTAATTTTATCATGTGTTAATGATTTTTTTCAGATTTATTATTTTCAATTATACAATACAATGATTCACTGTATTATAATTTTATAAGATGTATTTAAATCATTAAAAATTAAAATATATAAATTTATTATAAATTATTAAAAATTATTTTTATATTATTTTGCAATAATTTCTCTATATTCTTCATGTGTAAAATCATTTGGTTTATAAAAATCAAATTCTTCTTTAAATAATTCAGAACGTCCATCCCATAAATTTTTAATAATATGAAAAGTGACTTTATAATCAAAATTTATATTCAAATAATCAACTAATAATGGAATACCTAATAATTTTTTAGTTTCTCCTTCTTCTAAAACTCTATTTTTATTCCATTTAGTAATATTTTTATAATTTTCTGTTTTGTCTCTTGTATCTTTATAAGAATTATGAATAGATTTTTTCCAAAGTATAAGTTCTATTAATATACCAAAATCTTGAATAGTTCTTTTTCCAATAGATGTTTTTTTATTTGCATCAATATTTTCAAAATAAATATCTTTTTCACTTTTTTCTTTCTTACTATTATAATCATTAATCGGTCTTATTAAATCATTTCTAATATCACGAATATGATAATGTTTTATATTAAATCCTTTTAATTTTAATTCTTCTATAATTTCACCTGGTTTCTTATTTTCTTTTATTTTTTCTTTAATAAAATAAATATTTTCGTCTGATAAATTTTTATCTCTCCTAGAATTTGCAATGGATTTACCTAGATTTAATTTATGACTATCACTAAAATGTTTTCCATAAAAATGATTTTTATTACCAATCATATTTTCACTTTTAATTTCATCACTTGATTTTAATATTTTTTTACCATCAACTATTTTTATTAATTCATTATCAACAATATCTAAAAATCCATCAATATTTTTATCTTTTTCATCTTTAAAATCTTCTCCTTCATGTTTTTCTTTATTTAATAACCTTTTGACAAATTCAACAAAAAATAAATTATTATCTTCATTTAATAAATCTTTATGTTCATAATACATTTTAATAATCATTAGTTGGTTATATTTTACAATAGTTAAATCAATAATTTGATTAATTAGTTCATATGCTTTTATACCACTAATTGTAAAACTATTATTATTTTCTATATTACCATATCCTAAAAATTCAATTATTTTTTCTAAAACTTTTGGGTAATTCTTTTGAGATATAGATAATTTAGGTGAAAAATATTTATCTCCAAATGGTGCTACTAAACTTATACAACCCTCTGCATCAAATAATCCAGCAATATATTGTATATTTATATTATGAAAATTATAATCATAATTTTTAGGATTTTGTAAATTATGTAAATCAATATTATCTTGACATATATCAGCTAATGTTTCAAATTTATCTTCATTTTCTAAAAACTCATGTTCTTTATTATAATAATTAAAATTATAAATAGTATCAATTTGTGGTTTTTTGATAACTAATGAATCATATATAAAATTTAATAAATACTGTGAAAAATAACTATTTACTTGGTAAATAAACATTTGACGGGTATTATTCTTATAAAATTTTCCATTTTCATCTATTAAAATATTATTGATATCTACTGAAGAATTATAAATGTTTCCATAAAAATAATATTTAATAATTTGTAAAACATTTGTTCTAGTTTGACCAATTGATATTCCATATCTATAAACCTGTTTTTCTAAATTATTTTGTTCATTATCTTTAAAATGTTTATGGATAAAAATATGTCCATCACCATCTATAAAACCTGCTAAATAACTGTCATTTAATTTTAAAGTTTTGTATTTTTCCATTTTTTCATTATTATCATTTTCAATAGATAAATTTAAATAATATTCAAATTTTTCAATAATATTTTGAAAATTAGTATTATTTTTTAATAAAACTAATTTTTTATTAAAATTATTTAAATTTTCATAATTATTGATATTTTTATTTGAATCATTTTGTATTAATTGAACAAATTCATTTTCTTTTTTTTCTTTTTTAGATTTAAGAATTCTTCTTTTAGCTAAAATATTATTTTCTTTGTTTTGCATTTTATCTTTATCTTTCTTCTTTTATTAAATTTAATTCTAATAATTAGTTAAAGTTAAATTAATCATTAAAAAAAAAAATTCAATTTTTTTTTCATTTAATTAAAATTATTTTATTAATAATTTTTTTATTTATTTTTCTATTTATTTTTCTATTATTTTTAAATATTCACTATAAGTTAAACTACTATTATTTTCATAAAATTCAAATTCTTGTAATTTACATATACCTAACCAATAATTCTTAACAATTGTTTCTGTAATATTTGTTTTTAATTCATTTGTTAAATAATTGGCAACTTTTTTTTTTGATATCATTTTATTGTCAATAAATAGTTCATTATTATTTTTTTTATTTTTCCATTTAATTATTTCTATAATATGTTCAAAACTTATTGTTCTTTTTTCAATACTTGCTACTCTTTCATGATAATTTAAATTATTATTTGAAACTTTTTCTAAATATTTTATTCTTTTTTTTTCTAAATATTCTTTTCTAAAATTTTCATCACTATGGTATTTTTTATACATTAATTGACGGTTATATTCTATTTTTTTTTCTTCAGGTGTCATATTTTTTAATTCAAAACAAATTTTAATTCTATTTACTTTTTTTAAATGATTCCATCTTGGTCTAGCCCATCGTTCTTTCCACCAATTAATAATTTCATATAAATCTTTTGTTTTATCTAAATTAAATGAATCTTGTTGACCTTTAAAAAATAAGTCATTATTTGTTCCAGTATATCCAAAATATACACCTCTTTTTTGATTATGTAAACAATAATTTTTCATTGAATCATCTTCTTTAATAAAATAATTAAATACTCTTAATTTATTTAAATAATTTTTTGTTATGGATTTAAATTTTTCAGGATAATAATCTTTTACATAATTAATAATTTCTTTCATAATAGGTATTGGTATATGTGATATTCCTTGACCTTTTGTTTCTCCAATATATTTAATTTCTTTTAATCTATCATATTGTATTCCTTTACCATATAATGATAAAGTAATAACACCTGCATAATAATGACCAAATTTTTTTTTATATAATTCTAAAACTTGTCTACTAAAAACAATACAAACTAATAATTTACCTATGTTTAAATTATGAGACACTGGTTGTAATCCAATACAACATGAAATATTTACTAAATAAGATATACGTGGTTTTTCAATATTATCAATAATGATTCTTTCTTTTTTATTATCGTATATCCAACCAATATATTTATCTCTTGAATCTAATCCCCAAATATCAGGAGATAAACAAATTAAACCTAAATATTTGTTTGTTTTTTTATCTTTTACTAAAATTTTAAATTCTTTTATTGTTTGTTCACTAGTATGAGCAGAAGTAGTGACAAATTTTAAATAATTCCATAAATCTCTTTGTTCAGGTGTTTCACATAATTCTATATCAATATCTAAATCATCAATAATAGTATCTTTCCAAGAATTGTATATTTTATTTTTATAATATTCTTTTTCAAATAAAAAATTATTCTTTTTTTGTTCTATTTCAGTTTCATATAAAACTTTTAATTGTTGTTTTTCAGTTAAACTTAAGAAATCATCTAAATCTTTTTTAATTTGATAAAATCTATTTATTTTATTTTGGTATTCATTATTTTCATTTTCAAATCCTTCCATTCTTATTTATATTTATTTATAAATATTTTTTTAAATAGAAATACTTTATTTAAATTTATTATTTTAACAATATTATATATAAATATTATTTAAAATTAAAAAAAAATTAATAATTTATTGTATAAATATTTTTGGATATGTAATTAGTTTTGTAAAAATATAACAAGTAAAATATTTTTGAAAAAATATTTGTATAAAATCCTTGCCAAAAACGCTTTAATTTGAATAAGCGAGACCTCCCATGCCACTCATAATGCGGAGGACATTATAATTGACAGCGTAGACTCTAATCTTGCTTCCAAGAGCAGCCTTGGGAGTAAGTTGGAGTTGAAGAACAGCATTGTCGATACGAGAGAAGTTGCAAGTACCGCTGGGTTGGTGATCTTCGGGTTTAAGAGCAAATGAGTAAACATTGATACCAGTAGGAGGAATATTGGTGTGGTGTTGGTAAGGTTGTACTAAGTTGAAGTATGAACCAAGACGTTCTTGGAAGCGGTCATGACCGTTAAGTTGGAGTTTAGCACGGACGGTAGGGTTACGACCAGCGTTGATAGGACCGAAACCAGCATGGTCAGAGTAGTCACCACCGGTAGTGAAAGCACCGAAATCAGTGGGGGCTAAGTTTTGTGCGTTAGGACCAGGACCAGCAGGGAGGTTAACAGCACGGACTTGAGCATTGGTTTGACCGAAACCTGAGTAACCACCAGCACCAACATCAATACCAGCTTCTTTGAGGTAGTTGACATATTCTGAGTCAACTTTGTTTACACCAACATAGGGGAAGACATTGGTAGTATCTTCAACATTGGTGAATACAAGTTGTGAAGGATCAGGAAGACCACCTGAGTTAAGACCATTGTAGCCTGAGTCAGCATCGAAGTCATCAGTGTAGTTGTTCCATTGGTTGTAGCCGAGTTTAACAACATCATCACGTTGAACAACCCAGATAAGTTCCTTAACGGGGTGGTTAAGGTTGAGTTTAACTTTAACATTGGTGTTGACAGTTGACTCATCACCAGTGAATTGGAGTTGTTCAATAAGGTATTCGTGGGAAGTTTGTGCGAAACGTCTACGCTCGTCTGTGTCCAAATAAATATAATCAATAAAGAGTGATGCATATTCAAGGGAAGGTACGCAGAAAGCATCAAGGTTTCCGGAAGTTGAAACACCGCAGCTGTTGAGTGAACCAGCAGTTGATACATAGCATTCAGCTTTGGGGCGGAATTCAAGTTCAATCTTGACTTCGTGGTATTGGAGAGCAATAAGAGGAAGAGCAAGACCGGGGTTGCGGCAGAACCAGAATTGGAGAGGAACATAGAGAACAGTTGCTTCGGTACGTTGGAGACCAGTACCAGTAAGAGCAACGGTGTTACCTACCATGTTATCATAACCGGCTTTAAGACCAGGAGGAATGGTAAGTTCGTTCCAGATAGTGAGCCAATCACCGTATTGTTTGTCAATGCGTTGACCACCAATTTGGATTTCGACTGATTTTATAAGGAAATGACCAATGTAATTGACCCAACGGAAGAAAGCAGAAGAGACGGTTGCTTCAACACGGGGGAGAGTTACTTGGAGATAGACACGGTAAATAAGATCACCATTACGAGAAATGGTGCAGGTTACTTTTTTACCGAAATCGGCAGTACCATTGAAAGTTTGTTCAATGGATTCCATTGAGAAGTTGGTATAACGTCTGTATACGACCTTCCAGAAGGTAATTTGAGGGTTACCAGTAAGGTAAACATCTTGAGCGCCATAAGCTACGAGTTGCATGAGACCACCACCCATTTTTTTCTTTTTATACTTTATAGTTAGAAAAAAATTTTGGCTAGAACGCGAAAAATTCCTTAATAAATTCGGCTTTAATTATTTTTTTTTATTTGATTTCTAAAAAAATAATTTTACATAAAAAATAAATAGCAATGAAAGATTGCTAAAAGAAAAGAATTATAAAGTTTTTTAAAGACTATTGGTCCTTCTAGAATTAGTTAAATTTTCGATATTTAAATTAAATTGTAAAAATTTTCTTAAATAATCATCCAAATTAATTTCTTTTTTAACTTCTTCGGATAAATCATTAATATTCTTACGGAATAAATATTTATTATCAGATTTTTTAGTGACTTCCCATCCATCGTTTAATGCATTATAAATAAATACCATTTTTTGCACACAAACTGGATCTATTTGTGAATTACCTTCACTTTGGTAACTTTGATTTATTTGATTCATTTGTTTTAATGACATTTATATATTTTTTCTTATATTATTTTTATTTATTTTTTTACGTATTCATCTTTTTTTAATCGATTTTTTTAAATACTCTTTTTTTAAATAAAAAA
>JACCDH010711518.1_pt1 | contig 12152 bp, 10 predicted proteins | sample 7442481 | NCBI WGS metagenome assembly JACCDH01 (sample SAMN15323433, study PRJNA562643) | freshwater metagenome | isolation source: river surface water | place: USA:Blue River Watershed | collected 2017-08-15
CCCGCACCGCCCCCACGGGGCGGGCGCACGTATACGTGCACCCACCCCGCGGTGCGTGCGCGCCCCGACTGATACGGTGGGATTAAATCGCCTGCCCGGCCAGCAGCCTCGGCATCTCGCCCGTCAGACCTGCCGCCTGCCGGATGAACCCGCGCCGCAGTCCCGGCAGGCGGTTGACCAGCCCCAGCCCAAGGTCACGCCCCAGCCGCAGCACAGGGTTGTCGTTTGAAAACAACCGGTTCACCGCATCCATCCCCAACGCAAGCAGCGTCGAGTCAAACCGCCGCCAGACCTGATACCGCTCCAGCACATCAATCGCGCCGATATCCTCGCCGCGACGCGTGGCCTCGACCAGCACCTGCGCCAAGGCGCCCACATCACGCAGCCCAAGGTTCAGCCCTTGCCCCGCAATCGGATGCACCCCATGCGCGGCATCGCCCACCAGCGCCAGACGCGGGGCAACGAAACGCTCTGCTAAGGACAACGAAAGGGGATAGGTGAACCGCGTTCCAGCCAAAGCGATGTCACCCAGAAAATCCCCAAACCGGGGCCGCAGCGCCGCCAGATAGGCGGCATCATCCAGCCCTTGGATCGCCGCCGCGTTGGCCTCGGTTTCCGACCAGACGATCTGGGAATGATACCCCCCCGCCAGCGGCAGAATTGCCAAGGGGCCTTCGGGCATGAAGAACTGATGCGCGATGCCCTGATGATCCCGCTCATGCCGGATCGCGGTCACCAGCGCGGTCTGGCCGTAGCCCCAGCCCTGCCGCCGGATACCCGCCCGCGTGGCCGTGCCCGATCCGCGCCCATCGCACCCCGCCAAGACTTTGCCCGTCAGCACCCGGCCAGAGGCCAGCGTGACCGACACCCCGTTGGCCGTCACCTCTTGCGCCACGACCGTCTCACCCGACAACAGGGTGATCCCCGGCGTGGTGGCCATCGCTTCCAGAAAGGCGCGATAAAGGTGCCGGTCTTCCAGCATGAAGCCCATCGGGCCTTCTTCAATCTCGGCCGAGTCAAAGGTCAGGAACAGCGGCGATGGTCCTTGGCCCACACGCCCATCCGTGGTCTTGATCTGCACCATCGGCTGGACCTTGTCGGCGACCAAGGGCCAGACCCCGATCCCCTCCAACAGGCGCTTGGACGCGATGGCCAGCGCATAGGCGCGACCGTCAAACCCCACCTCACCCCGCGCGGGCGCGGGGCGGGCATCGATGACGGTGACGCTGAGGCCGTTTCGCGCCAGTGCCAAAGCCAAGGCGGGGCCATTCAGCCCGCCGCCCGCAATCAGAATGTCGCTGTCGTATGTCATGGGCAGGAATATGGACGACCGCGCGGGATTGTCCATGCGCCGCTTGGCCGCTACCGTCACCACAACAGACGGAGGCACGGCAGAATGGCAGGCCATTGGGCGCTTAAATCGGCGGCGGAACTGGGGCGGGAAATCAACGCGGGCCGCATCAGCCCCGTCGATCTGGCCGAGGCGCATCTGGACGCCATCGGCGGTCACCCTCAGGCGGACCGCATTTTCGCCCGCACCACCCCGGCGCGCGCGCGGGCCGAGGCGATGGCCGCCCATGGTCGTGCCCGCACAGGCCAGCGCCGCAGCCTGATCGACGGCGTGCCGATCAGTTGGAAGGACAATTTCGATACGGCGGGTGTTGCGACCGAGGCGGGGTCGGCCCTGCTGAAAAACCGGGTGCCGGGGAAGGATGCCGAGGTGCTGACAACCGCCACGCTGATGGGTCTGGTCTGTCTGGGCAAGACGCATATGAGCGAGTTGGCCTTTTCCGGCCTTGGCCTGAACCCCATCACCGCCACCCCGCCCTGCATCAATGATGAACGCGCGGTTCCAGGGGGGTCCTCTTCGGGGGCTGCAGCCTCGGTCGCCTTTGGCTTGGCCCCGGCGGCGATCGGGTCGGATACCGGCGGGTCGGTGCGGATTCCGGCGGCGTGGAATGATCTTGTGGGTCTGAAAACCACCGCCGGGCGGCTGTCCATCGCCGGGGTGGTGCCGCTGTGCGAGACGTTGGACACCGTTGGCCCCATCGCGCGGAATGTCGAGGATTGCGCCCATCTCTTCGCCGCATTGGAGGGCGTGCGCCCGATTGACCTGTCTGGCGGCAGTCTGGCGGGGATGCGGTTCCTCGTGCTGGACACCGTCGCGCTGGATGATCTGCGCGAGGCACCGGGCAAGGGGTTTCAGGACTCACTGAGCCGCCTGTCCGCCGCCGGGGCGCGGCTGGAGCATGGCGCGGTTCCGGCGGTGGCCGAGGCGATGGGTCTGGCGCCGATCCTGTTCACATCCGAGGCCCACGCCATCTGGCGCGAGGTGATCGAGGCTGCACCGGGCAAGATGTTCCCCCGTATCCTTGAGCGTTTCCGTGCCGGGGGCAATTTCGCCGCCGCCGATTACGTCGCAGCGCTGCGCCGGTTGCGCGATCTGCGCGCGGCTTGGGGCGCGGCGGTGGCGGGTTATGATGCCGTGTTGGTGCCCACCGCGCCGATCCTGCCGCCGGATGCCGCGCGGTTGATGACGGATGATGGCTATTACGTCACCGAAAACCTGCTGGCGCTGCGCAACACCCGTATCGGCAACCTGATGGGGGGTTGTGCGCTGACGTTGCCGACCTCGCAGCCCTCATGCGGGATCAGCTTCATGTGCGCTGCGGGGCGTGAGGAAAAGCTGTTGCGGATCGGGGCAGCGGCGGAGTTGGCGCTGCGCTGAGGGAAGTTGACGGCTGTCAACTTACTTAACAAAGGGTTAGCGGCGAGTGGACACCGCCCGTGCTCACCCCTGCCGCACGAACCCCGCCTCGGCCATCAGTCGATCCGAGTTGCTTTCGACGACACGCTCCAGCGTGGCTGTGAATTCGGCCACGCCCAGACCGGGCGCGATCACCGGCAGGAATTCGACCACGGCCAGCCCCGGCTTGCGCAGGATGCCATGGCGGGGCCAGAAGATGCCCACATTTGTCGCGGCGGGCACGCAGGGCTGACCCAGTTGCTGATACAAAAGCCCCGCGCCGACCTTGTAGGGCATCACCACCTCGGGCGCGACGCGGGTGCCTTGCGGGTAGATGATCAACTGCCCCGGCCCGGCGGGGTTGTTCGCCACCGCCTGTTTCATCTCGGCAATCGCGCGCCCTTTCTTGCCGCGATCCACCGGCACGCAGCCGATCCGCAGCGCATACCATCCCAGCATCGGCGCCCATTTCAGCTCTTTCTTCATGATGAAGCGCGGGCGCGGGGTGACGGAACAGATCAGGATGATGTCAAAGAAACTCTGATGCTTGGCGGCGATCAGCACCTCGCCTTCCGGCAATTTCCCCCGGATTTCGGACTTCAGACCACACAGCACATGGGCCGAAAACCGCACCCAGCGGCAATAGGCGTGGATGCCCGCCAAGGCCCCGTTGCGGCTGATGATCGCCGGGATGACATAGATCACCGCCAGAACCACCATCATCAGATACATCTGGATGATGAAGATCAGCGACATCAGGTAGCGAAAAAGGATCATGTCAACTCGCGCAGTTTGCGGAAAGCGGCGGCGCGTGTGGCCAAAAGGGCAACAGCGGCGGCGATGGGCGGCAGGGCCAGCGGCAGCAGCCAGCCCGCGCCGGTGAAGCCAAGTCCGGTCAGGAACCCCCCGGCCTCATCCACCGGGGGAAGCAGGGCGATGCCGATGGTGCCGGCGACGGCCCCGATGGCAGAGCCGGCCAAGGCGCGCAGGGTGAAGCGGCGGACAAAGGCGGCGGCGATGTAGTCATCCTGCGCGCCGACCAGCCGCAACACCTTGATCACCTGCGCATTGGCGGCAAGCGATGCATTGGCGGCCAGCGTGATCATGGCGGCCATGGTCGCGGCGATCAGCGCCATCGACAGCGTGCCAAGCAGGTTCAGCCGCGACGCCGCCACCGCAAGCGGGCGTTGCCAGCGGGTGTGGTCGTCCAGCACCGCGCCCGGTGCTTCGGCCAGCAGGCGCTGGCGCAGGCCCTCGGCGTCAAAGCCATCGGCGGCCTCGGTCAGTTCCACCAAGCGGGGGATCGGCAGCGCCTCGATCGGCAGGTCGGGACCGAACCATGGCGCCAGCAGCGCGCGCTGTTCGTCATCGGTCATGGCACGGGCGCTGGCGATGCCCGGCGTGGTTTTCAGGATGTCCAGCACGGCGGCGGTTTGCACCGCCATCTGATCGGCGGGGGCCGCGATGCGGATCGTGGCGGTTCCGGACAGCGCCCCGGCCCAGCGGTCGGCCAAGCGGCCCGAGGCCAGCGACAGCGCCAGCGCGAACACCGCCAGAAAGGTCATCGCCCCGGCGGTGAACGTCGTCAGCCATGCGGTGGGGCCGGAGGGCGGCACCACACGGTCGGCCTGACGGTCCGGCAGGATCATGGCGGCAAGGCTGCGGCGCAGGCTCACAGATCGGCCCCCGCAAGCTGGATGCGGCGGTTGCGGATGCGCAGCACCCGTGCGGCGACCAAGGATTTCGCCTGACGGATCAGGTTCAGGTCATGGGTGGCGATCAGGATGGTCTTGCCCATCTTGTTCAACTCCACCAGCAGCGTCAGCAGGCGCAGCGACATTTCCCAATCGAGGTTTCCGGTGGGTTCATCGGCCAAGATCACATCCGGCCCCATGATGATGGCCCGCGCCAAAGCGCCGCGCTGACGTTCGCCACCCGACAAGGACGCAGGCAGCGCATCGGCCAGTTTGCCCAAGCCGACCCAGCCCAGAAGATCGGTCAGATCCTGCGCATGCCCATCGCGCCCAGCAACGGTCAGGGGCAGCGCCACATTGGCCGCCAAGGGCAGGTGGTCAAGGAATTGCACATCCTGATGCACCACCCCCACGCGCCGCCGCACCATGGCCACATCGTCGCGGGTCAGGCTGCGCACATCGCGGTCAAAGACGGTGACATGACCGGCGGTGGGCAAAAGCTCGGCATAGGCCAGCTTCAGGAATGTCGTCTTGCCCGCGCCCGAGGGCCCGGTCAGGAAATGAAACGACCCCGGCGCAAGCCGGATCGACACTTCGGACAATAGTTCGCCGCCGCCATAATTGTAGGCGACGTTCTCGAAGGCGATCACCGGATGTTGTCTCCCCTTGCCTGTGGGCGCAGCATTGCCCAAGGTGGCAGAGGTTGCAATCGGTTGGCATCCTGTGCAACCACCTTGGGGAAGGGAATTGTTGTGGGGGCGGTCAGTGACGCGACCGTTTCAGTGTTTTTGGTCAGAGTGGGGATGACGACCAGATGCGGCTGATCTGTCCGAATTGCGATGCTGAATATCTGGTGGACGATTCCGCGATCCCGGATACCGGGCGCGATGTGCAATGTTCCAACTGCGGTCATGCGTGGTTCCAGCTTCGCCCCGAGGTGGAGGCGATGCTGGCACAGGAAGAGGCGCTGTTTGGGGCGGTGCATGCCGATCCTGCGCCCGTTGCCGCGCCACCCGCCGCCCCGCCGCCCGTCGCCCAGTCTCCGGTTGCCCAGTCTCCGGTTGCCCCGCCACCGGTCGCCCCGCCGCAAGTTGCCCCGCAGCCGGTTGCCCAACCTGCCCCGGTGTCAAAGGTGGACGCGGTGTCGGAACCCGTGCGTCGCAATCTGGATGAAAGCATCCTCGCCGTCCTGCGCGAAGAGGCCGAGCGTGAGGCCGCCGCCCGCCGCGCCGAATCCCCGCCGATGGAGGCGCAGGTGGACATGGGCCTGCCGGAACCCGAACCCGCGCCCGCCGCCGGATTGCTGGACGCCACGGCGCGGCGCTTGGCGCGGCTGAAAGGCCTCGACCCCGATGCCCGCCCGGTGCCGCCACCGAAACCCGGATCGCGGCGCGAGCTTTTGCCGGATATCGAGGAAATCAATTCCTCTCTCAAACCCGCGCAGCGCCCCGCCCCGGACGCGGAGTCGGATGAGGATCTGCCCGTCAGCGGCGGCAGCGGCTTTCGCAGCGGGTTTCTGGTGATGCTGATCCTCGCCGCGGCTGTGGTGGTGACCTATGTCATGGCGCCGAAGATTGCCGAGCAATTCCCCGGTGCAGAGGGTGCGATGACCGCCTATGTCGCGCAGGTGGATGCGGCGCGGCTTTGGCTGGACGGCGTTCTGCGCGGGTTGACCGAACAGTTGCAAAGCGTGACCGGGCAATCGCCCGCACCCTGAGCCGCCTAGAACAGGTCCAGCAGCCGCCGCAGATAATCGCGTTCGCCTTGCGGGCGCATCTGCTCGCCCGAGCGTTTGCGGATTTCGTCCAGCAAATCCTGCGCGCGGCGATAGACGTCATCCCCTTGCAGCATGTTGCGGTCGGACCCGATGCGCGCGCTTTCGCCCGGTTCGCGGCCCAAGGGGTCCCGCTGGCCGCGCGGGTCGGCCTGACCGAATTCCTGCCCCGGTTGGGCATCGCCGGGTTGGCGCTGCTGTTCGGCCAGAGCCTCGCCCAGATCGCGCATGCCTTCGCGCATGGCTTCCATCGCCTCGGCCTGACGGTCGAGCGCCTGCGGCAGGTCACCATCCCGCAGCGCCTCTTCGGCCTGTTCCATCGCGCGTCCGGCGCGGTCCAGCTCTTGCCGTCCGGATTCGCCCTGTTCGCTGCCGTCGCCCGGCAGGGGGCCGTCCTGCAACTGGCCCAGACGGTCGCGCAATTCCTGCTGGCGTTCGGCAAGGGATCGGCCGTCCTGCCCTTCCTGATCGCCGCCTTGGCCCTGTTGGCCCTGCTGCTGCCCGTTCTGACCCTGCTGGCCGTCTTGCTGACCTTCGTTCCCCTCTTGCCCATCCTGCAAGTCGCGGAAGGCGTCGTCGGACAGCCCCTGCTGGTCGCGCAGCGTGTCTTGCAGGTCGCGCATGGCCTGTTGGCCGGGGCTGCCCTGGCCTTGGCCCTGACCGCCTTCGCCCTGCACCACCTGCATGTTTTCCATCAGCTGGCGCAGCATCTCCATCAATTCCTGCGCTTCGGCGGTGCGGCCCTCTTCCATCAGCTTTTTCAGCTCATCCAGCATCTGTTGCAGCTGGTCGCCCGACATTTGCATCCCGTCCATGTTCTGGGACATCTGGCTGTCGGGGTTGCGTTCGGCCTCTTCGGCGAGTTCCTGCATGTAATCGTTCAAGGCCTGCTGCATTTCCTGCATCAGCTTGTCGATTTCCTCGGGCGAGGCACCGTTCTTGATCGCCTCATCCAGCCGATCCTGCGCGCGGCGCAGCGCTTCGAGTTTGGAGGCGAGATCACCCTCTTCGACCAGAAGCGCGATCTGCCACAATTCTTCGGCCATCGCGTCACGTTTCTCGGTCGTCAGGCTGGCGGCGCTGTCTTCCAGATCGCGCATCACCACCCGCAGGCGCAGATAGGCGCGTTCGTTGCGGATGAAGCCTTCGGGTTTCCACGTCACGGCCTTCAGGATTTGCGAGACCATCGGCGCATTGGCGCGGTTCCAGAGCAGGGATTGGCGTTGTTCGATCAGGGCAGCGGCGAGGGGGTCAAAGAACCCGCGCCCCGGCAAGACCACGCGCAACGGTTCGGCGGTGCCGGTCTGGCCCGCCGCATCGCTGACCTGAAAGGTCATCGTGACGGGCAGATTGGCAAAGGGATGCTGCGACAGGTCATCCACCAGCGTTTCGGTAAAGGCACTGCGGTTGCCCTTGTTCGGCATCGGCAGGTCCAGCACCACGGGATCGCGGGCCTCAGGCTCCATCGTGCGGCCAAAGATGCGTTCCACCTGCGGCAGGTCGAGCGCGATGGTCACCTGACCCGCGACCACACCGAAATCGTCGCTGGCGGTGAAATCCTGCTTCAGCTTGCCATCCGATTCGCGGGCCAGCTTGTCCGATGGGGTCACGGTCGGCGGCAGGTCGGCGATCAGCCCGATCTCCCACGTCCGGCCACCGGGACCGTCGATGGTCACCTGACCCGCCTGCTCCACGATGAAATCATGCGCGGGGTCGGAGGCGGGCGGCACTTCGGTCCGGTTTGACACGGTTTCGGCCAGTGTCATCTCCCCCACCTCACCGTACAGACGGAATTGCAGGCGGGTGCCGCGCGGCAGGTCCAGCCGCGTGTCGGCGAGTTCGTTGAGGTAGAGCGTCGGCTTGCCGGTATAGGCGGGCGGCTGCGCCCAGCCCTCCCACGTCGGCCCCGTGGCGACGGGCACGCCCGCACCGGGGGCGAGGGTCTGGACCGAGGTGATCCGCCAGAGCGAGCCGAAGATCAGTGCCATCACCAGCGCGGTTGCGGCGACATAGCGCAGGGCAAAGGGGTCACGGCTGGACAGGTTCAGGTCCGGCTCCACCGCCCGCGCCTTGGCCGCGCGTGCCGCCATGCGTGCGCGATGCGCCTGCCAGATGGCAAGGCTGGCCGGATCATCGGTGCCCAGCGCCTGCGTGTCGGTCATCGCGGCGATGGGTTGGCCCGGAAGCCGCGAGTCGATGCGCGTCATCGCCTCGGCCCGCGTGGGGCGGCGGAAGGCCCGCACACCCGCAAAGCCCGTGCCGATCACCGCCAGACCGGCAAGGATCAATCCGGACCACGCCACCTCAAGCGGCAGGACATCCTGCAAGCCAAAGGCCAAGGCTGACAGGGTTGCTGCGAGCACCGACCACAGCGGCCAGAAGGCACGCCACAGCCGTTCCGCCCACAGGCCCAGCAGCGTCAGGCGCAGCGGGCGTGTCAGGAAGCCAAGGGGGGCCGTGCTGTCGTCGGGTCTGTCCATGCGCCTCCACCGGGGGTGGCGGCAGGGTGCCGCATCACATCCACGTGGGGATGGTATCGCGGTTCAGGATTTCGTCAAAGGATGGTCTTGCCCGAATGACGGCGAATTGATCCCCTTTGACAAGGACTTCGGGGATCAAGGGGCGGGTGTTGTATTCCGAGGCCATCACCGCGCCATAAGCGCCTGCCGACCGGAAGGCGACCAAGTCCCCTTCGCCCAAGGGTGTCAGCGGGCGGTGGCGGGCAAAGGTATCGCCGGTTTCGCAGACGGGGCCCACCACGTCGAACTCTTGTGCCGCCGTGGCGGGGGCAGGTTCCACCACGGGGACGATGTCATGATGCGCGCCATACATCGACGGACGCGCCAGATCATTCATCGCGGCATCGACGATCAGGAAATCGCGGCCTTCGCCTTGTTTGAGGTAGATCACCGATGACACCAAAAGCCCGGCGTTGCCGGAAATCAGGCGGCCCGGTTCAATCTCGATCTCACAGCCCAGATGGCCGACGGTGCGCTTGATCATCGCGCCGTAATCCAGCGGCAGGGGGGGTGCCTCGTTCGAGCGGGTGTAGGGAATGCCCAAGCCGCCGCCCAGATCGAGACGGCGGATGGTGTGGCCATCGGCCCGCAGGGTTTCGGTCAGTTCCGCCACCTTGGCGAAGGCTTGTTCAAAGGGTTCAAGTTCGGTCAACTGACTGCCGATGTGGACGTCGATGCCCACAACCTCGATCCCCGGCAGGCGGGCGGCCTCGGCATAGACGGCGCGGGCGCGGTCGATGGGGATGCCGAATTTGTTCTCTTTCTTGCCGGTGGCGATTTTCTCGTGGGTCTTGGCGTCCACATCCGGGTTGATCCGCAGGGCGATGGGCGCAGTGACACGCAGGCTGGTGGCCACTTCGGACAGGGCGCGCAGTTCGGGTTCGGATTCGACGTTGAATTGCCGCACGCCACCTTCCAACGCCAACCGCATTTCCTCGCGCGTTTTGCCGACGCCGGAAAAGACGATGCGGCTGCCGGGAACGCCCGCTGCCTTGGCGCGGCGGTATTCGCCGCCCGAGACGACATCCATCCCCGCGCCCAGATCGCCCAGCACTTTCAGCACGGCGATGTTGGACAGGGATTTGATGGCAAAGCACACAAGGTGCGGCAGGGGGGAAAGCGCCTCGGTGAACAGCTTGTAATGCCGTTCAAGGGTGGCGGTGGAATAGACGTAGAACGGGGTGCCGACCTGGGCGGCGATGTCGGACAGGGCGACATCCTCGGCGTGCAGGGAGCCGTTCTTGTACAGGAAGTGATCCATTGGTGCCGTCCCCGCAAGGTGATTACGCGCGGTGCTATAGCGGGTTGGGCGGGGGCTGTCACGTTGGGTTGCGCGCGGTGCGCCGTCCCGAAGGCACAGGGCCGCGGGGGCCAGACCAGCGGGCCGGGTCATGCCGGAGGGGGCAGGCTCACCCAGATGCCGCCTCTTGCGCTGGACTCGACGCAAGCCGCGATGAACCGCATGCCCAGCACCCCGTCGCTGACATCGGGCAGACATCCCGGTCCACGACTTGAGGGCCGCTGCGACAGGGCCGCCGCCGCATCGTCGTAAAGCGTGGCGAAAGCCTCAAGATAGCCTTCGGGGTGGCCCGCGGGAATGCGGGCCGGGGTCAGGGTCTCTTCGCCGCCCCGGCGCAGCGTCCGTGTGGCCTTGCCGGTCGGGGTGAAATCCAAAATCTCGGGCGTTTCCTGAGCCCAGGACAGGCCGCCCTGATCGCCTGCGATGCGAAAGCGCAGCGCGTTCTTCGTCCCCGGAACAATCTGGCTGGCCCAGATCATCCCCTTGGCCCCGGTGTCAAAGCGCAGAAGGACCGAGGCATTGTCATCCAGCCTGCGCCCCGGGCCAAAGGCCGTCAGGTCGGCCAGAACCCGGTCCAGCCGCAACCCGGTGACAAAGCTGGCCAGATTGACCGCATGGGTGCCGATATCGGCGATGCAGCCGCCCGCACCCGACAGGGTTGGATCGGTGCGCCACAGCGCCTGTTTCTGGCCGCCCAGCTCCACAGGGGTGGTCAGCCAGTCTTGCAGATATTCCACCTGCACATGGCGCAGGTGCCCGATGGCCCCCTGCTGCACCAAGGCCCGCGCCTCGCGCACCATGGGATAGCCGGTATAGGTCTGGGTCAGGATGAAGGGCACCCCGGTTTGCGCCACCAGCGCGGCCAGCGCCTCGGCCTCGTCCAGCGTCGCCGTCATCGGCTTGTCGCAGATCACGGCGATCCCGGCGCGCAAGAAGGCCGTTGCCACCTTGGCGTGCAGGTGGTTGGGCGTCACGATGGCGACAGCATCGATGGAGTCAGGACGCTGCGCCTCTGCCGCTGCCATCTGGGCGTAATCGGCATAGCTTCGATCCGGCGCAATCCCGAGGTCCGCCGCCGATTGCGCGCCGCGCGCGCGGTCGGAGGACAGCGCCCCGGCCACCAACTCCCATTTGCCATCCAGCCGCGCGGCGATCCGATGCACCGCGCCGATGAAGGCCCCCTGCCCGCCCCCGACCATGCCCAGCCTCAGCCGTCGCGTCTGCCCGGCCATCATCGGGTCAGGGCCGACAGCATGGTCAGGGGGCGGATCTCCACCGGGCAGGCCAACAACCGGTCCAACTGCGAAAACAGCGGTTGCAGATGCGGCATCGCCAGATGCGCATCGAGTGCAGAACGGTCGGTCCAGTTTTCATAGAACACGAAGACGCAAGGATCTGCTGCATCCACATGGAAGTCATAGTTGATGCAGCCCGCCTCTGCCCGCGTGGGCGCGACTTGCGCGTGCAGCAGGGCGAGCAATTCGTCGCGAGTTTCCGGGCGGGCGGTGACGGTGCCAAGGATGGTGTACATGGTCAGCGCTTCTTCTGGCTGAGGGCAACGGCAAGGATGATGATCCCGCCACGGGCAATCAGTTGCTGGCTGAACTCCAGCCCCATCAGGATCAGGCCGTTGTTGATCAGCCCGATCATCAGCGCGCCGACGATGGTGCCGATCACGGTGCCTTTGCCGCCGAACAGGCTGGTGCCCCCCAGAACGGCGGCGGCGATGACGGACAGCTCATCCCCCTCGCCCAGTTGGAAGCGGCCCGATTGCAAGCGACCGGCATAGAGCATCCCGGCGAGCGCGGCGGCACAAGACGACAAGACCAAGACACGGAACTTAATGGATGCGGTGTCGATGCCGGAATAGCGCGCCGCCGTTTCCCCGCCGCCCGTCGCCAAAACGCGGCGACCAAAGCCAGAGCGGCGCAGGGCGACATGGCCGATGCCCGCGATCAGGGCGATCCAGAACATCAAGACCGGGATTGGGCCGACAGAGCCACCGCCGAACACCCACGAATAGGACGGCGACAGGATCGGCACGGCGGCGGTATCGGAAATCCACATCGCCACACCCTTGGCGATGCCCATCATGGCGAGTGTGGTCAGGAAGGACGGG
>JACCDH011190052.1_pt1 | contig 12152 bp, 12 predicted proteins | sample 7442481 | NCBI WGS metagenome assembly JACCDH01 (sample SAMN15323433, study PRJNA562643) | freshwater metagenome | isolation source: river surface water | place: USA:Blue River Watershed | collected 2017-08-15
CAACACCTCGTAGGCCTCCTGCACGGCCCGAAAGCGCGCGGGGGCCTCCGGCGACGCATTGCGGTCCGGGTGGAACTGAGAGGCTTTCTGGCGGAAAGCCTTCTTGATGTCGGCCAGGCTGGCGGCGCTGCCCAGGCCGAGGGCGGCGTAGTGGTCGGTCATGCGGGCCTTCGAGGGGTGGGGAGTGAACTGTACTGGATCCGAGGCTTTATGCTGGCGCTTACTTCAAAGGTGATCGATGTCCATGTGGGTGATTCAGTGTGATGGCAGCGCCGTGCCCAATCCCGGGCGCATGGGGCTGGGGGCGGTCATCACCGATCCGCAGGGCGTGCGTCACACCCTGTCGATCGACACGCATGCATCGGGGTGCAACAACGAGGCCGAGTTGCGGGCCTTGATGGCCGCGATCGAGCATGTGAAGGGGTGCGTGCAGGGAGGCGATGTCGCCCAGTTGCTGGTGCGCAGCGACAGCAGCATCCTGGTGGAACAACTCGGCGGCGCTGGCGGGCAGCCCGTCAAGCCCAGCGTCAAGCCCATCGAGCGGCTGGCGCCCCTGTTTGAACAAGCCCGCCTGCTGCTGGCGGCCTTTGGCCCGGTCCAATGGCAGTGGGTGCCCCGACACCGCAACACCGAGGCCGATGCCCTGGCTCGGGCGGCGCTGGGCATGGCGCCCAAGGGGGCGGCACGCTGAAAGGGCCTACACCTGACGCAGCGCCCCATGACGAGGACAATGCGGTCGCATGAAGACACTCCAGAGCGTTGCCCTGTCCATGCTGGACCTGGTCTCCGTGCGCGAAGGCGGCACGGTGGCCGATGCCTTGTCCATCGCCTTGCGCACGGCCCGGCATGTCGAGTCGCTGGGCTTCACCCGCTATTGGCTGGCCGAGCACCACAACATGCCCGGCATTGCCAGCTCGGCCACGGCGGTGCTGGTGGGGTACATCGCGGGTGGCACGCAGCGCATCCGGGTGGGTTCGGGCGGCATCATGCTGCCCAACCACGCGCCCCTGGTCGTGGCCGAGGCCTTTGGCACCCTGGCGGCGCTCTACCCCGACCGCATCGACCTGGGCCTGGGCCGGGCGCCCGGCACCGATCCGGCCACCATGCGGGCCTTGCGCCGTGACCGGGTCGAGACCGAGGAGGACTTTCCCCGCGATGTGGCCGAGCTCCAGCGCCTGCTGGGCCCCGTCCAGCCCGGCCAGCGCCTGGTGGCCATGCCAGGGGCGGGCAGCCAGGTGCCGATCTGGTTGCTGGGCTCCAGCCTGTTCTCGGCGCAACTGGCGGCCGAGCGGGGCTTGCCCTATGCCTTTGCCTCCCACTTTGCCCCCCGCCTGTTGATGCAGGCGCTGACGGTTTACCGCTCGCAGTTCCGGCCGTCGGCCACACTGGCGCGGCCCCACGTGGTGGTGGGCGTGCCCCTGATCGCCGCCCCGACCGACGAGGAGGCCCAGTTCCTGGCCAGCAGCACCCATCAGCGGGTCTTGGGCCTGTTGCGCGGCGAGCGTGGGGCCATGCCGCCGCCGGTGCCCCATTTCCTGGCGGGACTGAGCCCCTCTGAGCGGGCGGGCATCGAAGGCTTCCTGGCGGCCGCCGTGATCGGAGGGCCCGACACCGTGCGCCAGGGCTTGCAGGCGCTGGTGCAGGCCACCCAGGCCGACGAGCTCATGCTGGTGTGCGACATCTTTGACCCGGCCCTGCGCCTGCGTTCGCTGGACATCGCTGCGGTGCAATGGCGCCACAACTGATGTGAACAAGGTCACAGACCGCCGGGGGCGGATCCCGACTTACCCTGACAAGCAGGGTTGACCCCTCAAGCCTGCACCCAAGGGCTCCGATATCCTCGTCAATTCACCCGTTGTGACAGCACCCGCCCCCATGCCCCCATCCGGTCAGGCCACCCAGGCGAGCTCAACAGCCTGGCGCAGCCCCAGCGCCAAACAGCAGCGCCGCATCGAATTGATGGTGCTGATTGGCTGCGGCTTGCTGATTGCCGCGGGGGTCGGCTGGGCCATTCTGTTCGCCATGAAGGCGCAGTGGCTGGCCGTGTCCATGGAGATCGCCCTGATCCTCACTGGCACCTTCGGCGTGGTGCTGACCCTTCGCAAGCACGCGCATGCGGCCGGCATGCTCCTGCTGGTGACCCTGTTTTTCACGCTGATCGGCATCTGCCTGTTCATGGACGTGCCCTCTCCGGGCGTGGGGCGCTCGTCCCACCACCTCCTGCCCGCCCTCGGGGCGTGTGCCTTCCTGTTCTTTCGGGGGCAGCACCCCTGGCTGCGTCATGGTGTGACCACCGCCTTCATGGTGGCTTACACCCTGCTGGATGTGAGCAGCTTTGGCTTCGAGACCGATTTTGTGCTGCCCGCCGATGTGCGCGCATGGAACGCCTGGGGCAACAACCTCTTTGCCATGGTCACGCTGTACATGGCCCTCATGGTCATGCAGATCGACGTGACGGACAGAAACGCGCTGGAAGCCGACTTCCGCACGGCCCTGATCGAGGGGCAGTTTGTGCTGCACTACCAACCCCAGGTGGACGCCCAGGGCCAGGTGATCGGGGCCGAAGCCCTGGTGCGCTGGAAGCACCCCAGGCACGGCATGGTGCCGCCAGGCGATTTCATCCCCATGGCCGAGCAGACCGGTTTGATCCTGCCGCTGGGTGACTGGGTGCTCAAGCAGGCGTGCATGCAGTTGTCCCTCTGGGCCAAGGATCCCAGCACCGCTTCCCTGCAACTGGCCGTCAACGTCAGTGCACGGCAGTTCCATCAGCCCGACTTTGTGGCCCAGGTCTCCAGCATTGTCGAGCGCTGCGGCGCCAACCCCCAGTTGCTCAAGATCGAGTTGACCGAGAGCATGCTGGTCAACGACATTGATGACATCATCACCAAGATGACGGCGCTCAAGGACAGCGGCGTGCAACTGTCGCTGGATGACTTTGGCACTGGATTTTCGTCGCTGTCCTACCTCAAGCGCCTGCCGCTGAACCAGCTCAAGATCGACCGGGCCTTTGTGCGCGACCTGCTGACCAATGCCAACGACGCCGCCATTGCCGGCACCGTGGTCAGCCTGGGTCAGAACCTGGGCCTGGAGGTGATCGCCGAAGGCGTGGAGACCGAGGGGCAGCGAGACTTTCTGGGTTCGATTGGCTGCTACCGCTACCAGGGCTTCCTGTTCAGCCGGCCCATGTCGGCCGCCGACTTTGAGGCCTACATGAATGGCCGGGACGAGCCCACGGCGACAGCGGTTGAACTGGCGGCGTCAGACGATCAATAACCGGCGGTGCTCTGCGCCATCAGCCATGGCAGCGACATGTACTTGCGCTGCCGGGCGATGCACTTGCGGGCGGCTGCCGGGTCATTGACGTTCTTGTCGACCACGTAGGACACCCACTCTGCGTGGTTGTCGGTCAGCTCCAGGGTGGAGTAGCCCTGGCGGCTGCTGTCGAAGAACTGGATGTGCGGATTGTTGAGGCGCACGGTGGGGGCGGCCAGCGCGCGGCCCAGCAAAATGCGTGTGGCCTCGTCCGCACCGGCGGCGACGCTCTCGGCCAGCGTGGATGACGTCACCGACGGGGTCATGAACTCGGCGCCCACGAAGTTGCTCGTGTCCAGCGGGTTGATGTTGCCCCAGTCATGTTTGATGTTGCTGGCCATGTGGGCATGCAGGTCGCCAGTGGCCACCAGGAAGTTGCGCACCTTGGCTTCGCGCAGGGCGCCAGTGAGGGCGCGGCGTTCGGCCACGAAGCCATCCCAGGCGTCCACGTTGATGGGCGAGAGTTGCTGGCCAGCCAGGGTCACGGCCAATCGGCCCAGGAAGGTCTGGTTGCCCATTAGCTTCCAGGTGGCGCGCGAGCCGGTCAGGCCCTCGACCAGCCAGTTGTGTTGCTCGGCGCCGAGCAGGGTGCGGTCGCCATTGTTGAACTTGGTGCAGCCCAAGGGCAGGTAGCGCTGCAGGATGTCGTCCTCACCGCAGGGATGGGGGCTACGGTAGGTGCGGTTCTCGATCATGAACAGATCGAGAAAGCCCCCGAAATTGAAGCGTCGGTAGACCTTCAAGGCCTCAAAGGGATGGGTGGCCTGGGGGTTGAAGCTGACGCGGGCAGGCACATACTCCGACCAGGCGCGTTGCGAGTCCAGCTTGAGTTGCTTGAGCAGGGCCGGGCTGTTGCCGTACTTGGCGTCCGTCGTGTAGGGGTGATCAGGGGCACCCAGGGTGTCACGTGCGTAGTCCCAGTAGCTGTCGTTGGCCGTCTCATGGTCGTCGGGCACGCACACAAACGTGTGGCGCTCCATCACGGCCTGCAGATGCGGGTCGCTGCGGTAGGTGCGGTAAATGAAGCGGTAGTCGGCCAGGTCCAGTGCCACCAGGCCACCGGAGGGCAGCACCATGGTGCGGTCGGCAAACGGCAGGCTCTGAAAGCGTGGGTCCCCAGCGGTTTCGTAGATGAAGTCGCCCAGGTGCAGCACGTAGTCGATGGAATCGTCGCGTGCCACCTGGGCCAGTGCGCCGTAGTAGCCGTTGGTGTAATCCTGGCAGGTCAGCAAGCCCAGCTTGAGGCGCTTGCGCTGCGCACCGGCGGCCGGAAGGGTGCGGCAACGGCCAGTGCGGCTGACCGTGCCGTCGTAGATGAAGCGGTAGAAATAAGGGCCGCCAGAGGCCATGGCCGGCAACTGACCGTCAAGGTCGATCTTGACGGTGTGGTCGCGTTGGTCATTGATGTCCTGCGCGGCCACCTGGGCCTGCAGCAGCAGCGTCTGAAAGTTCGCATCCAGGGCCACCTGCACGTACAGCGGCTCGCCCCCCCCGCACGGCGGTGGGCGCGATGTGGGTCCACAGGATCACGCCGGTCTCGCTCGGGTCGGCCGAGGACACGGACAGGTCGAACACCCGGGCCGAGTCGGTTCGCAGGTTGCTCACATCGAGCGGGGCCTGACCGAGGTTGACCCAGGACACCGCCTGGGCTTGCCAGCTCACCAGTAAACCGCCACTGGCCACGCCGATGGCGGAAAGGAAACGACGACGGTCCATGGCTTGCTCCTGGCTCTGATGAGGTTGGCAGAACGCCTGCGTCGCAGGCCAAGAGATGGTGGCCGGGCACCATGACACACCCGTGAGGCGCTGGTGCATCCGAATGGATCTAGAAACCTCAACCGTTGGCGCCACCCATCTCATCCAGCCAGGCGGGGTCAATGCCAGGTGGCGGGTTGCTGCAATCGGCACCTACCCATTTGGAGATGGAATGGGTTTCAGAGACCACCGGTTTGCCGCGGAAGGTGCTTTCGACACGAGCCTGGTAGACCATTTCTTTGTCGCCATTGAACTGCGCTGCACCTTTGAGTTGCGCGACCGATCCGCCCTGGCTGCATGTGCCAGAGACCGACAGCTTGTTGCCTGACAGTTTGCTCGACAGGTTGCCGCAATCCTTGGCCGCCTTCGCGAGCCAGTTCTGGAGATTCAAGTCGGCTGGGGTGCGGCAGCTCATGCGTGGGCTCCAGCCTGCAGGCAGACCGAGCTTGCGCATGGCTTGCTCGATGCTGTTGCGCATGGGTTCATCCATGTCGTCCAGCCCGCCCGGCATTGCATTGCCATTGATCTTCACCTCCGTGGCCTCCGCCCACAAACCGGGCCGGCTTGGGAGGGACTGCGCGAGCACACCTTGGGCGCAAAGGCATGCCATGACGGCGGTGGTCAGCAAAAATTGACGTGGCATCTGGGGCATGGGGATCCTCCGAGTTTTTTTCGAGGGGCCAAGCCTAGCAAATGATGTCAGTGCAGCGGCTTGTTGTGGCAAGCCCAAGACACACCGAGTTCGATGTGTTGTGTGCCAGGTCAGCCCAGACCCCAGCCCCCTGCAGCGTTGCTCTCCCGCTCAATCTGCCGCACAAACCGCCGCACGGCACCCGCCATCTCACTGGGGTGAGACAGAGGCATCCAGTGGCCGGCATTGAACTCGATGCGGGTGAGCTGGTCCACCCAGCGGCTGAGGTCCTGCGTGAGCGCGGGGCTCACGTACAGGTCCCGGGTGGGCACCAGTAGTTGCACGGGCGCATGGGCCTTGCGCAGCCTCGGAAAGAACAGCCGGGGCATCATGTTGGCGCGGTACAGCTGCACGCCGTGGCTGCCATCGGAGGCCTGGCCATCGCGCGCCTTGACCTCGATGCCCTCCAGCAGGCGCAGCAGGGTGGGCCAGGCCGCCCCCATGCCCAGCCGCCAGATCAGGTTGGGTATCAGGGGCAACTGGAACAGGTAGATGTACCAGGACTTCACGCTCTGCAGGGCCACTTCCTTGAGGCCGCGCCAGGTGGGCTGGCGCAGTCGGTCACGGAACCAGTAACCCATGTGGTCCAGGCAGGGCCCGGAGCATGACGTGAAGGAGGCAATGCGGCCTCGCAAGGCCGGCTCGGTCACGCTCTCCCATGACTGGATCGAGCCCCAGTCATGCGCCACAACATGCACCGGCTGGTGCGGGCTGACCTCGTCGATCACGGCCTTGAAGTCAGCCATCAGGTGGGGCAAGCGGTAGGCGGTACGGCCGGCGGGCTTGTCGGATTGCCCGGCGCCACGCACGTCGTAGGCCACCACGTGGAATTCATTGGACAGCAGTTGCGCCAGCGGGCCCCAGATCTCGCTGGAGTCCGGATACCCGTGCACCAGGACCACGGTGGGGCGGCGTGGATCTCCCCAGCGGCGCACGGCCAGTTCGACATCACCCGACCTCACGCGGCCCTGAAGCGGCGCGTTCGAGAGGTGGGGCATGTGGGCGGCGGCAAGTGCAAGCATGGGGCCCACTGTAGGGGGCCATGATGGCGCTGACCATCCCCAGTGACGACAACAAGGAAGTGTTGACGACACCCACCCGTGGGGACTTTCCCCAGGGGATCGGGTGGATCACTGTCAGTGGAAGGGGCTGGATTTGCCCTTGCTTGCTGACTTGGTGGCGGCTTTGTCAGCCTTTTCGGCGTTGTCGAGCAAGGCCCGGCCTTCGATGCCGGCAAACAACTTGGCGGCACGGACCTTGACCTCCAGCAGCTCGCTGGCGTTGACCGAATACTTGCCCGTCAGGACATTGACCTCGATGCGGAATTCCACATCCTTGCCGTTGTTGGACAGCATGCCGCAGGTGAACTCGTAGTCTTCCAGGTCGGCGGGCAGGCCTTGCAGGGCGGCGTCGTAGTCCACGTACTCCACGCGGCGAATTTCTCCGCTGGCCAGGTCGAGTTGGCCGGTCGACTCGATGACCTCGTCGGACAGTTCGTCAAAAATCTTGATGGGTACTTGGAGTTCCACGGCGGGCCCTTCTCATTCGATAGGGCCGTATTTTGGCACGCGGGCCCTTCAGGCCAGGGTGTCCAGCAGAGATCCCATGACCTTTTCCTCGGTTTTGAGCACGCCCAGGTTGGCCCGGTAGTAATAACCGGCCGCCATCTGATTGACCACATCGCCCTCTAGGGTGGAGCGCGCTTCCTTGGTTTGGGTGATGGTGGCTGTCACGCCGCCCTCGGGCAGCGCGGCCATCTCGGCCCGCTGGGGTTTGAAGCCAGGGGTCTGGGCGTTGGCAATGTTGTGCGCCGACACATCCAGTTGGATCATGGCGGCGTTCATGCCGGATCGGGCGATGGACGAGGTGCTCATGGTCCCGATGTTGACAGCCCCAATCGAGGCGTCAAGGCCTTTGGACACCGGTTTGCTGCCAATCCAGGCAATATTGCCGCATGATGTGCGCCTCAAACAAAGCCGCTGCCATGAACACGAATCTGCCCGAAAACGCCACCTGCGTGGTCACCGAAGTCATCACCTCCGAAGGCAAGGCCGTGGGGTACATGTACCGCGACGATCCGGTCTCGGACATCGACAGCGGCTGGCGCTTCCTGACCGGCCACGAGAGCGAGGCCTACATGGAGCAGCCCCTGCACTACATCACCAAACCCGTCAGCTGGGTGCTGGAACACCACCCCAAGGTGGCGCCGCACCTGGGTGCCGAGGTGGGTGAGGCCTTTGCCCTGGACCCCGATACCGGTGAGTTTGTGGAAACTGACGAATAAACTCGCCCCATGCCTTTTTCTGCCCTCGGTCTGTCCGCCCCCCTTGTTCGTGTCGCCTCAGACCAGGGTTTTGAAACGCCCACGCCCATTCAGCAGGCGGCCATCCCGGTCGTTCTGAAGGGCCTGGACTTGCTGGGCCGCGCCCAGACGGGCTCTGGCAAGACGCTGGCCTACAGCCTGCCCATGCTGGAGTACGTGCTGGGTCACCGTCGCGGTGCGCTCAAGCGCGTGCTGGGCCTGATCCTGGTGCCCACGCGCGAGTTGGCCGCCCAGGTGGGCGAGGTCCTGTCCGAATGGACGCGTTCGTTGCCGGTGTCCATCAAGGTGGTCACGGCCTACGGCGGCGTGTCCATCAACCCCCAGATGATGAGCCTGCGGGGCGGTGCCGACATCGTGGTGGCCACGCCCGGTCGTTTGCTGGACCTGATCGAGCACAACGCCTTGCGGCTGGACGACGTGGCCATGCTGGTGCTGGACGAGGCCGATCGCCTGCTGGACCTGGGCTTTGCCGACGAGCTGTCCCACATCCTGCAGTTGCTGCCTGAGGCCCGTCAGAGCCTGCTGTTCTCAGCCACCTACCCGGAGGACGTGCAGGCCCTGGCCGATGCCCTGCTGCACGAGCCCGAGGTCATCGAGATCGAATCGGCGCCGGAGGCTCGCCCCGACATCACCCAGCGCGCCATCGTGGTCGACCCCGAGCGCCGTGCGCAACTGCTGCGCCACCTGATCCAGCAAGAAGGCTGGAGCCGGGTGCTGGTGTTTGCCGCCACCAAATACGCCACCGAACTGGTCGCCCACAAGCTGCACCGAGCGGGCATCCATGCGGCGGCATTCAACGGCGACCTGAGCCAGGGTGCGCGCAAGGCGGCCTTGGCGGCCTTCAAGTCCAGCGACCTGCAGGTGCTGGTGGCCACCGATGTGGCCGCCCGTGGCATCGACATTGCCCAGATGCCTGTGGTGGTCAACTTTGACCTGCCGCGCGCGCCGGCCGACTACATTCACCGCATTGGCCGCACCGGTCGGGCGGGGGCCAGTGGTCTGGCCGTGACTTTTCTGAGCGATGACACCGAAGCGCACTTCCGCCTGATCGAGAAACGCCAGGCCCAGCGCGTGATGCGCGAAGAGATCCCCGGCTTTGAGCCCACGGTGGGCGCTCGCGATCCGGAAGATGACGACCTGCCCGAAGCGCCCAAGGGCCTGGATCCCAACGGCGGGGTCAAAGGCAAGCGCAAGAGCAAGAAGGACAAGCTGCGCGAGGCGGCCGAGCGCGGCAACTGAGTCGCGGGCCTCGGCCTGAGCCGCTCAGGCTGCGACCCCGAACAATGCCCCCACCCCGGCCGTCAAGGCCATGGCCAGGGCACCCCAGAAGGTGACTCGCCAAGTGGCCGCCCCCATCGGCGCACCGCCGGCGCGGCCGGACAAGGCGCCCAGCAGCGCCAGGAACAGCAGCGAGCTGCCCGCCACCGCCCACAGGATGACCGACGCCGGTGCCAGCAGCACCACCAGCAGCGGCAGGACCGCGCCCACCGCAAATGTGGCCGCCGAGGCCAGGGCGGCTTGCACGGGGCGCGCTGCCAGGGTGTCGGAGATGCCCAGCTCGTCCCGGGCGTGCGCGCCAAGGGCGTCGTGGCGCGTCAACTGCGTCGCCACCTGGGTGGCCAGTGCCTGGTCCAGCCCGCGTCCAACATAAATGGCCGTCAGTTCGGCGAGCTCGTGATCCGGGTCCGTGGCCAGCTCATGGCGTTCGCGCGTCAGATCGGCCTGTTCGGTGTCGGATTGCGAGCTGACCGACACATACTCCCCAGCGGCCATCGACATGGCGCCCGCCACCAGGCCGGCCACGCCCGCGACCAGGATGGCTTTGGCGTCGGCACCGGCTGCCGCCACCCCCAGCACCAGGCTTGCGGTGGAGACGATGCCGTCATTGGCCCCCAGCACGGCGGCGCGCAGCCAGCCAATGCGGTGGGTTCGGTGTCCTTCGGTGTGTCGCATGGGGGGCTCTCGGTGTTGCTTTTGGTGTGCGTGATGGGCTGCCGCGGCAGGGGTTGATTGTGCGCCGCCCTCACTCCACCGACATCGCCCGCCACACGATGTTGAAAAACTCGTCGAACTGCTCGATCAGCGGGCGCTGCTCGCCACGCACGATGTGCATCAGGATCACCCGCCCGATGATGCCCATGAACACGTCCAGCAAGACTTTGGAGGAGACGGCGTTGTTGAGCACGCCGCGCGCCTGCCCGTCCTTGAGCACGCCGCGGAACGCGCCCATCAGCTCGGCGCTCTCGTAGATGCCGATGTTGTTGTGGCGGGAGACCGGCACGGCGGTGAACAGCAGCAGGATCACGGCGGGGTGCTTGTCCATGTAGTCCACCGTCACCCACAGGGTCTTGCGCAGGCGCTCGCGGGCGTCGTCAATGCCCTGCAGGTGGTCGAGCATGCGTTCGGCCAGTCGCCCCAGCATCACGTCCAGCATCGCGTACACCAGCACCTCCTTGCTGCCGAAGTACTTGTAGATCGTCTGCAGCGAGACGTGCGCGGTGCGCGCCACATCGATCAGGCTGACCTCGTGGAAGTCGCGCTGCGAGAACAGGCTCAGCACTGCGTTCTCGATGCGCTGCAGGGTGTCGGTTCGCATGGTCGCCAGCATGGCGCGGCGCTCGGCATGGGTGCGGGGAGGGGGCGAGCTGGTAGCGGGCGCGGGCATGGGAATCCATCTTTCCAGTTGGGTAATCAATGTTACCAAATGAGGGGTCTTTCGCTGAATCGGGTGCAATTCCCTTGCCTTGTCGCGCGGCCTTGATCAACATGGTGCCTCTGCCGCAAATGCGATGCTCAAGGGCATTCCATGCGACACGACGACCGAATGAGTCGTCAGGATGGCTGATCTACGGGTTTCCTCTAACGGTAATCAAAATTACCGTCAAGGGTCTGGGGAGCGGCGTCGTGTCAAGCGGTCATTGCAGCCCTACCTGAGGAGACACCGTGCCCATTCATCACTTCGAATCCACCTGGATGACCGACGAACACCAAATGCTGTTCGATTCGGCCAAGCGTTTCATGACCGAACAATGGGGCCCCAAGGACGAGGCCTGGCGCGCGGCCGGCATGATGGACCACCAGGCCTGGCGCGATGCCGGTGCCAATGGCTTCCTGTGCGCCTCCATGCCTGAGGAGTACGGTGGTGCCGGTGGTGACTTTGGCCATGAGGCGGCACTGATCCTGGCCCAGGGCGAGGCCTGCATTGGTGGTTTTGGGGGCTCGCTCCATTCGGGCATCGTGGCCCCGTACATCCTGCATTACGGCACCGAAGAGCAAAAAAAGCGCTGGTTGCCCAAGCTGGCCACGGGCGAGCTGATTGGTGCCATCGCCATGACCGAACCCGGCACGGGCTCTGACCTGCAAGGTGTTCGCACCCTGGCCCTCAAGGAGGGTGACACGTACAAGATCAACGGCAGCAAGACCTTCATCACCAACGGCCAGTTGGCCAACCTGGTCATCGTGGTCTGCAAGACCGACAAGGACAAGGGCGCGCAAGGCATCTCGCTGTTTGTGGTCGAGACCGACGAGGCCCCGGGCTTTCGCCGTGGCCGCAACCTGGACAAGATCGGCATGGAAGCGCAGGACACGTCCGAGCTGTTCTTTGACGACGTGGTCGTGCCCGCGCAGAACCTGCTGGGCCTGCAGGAAGGCCTGGGCTTTTTCCAGCTGATGCAGGAGTTGCCGCAAGAGCGCATGCTGGTCGCGCTGGCCGGCATCGCCGCGATGGAGCTGGCCATGAAGCTGACGCTGGAGTACACCAAGGAGCGCAAGGCCTTTGGCAAGCCCATCTTCAGCTTCCAGAACACGCGCTTCAAGCTGGCCGAATGCCAGGCCTTGTTGCTGGCCTCGCGCGCGCTGGTGGATGCCGCCATGGTCTCGCACCTCAAGGGCGAGCTGGGTGTGGACCGTGCGGCGCTGATCAAGTACTGGATCACCGACAACCAGTGCAAACTGATCGACGAATGCCTGCAGCTGTTTGGCGGCTACGGCTACATGAAGGAATACCCGATTGCCCGCCTGTGGGCCGATTCGCGCGTGCAGCGCATCTATGGCGGCACCAACGAGATCATG
>JACCDH011201111.1_pt1 | contig 12149 bp, 10 predicted proteins | sample 7442481 | NCBI WGS metagenome assembly JACCDH01 (sample SAMN15323433, study PRJNA562643) | freshwater metagenome | isolation source: river surface water | place: USA:Blue River Watershed | collected 2017-08-15
ATTACCCCTGGCAGCCTCATTACGTGTACGCCCCCCCCCGTATCAGCGGACTGCGCATGCACTATCTGGACGAGGGCCCCAAGGATGCGTCGTTGACCTGGTTGTGCCTGCACGGCAACCCAGCCTGGAGTTACCTGTACCGCAAGATGATCCCAGTCTGGCTGTCGGCTGGTCACCGGGTGGTGGCACCAGACCTCATTGGCTTTGGCAAGAGCGACAAACCCAAGAAGGACAGTTTTCACACATTCGACATCCATCGCCAGTCCTTGCTCGATTTGATTGATCGTCTGGATTTGCAGCGCGTGGTTTTGGTCGTGCAGGACTGGGGGGGCATTTTGGGTCTGACTTTGCCCATGGCTGCGCACGAGCGTTACAAAGGACTTTTGGTCATGAACACCACATTGGCCACAGGCGAGCAAGCGCTGAGTCAAGGTTTTCTGGACTGGCGAGCCTGGTGTCAAAACCAACCATTGTTCGATGTGGGCAAGTTGTTCAAACGCGGAAACCCGGACATGATGCCGAACGAATCTGCGGCTTACAACGCACCGTTTCCGGACAAAGGCTACCGAGCCGCCCTCAGAGCATTTCCGCCCATGGTGCCGGAGTTTGCCGATTCCCCAGGCGCGCCCATCTCACGCCAAGCGCAGAACTTTTGGCGCAACGACTGGCAAGGTCAAACTTTCATGGCCATCGGTCAGCAAGACCCGGTGCTGGGTGAACCGGTGATGTGGCAGTTGCAAAGCCAGATCAAGGGTTGCCCCGAACCGATGTTGCTGCCCCATGCGGGTCATTTTGTGCAAGAGCAGGGCAGCGTGATTGCCGAGGCGGCTGTGCGACACTTCAAGCCCTGAAAACGAACACAACTCATGGCCCACATTTACATTTTTTCTCCCTCCAGCGCGGTGCGCGACAAGGCCGCTTTCCGCCGTGGCCTTAGGCGCCTGAAAGCCCAAGGTCACGAGGTGGAAGTGGACGAGTCCGCCCTGGATAGCCACATGCGCTTTGCAGGTGATGACGCCACACGTGTTGCGGCCATCTGCCGTGCGGCGGCCAGTGGTGCCAACGTGGCCATGATTTCGCGCGGCGGCTACGGCCTCACGCGCATCCTGCCGGCTTTGCCCTACAAACAAATTGCCAAAGCCATTGATGGCGGCATGCAGTTTGTGGGCCTGAGCGATTTCACGGCCTTCAATCAGGCCGTGTACGCCAAGACAGGTCGCATCAGCTGGCAGGGGCCGGCCCTCGGGGAAGACTTTGGGCAGGAACAAGAGCCCGATGACATCATGCAGGCCTGCTTTGACGATCTGTTGCTGGAGCAGGGCGAGGGCACGGGTTGGCAACTCCCCAAGTCTGAGTCCGAGCGCCGCGTTTTGGTCAAAGACGCGACGCTGTGGGGCGGCAACTTGTCGGTGCTGACTTCCATGCTGGGCACGCCGTATTTTCCTCAGATCAAGGGCGGGGTGCTTTTCCTGGAAGACGTGGGCGAGCACCCTTACCGCGTCGAACGGATGCTCACTCAACTCCTGCATGCGGGCGTTCTGGCCCAACAAAAGGCAGTGCTGATGGGGCAGTTCAGCAATTACAAACTGGTACCTGCCCACGACAAGGGCTTCAAATTGAACACCGTGGTCGACTGGCTGCGCAGTCAGATCAAGACCCCTGTGCTAACGGGACTTCCGTTCGGCCATGTCGACACCAAGGTTCTGCTGCCAGTGGGGGCCAGCGTTGACCTTGTCACAGAAGGGCGTGACGCGCTGATGGTTTGGGGTCATATTTGAAGCGCTGATCAATCCAAAAAGGGAACGACTCATGAAATGGCTCGGACGTTTGAGTGTGTTGGCTGTGGTCGTCGTATTGCTGATTGGCGGCGTGGTGTCTGTGCAGATGTTGCGCAGCATGCCCCAACTCCATGGCACGCTGCAGCTGCCCGGCCTTTCACAGCCTGTCATGGTCGGGCGCGATGCTTCGGATGTGACGCACATTCAGGCAGGTTCTCCGTTAGATGCCTGGCGGGCCATGGGTTTTGTGCACGCACAAGAGCGTGGCTGGCAACTCGAGTTCAATCGCCGCGTCATGCACGGCGAGTTGTCAGAGATCCTGGGGCCGGCCACATTGGACACTGACAAGTTGATGCGCACGCTGGGCATCATCCACATGGCACGTCAGCAGCTCAAAAACCTCTCGCCCTTGGCACAAGCATCTTTGGCTGCCTACAGCGAAGGCATTCAAGCCGCTTGGCGAACGGGTGCGGTGCGGCCTTCTCCAGAGTTCCAGATTTTGGGGACGCGCGCTGGCGGTAAGTCTGGTCGAGCATGGAGTCCCGAGGACAGCGTGGGCTGGGCGCTCATGATGGCGCTGGATTTGGGCGGCAATTGGGGTCAGGAGTTTGCCCGCTTGAGCGCATCCAAGGTGTTGAACAACGAACAGCTTTGGCAATTGCTGCCGCCTTACCCCGGTGAGAAGCCCGCCACGGCGGTTGATTTGCCCGCACTCTATGCCAAGCTGGGCGTCTATGCCCCCGACGAGTCCCGAGCGAAGGAGGCACTCAATGACCCCTCCAGCTCAACAGCTGATCGCCATGCCTTGGCCCAATGGTCTGCAGATTGGGTGCGCGACATGGGTATCCTGGAAGGCAAAGGCAGCAACAACTGGGTGGTTCCCGGTACCCGCACAGAAAGCGGCAAACCCTTGCTGGGCAATGACCCCCATTTGGCGCTCAGCGCGCCTGCCATTTGGTACTTTGCTCGTCTGAAAGCACCCGCATCCGTTTGGCAAGGTCAAGCCATGCCCGCTCTGGACGTCATGGGCGCAACCTTGCCTGGCCTGCCCTTTGTGGTGCTAGGCCGCACTCGCGGTGTGGCGTGGGGCTTTACCAATACTGGGCCGGATGTACAAGACCTGTACCTTGAACAACTGGATGCGGCGCGCCCGGGTCAGTACCGAACGCCTGATGGATGGGCATCGTTCGATGTCCGCAACGAAACCATTCGTATCAAAGGGCAGGGCGATTTGATTCTGCCTGTGCGCAGCACACGGCATGGTCCGATCATCAGCGATGTACAGCCTCAGTACAAAGGCTTGGTCAATACGGCAGCTTATGCCGTCAGTTTGCGTTGGTCTGCCCTCACGCCAGACAACCACACCATTGATGCCGGCATGCAAGCCAACTGGGCACAGAATGTGGCACAGCTTGAGCAAGCTTTTGCCGGACACCATGCGCCGATGCAAAGCGTCGTGATGGCGGACACGCAAGGGGAGGTGGCTTATAGGGCCATTGGCAAGGTGCCCTTGCGTATGCCCAATAACGACATCCGTGGCGTGGCGCCGGCTCCCGGCTGGCTTGCGCAATACGATTGGCAAGGCTGGATACCGTATAGCCAAAATCCGGCGCTGAACACGGCGCAAATTGACGCCAAGGGTTGGCACGCCACCGCCAACCAGAACATCCTGCCGCCTGGTTATCCCCATTTTGTGGGGGCTGACTGGACCACTCCTGAGCGCTTTGATCGCATTGAACAACTGATGGCCGCGACCCCACGTCACAGCTTGAAAAGCATGCAAATCGTACAAAACGATGTTTTGTCTTTGGGTGCCAAAGCCTTGCTGCCCAACGCTTTGAAAGCGAAGCCTTCACACGCCTTGGGAGATCGTGCCATGAAGTTACTGGCCTCTTTTGATGGCCATATAAACACCCACAGCCCTGCTGCTTTGATTCTGAACGTCTGGGCTGATGAAATGACCCGCTCAGTGCTGGTGCCGCGTTTGGGTGCGGAGCGTTTTCAGGGTCTTTATGGGAAACGCCATTTCAGGCTCGCGCTAGAAGGTATTTTGGATCGCGATGACCCCTTCTGGTGTGGCGCTGCTGGCTGCGCTCCCTTGATCCATGCGACCATGGACCGCACCTTGACCCGTATTGCGTCTAAATTGGGTCCCGATCCTGATCGGTGGCGTTGGGGTGCCTGGCATCCGGCCATCAGTAGCCACAAACCCTTTGGCAAGGTGCCTGGCCTCCAGACCTTGTTCGATGTTCGTGTAGAGAGCCCTGGCGACTTGTTCACGGTCAATGTTGGCCAGTATTGGGCCAACGACAAAACCGAACCTTTTGCCAACCGACACGCCGCATCGATGCGTGCTCTTTATGACCTTGGCCCATCAGGTGAGTCGCTGTTCATCTACCAAACGGGACAAAGTGGTCATGTCTTTTCACCTCGCAGCCGGGACATGGCTCACGACTGGGCTCAGGGTAGGTACAGGGCTTTGAGATGGGTGGATGCATCCCACGGTCATCTTTTGCTTTTGAATCCCTGAGAAACTGTTTCTCGCATTCACGGATTTGATGGCTACGTTTGGGGCCATCAGATTTGTTCGACTCTCATATTTAACTTTACATAATACACATCGTATGTAGCAAAGTGAAAAATGATCACGATCAGTTTGCCATCGACATTGCCAGTTAACGGTTTGAAGGCTGATCGACAGGCGCTGCTTGGATTTGGCTGTTCGCACGCTTTTGACGCTCAGCCAGGCGTGATAAGCCCGTTTCGATCAATTCATGGGCATTGGGTCGTTGACCCCGAATCGCAAAATCGAGCGCGGTCATGCCCAATTGATTCTTCAGCGTCAGGTCTGCACCGGCTTGAATCAGTGACTTGACGGCTTCAGGACTGCCGTACATGGCGGCCATCATCAAAGGGGTTGTGCCGTTCGGAGACTCCGCATCAATGTAAGCACTCTGATCCAGCAAATATTCAATGATCGGTACATGCCCTCCGGTGGCGGCGTAATGCAAAGGTGTCCAACCCGTCTTGTTCACATCGGCATCGTTGTCCACCAACTTTTTGACCAAAGGTAAATAACCTTTGAGTGCAGCCAGCATCAAAGGACTTTCGTCGCTGGCGTTGCGAACCTCGGTGCGTGTTTGGGGCCAACTGGCCAACAACTCGGCCACCTTGATCGAGGGCTCCCGAACCGCCAACATCAAGGCCGGAACACCTTCAGGGTTGACCGTGTTTGGATCGAAACCTCTTTGCAACAAAGCTTGAACAACACGCACATTGTCAAATTGAACTGCCTTGAAAAAGTCCTCATAAGAGCCGGATCGGGCAAGAAGGCAAAATGAAAAAATTGAAATAAAAACAAAGGACTTTAGAATATATTTAAAGTTATACATGAGCTTAGATCAATGTGTTTTGGCAAACAAACGCAAAAAATTGCGGGTGGTCAAATCCCCTATTTCTTCAGCAGATGCACCTCTCAATTGAGCCAGTTGCTCTGCAACAAAGGGAACATAAGACGGGTTATTGGTTTTGCCCCGATAAGGTACAGGCGCCAGATAAGGGCTGTCGGTCTCGATGAGCAAACGGTCATCTGGGACAAATTTGGCCACTTCGCGCAAGTCGGCGGCTGTTTTGAACGTCAAAATTCCTGAGAACGAGATGTAGAAACCCAGATCCAAAGCTGCACGGGCCACCTGCTGGCTTTCGGTGAAGCAGTGAAACACCCCGCCCGCGCACCCTGCCCCACCGGTTTCGCCCTCTTCTTTCAAAATAGCCATGGTGTCATATGAAGCCTGTCGGGTATGGATCACCAGTGGCAGTTGCGTCTGCCTGGCCGCTCGGATGTGGGTGCGAAAACGCTCACGCTGCCATTCCATATCCGCCACGCTGCGTCCACCTTTGCGCTCGTCCATTTGGTAGTAATCCAGCCCGGTTTCGCCAATGGCAACAACTTTCGGGCGGGCAGCACCATCGAGCAAATCCTGCAGGGTGGGCTCTCGCACACCTTCATTGTCTGGATGAACGCCCACGGTGGCCCACATCTTGTCTTGGGACATGGCCAAGCCATGCACTTCATGAAAATCTTCCAGCGTGGTGCAAATGACAAGGGCACGGGTCACTCGGGCGGCCTGCATGGCTTGCTGGATGTTGTCCAGCTGGCTCATCAACTCGGGGAAATTCAGATGGCAATGAGAATCGGTGTACATGTCTCAGCCCTTGGACATCAGGGTTTGGTGGGCGTCAGCAGTCAGAGCTTCGAGCATCAGACCGGCATTGAAAGGGTGCTCAGCCGTGCGGGCCGATTGCACCAGGCGTTTGAACCAGTCGGTCAGCACCGACAACGAAGCGTTGCTCGAGGGCAATTGGCTCTTCTCAAAAAAGCGTGGCTCAGCGCCCGATTGACGCAGCACCAGGTCGTGACACAGCTTTTGCAGTGCGTCGATGGCTTGTGCGGGGGTTAAATCGGCCAGGTGGCGGGCATCCCCTTGGCGCATGGCTTGGGGCAAATGGCCCCACCAATCGGTTGATAAACCAGAACCAGACAGGCTCAACACGTCAGCGGGACGCCCTCCCGCACTGCGCAGCAAGTTCTGGGCATCATCTGAGGCTAAGCCTTGCTCAGCCAACCAAACCAGCGACTCGCTGGCTTCGGGCCATTCCATGGTGTGCGCCAGACAGCGGCTTCGGATGGTGGGCAGCAGCATGTGACTGGCTTCTGTGGCTAAAACGAAGCGCACATGGCCGGGAGGCTCTTCCAATGTTTTGAGCAGGGCATTGGCTGTGATGGTGTTCATGCGCTCGGCCGGAAAGACCAGCACCGCCTTGCCACGCCCGCGGGCATCGGTGCGCTGCGAAAACTCCACCGCATCGCGCATCGCGTCAACCCGGATCTCTTTGCTGGGTTTGCGGGTTTTCTTGTCAATCTCGTCTTGGGCTTTCTCGGACAAGGGCCAGCCCAGCTCGATCATCACCGTTTCGGGCATCAGCACTTCAAGGTCTGCATGGGTGTGTACGGCGATGGCGTGGCAGCTGGAGCAAACGCCGCATGCGCCCTTCGGTGTGGGGTTTTCGCACAGCCAGGCAGAAACCAAGGCCAGCGCCAACTCATATTGACCCAGGCCCGACGGACCCTTAAGCAACCAAGCATGACCCCGTTGGGCCAGCAAATCAGTGGCTTGCCTGGCAATCCAAGGGGCCTGAACGACGCCGCTCACGAGGCGCTCCGTTGGAGCCAACCGTTCATGGTGCTGGACACGGCAGCGCTCACGGCTTGGATGGTTTGGGCCGCATCGATGCGTGCGAAGCGTGCTGGCATTTCAGATTGCCGACGGGCGTAACCGGCACGCACCGCGGCAAAAAAGTCAGACGGTTGTGACTCGAACTTGTCAGGCAATCGGGCCGAGGCCAGTCGCTCAGCCGCAATCAGAGGGTCCAGATCAAACCAAATGGTGAGATCGGGTTGGCGCAAAGTGCCGTCTGGTCGGGCCTGAACCATGTGCTCAAGCAGGCTCAGCACCTGCCAGTCAAATCCTCGGCCGCCGCCTTGATAAGCAAACGTGGCGTCGGTGAACCGGTCGCACAAAACCACATCGCCACGGGACAGTGCTGGCTCGATGACTTGCACCAAATGCTCACGCCGGGCCGCGAACATCAACAAGGCTTCAGTCAGCGGGTCCATCGAATCGTGCAATACCAACTCGCGCAGCTTTTCCGACAAGGCGGTGCCACCGGGTTCGCGTGTCACCACCACCGCCCTGCCAGCCTGGCGAAACAGATCGGCCACGCCGGCGATGTGCGTCGATTTGCCAGCGCCGTCGATGCCTTCAAAACTGATGAACAAACCGCGTGTCATGGTGTGTGTAAAAGACAAAAGTCGATTGTCGCAGGTGTCGTCATCCGGGAAGTGGACACAGGCCGCGATAGGGTTTGGTGATTGCCACCTACTTTAAGCCACGCTGGTACCGGTTGACCGCCCGGTTGTGCTCGTCCAGCGTGGCGCTGAAATGGCTGCTGCCATCGCCCTTGGCTACAAAATAAATGGCGGAGGTTTTGGCGGGTTGCAGAGCGGCCATCAATGATGCCTTGCCCGGCATGGCAATGGGCGTGGGCGGAAGACCCGAGCGGGTGTAGGTGTTCCAGGGGTTGTCGGTGGTCAGGTGCACGCGGCGTAAATTGCCGTCAAAGGCCTCCCCCAGGCCATAAATCACCGTCGGGTCTGTCTGCAGGCGCATGCCGATGCGCAAACGGTTGTTGAACACCCCCGAAATTTCTGCCCTGTCTTGGGCTTTGCCCGTTTCCTTTTCAACGATGCTGGCCAAGATCAGTGCCTGCTCGGGCGTCTGGAGGGAAGCGCCGGCTTGCCGAGCCTCCCAGGCTTGCTGCAACTGTTTGTCCATGGCCTTCATCGCCCTTTTCAAGATCGCGAGATCGCTGGATCCCTTGGCATAGGCGTAAGTGTCCGGGTAAAACCGCCCTTCCGGAGCCACGCCGGGGCGACCCAGTTGTGCCATGACAGCCTCGTCGGTCAGGGCGCGGCTGTCAGGCTTGAGGTATTCCGCCTTGGCCAGCGCCTGACGCACTTGCCGCCAGTTCCAGCCTTCCACGAGGGTCACCGCACGCAAGCTTTCCTCACCCCGCACCAGCATGCTCAACAATCGGTGTGGCGATGTTCCGGGTGCAATTTCATAACTGCCAGCCCGCATCTGCCGTGACTGGCCTGACAAGCGAAACCAGGCATACAGCAAGTTGGGTGAGGTCTGAGCACCGGCATCAGCCACCGCTTGGGCTATGGATTTGGCCGAGGTACCGGGCTCTATCGACAAATCCAGCGTGGCCTGTCGGGTGTCCAAGGGTTGATGAACCCACCAAAAGGCCCCACCCACCAGGCCCAAGCCCACGAGCAACAGGCTGACCAGCCACTTCATCAAGCCTTTGAGCACGGCCATGTCCTTGTTCGGGTATTGAAAACTTGGAGAAGATGATAATTCAAGGCTTGCAAGACGACCGAGCATCCCCCATGAACACCCCTGCAGATTTCAGCCCTCACCTTCAAACCCTCTTGAACGGCAGCAGCCCCCTGCCCCATTTGGGCGTGATCCAGGCCCAAGGCGAGGATGCGGCGAACTTTTTGCACAACCAGCTCAGCAACGACGTGTTGCTTTTGCCCGTGGGTCAGTCGCGCCTGGCGGCTTTTTGTTCCGCCAAGGGCCGGATGCAGGCCAGTTTTATCCTCGTTAAGACGGCGCCCGACAACGTCTTGCTGGTCTTGAGCCTCGACTTGCTGGCCCAGACCCTCAAGCGGCTGTCCATGTTTGTGCTTCGCGCCAAAGTCAAAATGAGCGACGCCTCCAGCCAATGGCAGCTGCGAGGCTTGCTGGGCGACAGCGCCCGGGCATTGCCGGGCTCTGCGGCGCCTTGGCAGACGCTGGTCCATGATGGCGCGCACACCGTGGCGCTTTATCCCGCCGTGCTGGGCAGCTCACCCATCCAACGCGCTTTGTGGATTGCCCCAGCGGACCATGCACTGCCAGAAGGACCTGCATTGCAATCTGAGGTCTGGCAATGGGCCGAAGTCATGAGCGGCGTGACCTTGGTCAGCCAACCAGTGTTCGAGGCCTTCGTGCCGCAAATGCTCAATTACGAATCAGTGGGCGGCGTGAATTTCAAAAAAGGCTGCTACCCCGGGCAAGAAGTTGTCGCCAGGAGCCAGTTCCGCGGCACCCTGAAACGCCGAACGGCGCTGGTGCACAGCCCAGTGCACTTAGACGTCGGTCAAGATGTGTTCACCCCTGCAGACCCTGACCAACCCTGTGCCACCGTGGTGCTCTGTGCCGCGCGGCCGGATGCACAGGGCTTTGATGCGCTGGTCAGCGGCACAACCGAGAGCATGCCATTGGGTTGGCGCGTGGGCAGCTCAAATGGCGAAGCATTGGACATTCTGGCCCTGCCCTACGCCCTATTGGCGGACATTTGAGTGTCGAAAAGCTGGGTCTGATCGGGCTCAAAGCTTGCGCACCATCTCGATGTGCGCAATTCCTGCCTCTTCAAAAACTGCGCCATGGGCCTCAAAGCCTGAGCGTTTGTAAAAACCCTCGGCGCTGCATTGGGCGTGCAACAACACTTGGGTATCGCCCCGGTGCGCTGCGGCCTCCATCAGGGCGTTCAACACGCGGCGACCCAGGTCACTGCCCCGCATCTGTTTTTTGACGGCCATGCGGCCGATGCGGGCCACCCCGGGTGCGTGTTGAATGAGACGGCCGGTGGCGAGGCAAAAGCCCATGCGGTTCAAGGCTACGGCGTGCAATGCCGTCGCGTCTTCGTGGTCCCATTCCAGCTCAGCGGGCACCTTTTGCTCATGTACAAAAACCTCGGTGCGCAAGGGGCTGGCCAGATTCTGGAAGTCGTGCCATGAACCCACATGCACTTGCACCATGTCTTCGCCACGCTCAAACCCTTCCAGCATGTCGCGCAGTGCGGTCGGAATGGGCTGACTCTTTTTGGCCACCGGGTCGGCATAGACATAAACCAGTTCGCTGGTGATCAGCAGTTCATCACCGCGGAAAATCGCCCCAGCGAAGGTCATGGACGAGTTGCCCACGCGTTCGCAGCGCATGCACCCATCCAGAAAATCGTCCATCTCGGCACTGGCGTGGTACTCGACGCTGGCCTTTTTGACAAACAGATCGCCGCCCAGCTGGTGCATGGTTTCGGCGTAAGGCATGGCCAACTGCCGCCAGTAATCGGTCACGGCGGTGTCGAAATACATGAGGTAATGACCGTTGAACACAATCTTTTGCATGTCCACTTCGACCCAGCGCACACGCATTCGGTGGCAAAAACGGAAGTCCTGGCGTTTCATCGATTCAACTTTCGAAAGCATGTTTCAAAGCCCTGCCCGCATCGGCGTGCGCTTTCAGGGCGTCGGGAATGGCGCGGCCCATGGTGATGAAACCGTGGACCACACCCCTGTAGATTTCCAGATCGACCGGTACACCCGCCATGCGCAGCGTATCGGCATATTGCACCCCCTCATCCACCAAGGGATCGCATTCGGCAAGACCTATCCAGGCGGGGGCCAAACCTGCGTGATCGGGCGCGTTCATCGGGGCAAAGCGCCAATCGTCCCGCTCGGCTTGGTCAATGTAGTTGTCAAAAAACCAGTCCACCGTGGCCTTGTCGAGCATGAAGCCGTCTGCATACGTGTGGTGCGAAGCGGTGTCTTGGCGCGCAATGCAACCGGGGTAAAACAGCAACTGCAAGCACAGAGGCAGGCCCGCATCACGGGCCATCAAGGTGCAGACCGCGGCCAAGGTGCCGCCAGCACTGTCCCCGCCCACAGCCAATCGTGTGGTGTCCAGCCCCAGGGTCTGGCCGTGTTGCTGCAGCCAGTTCAGGGCGTCCCAGCAGTCGTGCACAGCTGTCGGAAAGCGGTGCTCGGGTGCCAGCCGGTAGTCCAGCGACACCACAGCGCAATGACCATGGCGTGAGAGTTGGCGGCACAGCACGTCGTGTGTGGTCAGACTCCCTACCGTAAAGCCACCGCCGTGGATATACAGCAGCACTGGCAATGCAGCGTTGCTGCGTGGCGCATACAGGCGGGCGGGCATGGCGTGGCCATCGCGTGCAGCCAAGAAGATGTCTTCCACGCGGTCCACCTGGGGAGCGGGTTGCAGGTCCAGCATGGGGCTGCCGATGTCATAAAACTCACGTGCCTGCTCGGGCGTCATGGCGGCCATGGGCGGGCGGCCTGCGCGGTGCACACGTTCTATCAGGTTACGTGTGGCGGCATTCAGCAAGGCACGAGGGTTGGTGTGATGGCTGCTCATGGGTGGAGGCAGAAGGTGTTGTCTGTTTCAGGAGCTGGCAGCGCGGGTAAAAGCTAACAAGGGTGACAGCCCAAGCGAGGCACAAAAGCATTCCTGCATCAAAATGGGCTTTGATCGTACAACGCCTTGCCCCGCTGTTCTGTCACTTTCAAACCGGGGCGCCAGATTGGAGTTTTAGCATGTCATTTATCAACTACGTCACCCAGATCCAGATCGACTTTGGCGCCGTGAAGCTGCTGCAGGCCGAATGCGAGCGAGTGGGCATCCGCAAGCCCTTGATCGTGACTGACGCGGGTGTCAAAGCCGCAGGCGTGTTGCAAAAAGCCCTCAACGCATTGCCAGATCTGCCCGTCACCGTGTTTGACCAGACCCCATCCAACCCGACCGAAGCGGCTGTTCGGGCTGCAGCAGCCATGTACCAGCAGCATGGTTGCGACGGTCTGATCGCTGTGGGCGGAGGCTCGGCCATTGACTGCGCCAAGGGCGTGGCCATTGCCGTCAGCCACGAAGGCCCGCTCAAAACCTACGCCACCATCGAAGGCGGCTC
>JACCDH011060540.1_pt1 | contig 12147 bp, 14 predicted proteins | sample 7442481 | NCBI WGS metagenome assembly JACCDH01 (sample SAMN15323433, study PRJNA562643) | freshwater metagenome | isolation source: river surface water | place: USA:Blue River Watershed | collected 2017-08-15
CCTAACTTCAACTTAGAGTTTGCAAGAATGTTACTTGCGAGGTCGCCATGACAAAAATCCAATCACTCTCTGGGCAGCAACGTTTGCATCAATTGGCGCGTCGACAACTCGGGCAATCAGTCCCTTCGCAGCGCACAGCAGCGCCCATTGTTGACCAGGTACATTTGAGCGGCAAACAGCAAGTAGCTAGCCAAGACAAATTACCTGAAACCGTCATTGAAGCCGATACCGAAGATACCCTTTTGCATCGTGCACAACGTCGAGCACAGATGAAAATGGAGCGTCAGCAATTCAACCTTGAGCGCGTATTATTGTTAGCTCAAGAATTCTGCACCGACCAAGTCATAGCTCAAGAAGTCGATCCTGATTGGTTTCATCAATTTAGCGAATTAGTTCAAGATATCTCCACTCATAGCATGCAAAAACTTTGGGCGAAAATTTTGGCAGGCGAAGTTATGGCACCTGGCAGCTTTTCCCTTAAAACCTTGATGCTTTTACGGCAGATGAGCTTTAAGGACGCGCAATCACTGCAGGCTGCAGCATCACTTAGTTGTCGGAATAAATCTGCTGAGCCAAGTCATATCTATTTTGGCTATGTACAACGGGGCTCGTTTTGGCGCTGGATCCGCGGTAAAAATCGCGGCATGCTGAATCTCAGCCAATTTGGGCTCACTTACCCGCAAATCCTGACCCTTATGGATTTGGGCTTATTGCACCAGTCTGAAATTGAAAGTGGCGAGTTGATTAAAGGCAAACCATTTCAATGGCTTTACCATCAACAATGTTTAGAAGGTGTGGTTCAACATAGCGGAATTGTGCTGCAATACTATAAATTCACCGCCACAGGTGCCGAACTGCTGCCATTACTGAGCAGCAGTCCACAAGCGGCGTATAGTCAGGCGCTTCAAACTTTACTTAATGAGGTGATAACGTTTCCGACTCAGGTCTGATCCGAGTCAGAATGTGCGCAATCTTCTTCGCGTCTAGAGGTTTTATTAACACATCATCCATGCCTGCTAATTTAAAACTGACCATTTCGTCTTGCATGGCATGTGCGGTAAACGCCAATATCATAGTTTGCTGATGATGCCGAAGTTGGCGGATGCGTTTCGTTACCTCGGTACCTGGCAAATCTGGAAGTTGAATATCCATCAAAATCAGCTGATATCTACTGTGCGTCGCCATTTTGATTGCTTCAGCGCCGGTCATCGCGATATCAATACTTAACCCCTGCCCTGACAAGATGGTTCGTACAAAACTTAGGTTGGTTGGATTATCGTCGACCACCAGTAATTGTTGGCTGCGGATCTCTGGTTGCTCCGCCAAACTGCGGACTACTTGTTCGAGTAGCATAGGCCTGCTGAGTAGCTTCAATTGGAGTTCTGAGCTCAGCTTACCTGCCAGTTGTGGGTTAGCAAAACACAACATGGTATAGCGTTGGTCCATTTCTCTAAGCAGAGCTATCTGCTCGTCATTCACCACAAAATCATCAGGCAAAATCAATACCAATAAATCTACTAAACGAGTCTTTAATTCTTTGGTCAGTTCTTGCATGGAATTTGCCGCCATCACTTGTTCACCCAGTGCCAACAAGGATTGCTTGTAAATCTGATAACAACATTCGTCGCCGGCATAAATACCGATGCTATGAAATGGTTTAGCAGCGTTCAATTTTTGCATGGCGACCGGTAACCGCAATTCTATGTGCGTGCCAAGACCTTCTAAGGACTCAATCTGATAGTGGCAACCCAAAACACTTATTAACTCTCTTAAAAGCTTCGGATCTAGCTGTTGCCAGCTTAATTCTGGCGGTAATTGCGTGTCCAAGCGCCACGCTTCCGGTAAATTATCACCCTCATAGCGAATTTGGACTTTTAGCATCCGATTCGGTGAATCGCTCAGTCGATAGCTGACGGAAATATCACCAAAGCCTAAGCTACTCGCACACTGACGCAGCAATAGCGATAGCAGTAAAGTGACAGCATATTGATCAAACTGTAATTGACTTTGATAAGCAGGCGGATCTTCGTCATACACTAACCGAATGCCTGCCGGCATCAAACTTTGCCATTGGCTATGCGATTGCAATAGCCATTGTGGGGCTGTCATCGCTTGTGGACTTGCTTGATAATGGTGTGAACTTAACTCGCCAAATGTCCTAATTGCCGAAACTTTAAACTGCAGCTCTGCCTCAGACATTTGTTGTGCCCGACTCGATAATTGCTGCCAGTAGTAAAATGTTTGTTGTAGCTGTTGGTATTGCTCATTGCTAGCGTCCCGCTCTTTGCGGGCCTTCAGTAAATCATGCTCTGTGAGTTGTTGTTGCTGAGTCAATTGCGCAAGTTCTTGCGAATGCCGTTGCTCATGTTCGGCTAACTGCAACTGCAGCTTTTGAAATGCTTTGCGAATATGCAAAAACAACGGCGGCGAACTTTGATCTTCATCAGCGAAATGAGCTGCAGCAGCTACCACTTGTTGCCAACGAGTGAGTAAAACAATACAGCCGATTCCGATAAGTAATACCAAAATAAACCAAGGTAAAAATGGCAACATGACCGCTTGTTCCGGCCAAACACCTTGCATAACAACCAATTGCTCGGATGCAGGATTGGGCGTTGCCGGGATCACTAACTGCCAATGCGCGCCATTTTGGCTGAAATCAGAGGTTAGTTCGGCTGGAACTTGAGAGTGATTACCAATACTTAGCAGTATTTTCTTTGAGGTATCAATTAATTGAATCGATTCGACAGGGATTGGCGCATATTCGAGCAAGGCCTGTAGCTCGGCATTTGCATCATTACTTTCGCCGCGGCCAACTGCCGCAATCGCCACTAAATGGGCATATTGTTCGAGCTGCTGTTGTTGAGCACGCATAAACAATTGGTGCTGAAATAACCAAGCGAAGGCGCTTGCCAAGATAACGCCCAAAACAAGGGTGAACACCGCAAGCAAAACAGAGTATTTTTTCATTAGCAACAACCAAAAATGTCGTATTAATCAATATAAAGATCAGTGAAGCGACTTACAAGCATTGCAAATTTAACTCTGAAGATCGCGCCGGTAAACTTATTTTAACACGCGCTTACCGGCAACGAATATGAGGATATTTAGAAATCAATTTCTAATGCTAAAAATGCGCCATCAAGGGCCACTTTTGCATCGATGTTATCTTGGTCTTGAACATCTAAATCTAACTTTTGTACACCCAGTTTGACCGCAAGGCTCATCGCTGTCGCATCAATCACCTCATAAGCAAGGCCAGCTCGGGCGTCATAAAATGAGTTATCACTGTAATTTACATAGTTACCGGTAAAGAACACACTCGCCGATGTCGCAGGTATTCCTAGACTGGCATTCCAATAGAACATTGTCAGCGGCACAGAAAAATCAGTGCTGGCCGAGTTATTGGCCGCACTTGCATTTGCATCGGCTTTCACGAAGCGCGCCGTAACGCCTAAGTCTAGACTCACTAGATCATTGTCTAACAATTCGTAATACAAACTTGCATCGGTATACGCGAGCTTCAGTTGGTTGTCGAGCACTGTATCCTTCGGAAATGCCACGCCGTCTAATCTAAGCTCAGCAGCTAACTTTGTAGAGCCACTAAAATCTAAACTCTGCCGACGTAGGGCTAAATTTGGCAGCAATGGAATTGGATGCTCAAATGCGACGTATACGGCAGTAGTGTTTTCATCACCTGCCGTCAACGATTGAGCGTAGCCAGTGTCACCCGCGGTTAAAGTTGGATCTGCCTGCCACATTTCTATGCCTGCAGTCACTCCAGCTACGTCTGCTTTTGCATTTGTCGCGGCAGTAATCGCCAACACCGCTACTAAATAACTTAACTTCATCACACTACCCTTTTGATAATAAATCTGAGAGGTCAATCAATGCCGCATTGGCACGAGAAATATAATTTGCCATAACTAAACTATGGTTCGCCATCAAGCCAAAACCACTGCCATTTAATACCATTGGTGACCAAACTGTTTGTTGTGTCGCCTCAAGTTCACGAATAATTTGCTGCAAACTCACCGTGGCATTTTTGCGTTCTAACACATCAGCAAAATCAACTTCGACTGCTTTCAAAAAATGTAGCAAGGCCCAAGCAGCTCCGCGCGCTTCATAAAACTCATCATCAATGCGGAACCAACTAGTCTTCATCATATAAGCTTCGGGAGAGATAGTTGACTGACGAGCAGAAATATCGCCAGCTAAATCGGTGTTGAGTCGGTCTTGCCCGACGCTTGCACTCAATCTTTGGCTATAACTCCCTAAACGTTTTTCAACCGCTAATAACCATTCGCGTAAATTATCGGCGCGCGCATAAAATTGATGCTCGTTACTTTTCGGATCAGACAACGCTTGGCGATAAGCCCTTAACAATTTCAATGCATCGCTGTATTCGGACTCAGGTGTCGGCACGGCCCAGCTTCGGTAATCGATATTAAACTTAGGTTGGATCTGCTTTAATAATTCATTTTCCATCGACTGCGATTGCGAACGACTAAAATCACGCCGCATCGCCAACGACATATCGCGGACCATCTCTAGCGCCCCTAACTCCCAAGCAGCCATGTTGTCCATCATCGAAAATGGCGGTAACACATCATTGGCCATGAAGCCGCCAGGTTTATCCACCAACGTCTCAGTGACAAAAATCAAGGTATCAGTTGTGGCATAGCCAATTACTGGCTTGCCAGGTGGAGCAGTTTTCGCAAGATGCTCACGAATATCCACAATATCAGGCTCACTGCTAAACCAGACTGCAGCAGCCCAGCCCAACAAAACCGTAGTCCCTGTTGCAATTAACGCCAAACGAAACACTTGCATGAATACTCCCTGTTACTGTTTTGGTACCGCAACAACCTTGGTTTGATAGGTTTGCACTGTACCATCGGACCAATGAAGATCAACTGCAACCTCTTCGCCTAATTGCAAAGTGGCTACTGGTCTAAACATCATTAAATGTAAACCACCGGGCTGCAACTTCACTGTGTCGCCCGATGGGATTTCAATCTCTTTCAAGCGCTGCATTTGCATCATGCCATCAACCATTTTGTGGTTATGCAGCTCAATATTGCCAAACTGTTTACTGCTTGCTCTTACTAGGCGGATACTCGTTGCTTCAGTATTTTTAATAGAAAGATAACCGACACTAACTGTGCGCCCTGGTAAAGGCTGACGCACGGCAGTGTCAGTTATCTGTAGCTCGACAGCATTCGCGTTACTTACAAACGCAGCGATCACCAAGATTAACGGTTTAAGCATTGTTGACTCCAAAAGTATTCGTCATCAATGTTACACCGAAGCAACGCATTTGTCAGAGTTCATAACGCGATGGCAATACCAAACCAGCACCAACATAGGCCAAGAAAGTTAAGCCTGGGAACGCAAATAATAGTAATACCGCAATAATGCGAACCATAGATACTGAATGTCCGTAATAAGCCGCGAGGCCAGAACACACACCAAAAATTTTACGATTCGCTTTGTTGCAGAACCAGCCGTAATGAGAATTTCTGTTCATAATTGCCTCCTGTGGCAGCTTGTTTTTTTGATTTACCTCTATAGCCAATCAAAAGACATGCCAACCCCAATAAAATATAAATCATTGTTTTTAAAAGGCTTTTTAAACAGACTTTAGGCCGCCAGAAACAACAGCTAAAGTCCTCTCATTATTTGGTTTTTTCCGCTATTTTTTAGTGAATTTCTTCATATGCTGCTGACCAGCAAATACTGACTTGAATGGTTACTGAGCTAACAAGATAGAAGGGAAACTGCAAAGCCTAACGACAGATCAAGAAGATTAAACACTCAGTTTCAAGCGCCGATATGCAAAATGCGTTTGAGCTTTTAGAGTTAAAGCAGAGAATTGAGGCAAAAATAAAAAACAACAACCCAGTACTACGACACCTGGGTTGTTACGGGAATACCAATTTGCGGAAAAAGCCAGCCCCACACTACCGAGACCAAGGCCACACTGGCGACTGGCATTAAAAATAAAACGAATAAACTAGAAGAAGCGATAAACATCAAACGCCTCCTTACTTCGCAGCTTGTTCTGCGTTCGTCTCAGTAACTGTTGCTTCAGTTTCTACCGCAACTTCAGAAGCTGAGTTTACGAATTCAGCCGCAGCTGCACTTAAAGACTCGCCTAATTCAGCTTGTAAATTGCTGCTCATTTCCACAACTTGAGCACTGATAGTAGAGGCCAAAGCGCTGGTTAATTCCGCAAACGGTTCAGCAGCCATCGATGGAGTAGCAACAGTCAGCATGGCAACAGCGATTAAAGTAGTTTTTAAAGATTTCATAGTACACCTCAGTTGATTAGGAATTTATCGGAACGACATATTCCTTATTTCAATTGCTGTGCCAACTACAAAAACAAATTTAAATCATTGATTTTAAAACACTTAAACAAAAACAACTGGATCGTGCGAATTGCATACGAAACAGCATAAAACTAAAAAGTGGCGAATTTCACCACTTTTTAGTTATCAACTATTCAGGAACTTTCGCAAGTGCCGCTAGCATCACTTCCGGACCACTTGTGCCAAGATGACCAACTTCACTCAGATGGCGGCGCCACTGCCGAGCACCAGTAACACCTTGAAAAATACCTAACATATGGCGGGCAATGTGCCAGAATCTGGCTCCCTGCGTCATTTGTTGCTCAATGTAAGGCAGCATATCACGCACGACCTGATGCGGCGTTGGCACTTGACGACCATCGCCATAAATTGCGGCATCAACTTGCGCCAACAATAATGGATTGGTGTAAGCCTCACGCCCTACCATCACGCCATCGACATGTTGCAAGTGAGTCAGACAATCTGCCAAGGTCTTCACACCGCCGTTTAGCGCAATTTGTAATGCAGGGAAATCTTGTTTTAACTGATACACCCTTGGGTAATCCAATGGTGGAATTTCTCGATTTTCCTTAGGACTTAGGCCTGAAAGCCAAGCTTTCCTTGCATGAATGATAAAATCCTGACAACCGGCATCCGCGATAGTACCAACAAAATCCACCAAAAATTGATAACTATCTTGGTCATCAATGCCGATGCGAGTTTTTACCGTCACCGGGATATCGACCACAGAACGCATCGCCTGGACACATTCAGCGACTAACTTGGGCTGCGCCATTAAGCAGGCGCCGAACATGCCATTTTGCACCCGATCTGATGGACATCCGACATTGATATTAATTGCATCATAGCCGCGCTGCTGACACATCAAGGCACTTTTCGCCATAGCATCAGGATCAGAACCGCCCAATTGCACAACAACCGGGTGCTCTTCTTCATTAAAGGCTAAATAATCACCCTGACCATAAATCAATGCTCCTGTGGTAATCATTTCTGTGTATAACACTGCATGCTGACTCAGCATTCGGTGAAAATAGCGACAGTGCCGATCGGTCCAGTCCAGCATCGGGGCAATTGAAAATTTATGATCCACAGTATCCTCCAGAAATTAGTCGGACATTTTACCCTTAACGCAATCAATTTTCTGTGGTTTTGTCCACTCAGCGCATAAGTTTTCTATGATACACTGACCTAGCTGGCATTAAGATAAGGTTCGTGGGTTATGTCTACCGAAACGCTCGTACAACGCGCTCGACAAATTTGTGAATTAAACGGTGCTCGATTCACCTCGATTCGCGAGAAAGTTTTCCGTTTATTAGCTAGCACTCACGCTGGGGTTGGTGCTTATGAACTGCTTGAGCAATTAAAAGCGACTGAGCCAGCCGCTAAGCCTGCGACAATTTATCGAGCTCTCGAGTTCCTTACCGAACAAGGCTTTATCCACAAAATCGAATCCAGCAACGCCTTTTTGCTTTGCCATCATTTTGAACATCAGCATCCTGCTCAATTATTGATTTGCCAAAAATGTGGCCATGTTGAAGAATTACATTCAGCCGTGCTGCATCGTGAGTTCACTGCTTTGGCAGTAGAAAAAGGCTTTGTTATCAAACAACAGACTATCGAAGCCCGAGGAATTTGTAAAAAATGTCTCGGATGTGGCCCTGACTGTCAAAATCATGGTTGATTTGCAGCTAAATTTCGATTAAAACACATAGAGTGCGTACAAAAACACTGAAACTATCTCAAAAACAAAGAGCTAGACTTGTTTATTCTGAAAATTCTGCCTAACCTTACCAACAGGGTCTGAAGCAGCGACGCAAAACGAAACAGTGGGTCTATTAAATGAATGTTGAGTACGTAAATCCATTTTTGTCTTCTTTGGTCAATGTGTTAAGTACAATGGCAAACACAACAATTGTGCCGGGCCAGCCACGCATTAAAAAAGATGAAGTAGCACGGGGTGATGTCTCTGGTTTGATTGGGATGATAGGTCCGCAAACTAAGGGTTCATTTTCAGTAAGTTTTGAGGAAAGCTTGGCTCTGGAAATCATGTTCCGGATGTTAGGTGAGCGCCCAAAAACGATTAATGAAGAAGTCACTGACATGGTTGGCGAAATCACCAACATGGTCACCGGTGGTGCAAAACGCATCCTTGGTGAAAAAGGATATGAATTCAGTATGGCAACACCAGTTGTAGTTTCTGGAAAAGGCCATACCATCACACATAAATGTGATGGTCCGAAAATCCTAATGCCGTTTGATTCTGACTTTGGCAAAGTGCATATCGAAGTTAGCTTCGATAACCAAGGCGGCGGTTAATAGTTCGCTACAGCAAATACCAAAAAAGCCGGACATCTCCGGCTTTTTTATTGGTGGTGCAAGCGTTTAGCTAGTCTAACTAGTCGCTAATGTACCGAAATTGGACGCGACTGGTGATATTGCACAGTAATTCATACGGGATCGTTTGTACGAGTTCAGCAATCTCCTCGACCGGAAGTTGCTCACCCCACAATACTACTTGCGCGCCATGCTCAATCTCAGCATCACCAATATCCACAGTCGTCATATCCATAGAAACACGACCAACGATCGGGTAACGGACGCCATTAATAAGTACTGGCGTTCCACGAGGAGCGTTACGCGGGTAACCATCACCATAACCGATAGCAACAATCGCCAGCCGAGTGTCTCGAGGCGCAATCCAAGTTGCACCATAGCCAACAGCGTCACCTTTTTTCACTGGACGCACCGCGATGACCGAACTTGAAAAGGTCATCATCGGTCGCAGTTTATGCTGAGCAGACCGACCTGCAGTCATCGGCGATACCCCATACAAAGCAAGTCCAGGTCGGATCCAGTCGCCATGACTTTGCGGCCAACCGACAACCCCTGCAGAGTTTGCGATACTGATCTCCCCTATTGCGTCGCCAATCGTTTGCTTGAACACAGCTAACTGCTGAAGAGTTGCAGGATGATCGGGTTCATCGGCACAGGCAAAATGCGTCATCAAACGCATCGGCTGCAACACATTAGGGCATTTACTAAGTTTTTGATAAGCATCAGCAAAATCTTCAGGTGCAATCCCTAACCGATGCATACCACTGTCTATTTTCAGCCAGACGTGTATTGGCGATTCAAGCTCAGCTTTAACTAATGCATCGACCTGCGCCATGTGATGAACAACAACTTGTAGATTAGAGGCGACAATTTGCGACAACTCATCGGCGTGAAAAAAACCTTCCAGCAGCACTATAGGTTTGACTATGCCGCCGGCACGTAACATTAGCGCTTCATCGATACGCGCCACACCAAATGCCTGAGCATCTTTCAATTGCGCAGCAACAGCCAACAAGCCATGGCCGTAGGCATTCGCCTTAAGCACAGCCAAAATCTTGCAATTCGGCGCCAAATCTCGAATGATTTGGACATTATGCAACAGCGCTGAAGTATTGATTTGCGCTAACGGTCGACGACTCATTAATACTCGTCCTCAAATTTCGCAGTACCTGCATAGTTATCAAATCGCGAGTATCGGCCATGAAAGGTCAATCGGATGCGGCCAATTGGGCCGTTACGCTGTTTACCAATGATTACCTCAGCAGTTCCCTTATCAGGACTGTCTTCGTGATAAACCTCATCTCGGTAAATAAACATAATTAAGTCAGCATCCTGCTCGATAGAACCAGATTCCCGCAAGTCCGAGTTCACAGGTCGTTTATCAGCGCGCTGTTCCAAAGAACGGTTAAGCTGTGATAAGGCTACAACCGGAACTTTTAACTCTTTTGCTAAAGCTTTTAAGGAACGGGAAATTTCAGCGATTTCTAAAGTCCGGTTATCAGAAAGGCCTGGCACCGTCATTAATTGAAGATAGTCGACCATGATCATCGACAAGCCGCCATGCTCACGCGCTACACGACGCGCGCGTGACCGCACTTCTGTTGGGGTTAAACCAGATGCGTCATCGATATACATTTTACCTTTGGAGTTCAACAGCTCAATGGCCGATGACAAACGCGCCCAATCCTCATCATCGAGTTGGCCAGTCCGCACCTTGGTTTGATCGATACGACCAAGTGATGCCAACATACGCATCATAATTTGTTCTGACGGCATCTCAAGACTGAAGATTAGAACCGGCTTATCACTACTAATCGCTGCATGTTCGCAGAGATTCATTGCAAATGTTGTCTTACCCATCGATGGACGCGCAGCAACGATAATCAGATCTGACGGCTGCATACCGTTGGTCATCTTATCGAGATCGTGATAGCCGGTCGAAACGCCAGTGATGCCGCCATTACTTGGATTTCGAAATAAAGTATCAATTTTATCAATAGTTTTCGCGAGGATACTATTAATCGGCTCTGGACCTTCGTTGGCATTAGCCCGTTGTTCGGCAATTTTGAATACTTTGGTTTCAGCAAAGTCCAGCAGCTCAGCACTGTTACGCCCTTGTGGATCATAACCAGCGTCGGCGATGTCATGAGCAACCGAAATCATATCCCGAACTACTGCACGCTCTCGCACAATGTCGGCATATGCCAGAATGTTGGCAGCACTTGGCGTGTTTTTGGCAATTTCACCTAAATATGCAAAGCCGCCAACATCATCAAGTTGTTGATTACGCTCTAACCACTCAGAAACTGTGATTAAATCAATCGGCGAGTTTGCTTCAGCAATTTTGCTCATGGCAGCGAAAATATAGCGGTGCGAACGCAAATAGAAATCTTGCTCTACAACTTTTTCCGCCACTTTATCCCAGGCGTTATTATCAAGCATCAAACCGCCTAACACCGATTGTTCCGCTTCAATCGAGTGCGGAGGCATTTTCACGGCTGCGACTTGGCTATCCTTTTGATAGCTGTCTTTTTGATACTTATCTTTTTGATATTTATCTTGGGAATATTTTTCTTTTGGATTAGCCATAACACCAGTATTTAAATGCGAGCGAACAAGCCCGAGTTGGAATGGGCATAGACTAGCATTTTTCCGAACTAGGATCAGTCAGAAATGGCTTATGTTTTAGAATTTTTTAGGGAATGAGTAAAGGACAAGCGAGCAAGCAGAAGAGATAAAGATGGCACAGTGGCGACGCCACTGTGCCGTCAGGCAATTAAGCCTCAGCAACAACAACCAGTTTAACGGTTGCAGTAACTTCAGCGTGTAATTGCAGAGCGATGTCAAATGAACCAACGTCACGCAGAGTGCCGTTTGGTAATTTAACTTCAGCTTTAGTTACAGCTACACCGGCTTCAGTGATTGCATCAGCAATGTCACGAGTACCGATTGAACCGAACAATTTGCCTTCGTCACCAGCTTTAGCAGCGATAGTTACTTCGCCCAGCTCTGCAACTTTAGCAGCACGGTCTTGCGCAGCAGATAAATTAGCAACCAATTTGGCTTCTAATTCAGCGCGGCGCGCTTCAAATTTTTCGATGTTAGCTTTAGTTGCTGGAACTGCTTTTCCTTGTGGGAATAAGAAGTTACGAGCATAACCAGATTTAACAACTACTTTGTCGCCTAAACCACCAAGGTTAGCAACTTTATCCAACAGAATGATATCCATTGATTAATCCTCTCAGTATCGGTTGAACCAGGCTTATGCGTGTGAATCGCTGTACGGCAGCAGAGCCAGGTAGCGAGCGCGTTTGATGGCGCGAGCTAATTGACGCTGATACTTAGCGCTGGTACCAGTGATACGGCTAGGAACAATTTTGCCACTTTCAGTGACATAATTTTTTAAAGTAGCGGTATCTTTGTAGTCGATCTCTTGCAC
>JACCDH011351537.1_pt1 | contig 12145 bp, 10 predicted proteins | sample 7442481 | NCBI WGS metagenome assembly JACCDH01 (sample SAMN15323433, study PRJNA562643) | freshwater metagenome | isolation source: river surface water | place: USA:Blue River Watershed | collected 2017-08-15
AATTAGAAAGGGAGTAATAGTTTTTATAAGGGAGGTTTTTGAAATAGTGCCAGTCGTATAAGGTATAGGTTCCGTCGCTGTTTTTCAGCAAAACATAAAACTTGAAATCTTCGTTGGTGTAATAATAGTCGCGCTCTTGTTCTTTTTTGTGATGGAGCAGCACGGGATAGATAAAAGCAGTTTGCTCAGGATTGGAAATTAAAAAATCGGTGGTGATATAAAAATTATCGTCATTTTCCGAGTATTCACCAGACTCAGGACTTTGCCTTTGATAAAAGGAGCTAAATGTATTCACGTCGCGTTGCGTGAGCATAGCTAACTGAGGTTGAATATGCTGTGCAATCAATAGATGATTTACTTCCGAAGAAATAATGTGTTTAAACTGAATGTTTTTGTAGTTGTCTAATACTTGATCTACAATTTGTGTCCATTTTTCTTCCTTGTAAGTATATGGAGTTTGTTGAAGGTTGAAGGCATATCGGTAAAAGTTAATTTTCCAATTGATACTGTCTTCTTCGTTTTCAATGCTACGCGCATCTGAATCATTTTGCACTAAGAACCAATTATCGTTTTTTTTAGAGAAAAACCATTCATTTTCGATGATATACCTTTTCTCATTCCAAGTGTACAATTCGGTACTTATCGTTTTGAAAATGAGCTTAGATTCATCTTGACTTATTAGAATTCCTTGAATCTGATCAAATGGAATCGGGTAGGGTATATCTTTTAAAATTCGTTGGGCATCGGTTTTGGCTTGCTCCAGATATCCGTTGCTTAAGTAGTTGGAATTTCTGATGGTTGCTTGGAGTAGCTCTATACTTTTTGCGGGGCTTAATACGGCTGGATTAACGTTGGTGATATTTATTTCTAACCAATTATTGATTTTAGTGAATTCAAAAAATGCATTCCAGAACAAATACCAACTTGCTTTAGGTATACTTTCTAAATCTTGCAATATAATTCCAGTTGCCAAGCTGAGATGGGTGGTAATAGGCATTGTGTTTGTCGCAGGGTTTTTTACCAGTACATCCATAGATGTTTGACTTGGACTTACCGTGATATTTGACAATGAAATTTCAACCGAGGCAGGACCGAGCGCTGCTAGAGAAATTTGGTTTGTGCTCATATATACGACAGATGGAGAATTCATGCTAAATACGCGAACCAAATCACTACCAAGGCTAAATAATGGCATATCTTTCCGAGGGTTTCTGCTCGTATTTCTGAAGGCCTCTACTTGTGCTGCTTGCGTTAAATTAATTTCAAGTCCTTTTTTAAGTGCTTTTTCTGTGCTTTTCAGCGTTAGCTCAAAAAGTTGTTCGGTTTCCTTGATCATGTCCTCACACAACGGATCAGAAATGTTTATCTGTCGATCACTTGTTATTAGAAAGTGGATGGGAACTTGGCCGAAGAGCGGGTGGGTAGCTGCAAAAAAGAAGATTAGGAGTAGGTGTTTCATTTTGATAAGTTCTACGCTTAGTCAATTACAAAGTAAGCATGCGGCTGCACATTTATTTTAAATTCTAGATCTAATTGCGGATAATAGCCGTTTATATTTTCTTGTACCTTATTGATCCTGTTTTGCAGTTTCAAATCATTACTGAGGCCCAACAATTTTTGTGCAGTACTACTTTTTAAATTCCATTTTTCAATGGTATTGACACAGCGAATGACTTGCTTGAGTTGGTTTGGATACAAAGCAGAGATGTCATTTTCTTGGATGAGCTTTATGCAATCTGCCACTTGAGCTTCAAATTGCGCATTGCTAATGCGTATTGATTCATCTAATGCTACCGTAGGGATTAAGTAGTCGTAACCCCGCGCAGAATTCTTGAAGACATAGTTGTTCCAAAAATTGGTATCGTCAATGATTTCTTGCCCGGCGGTGTATTCGCAAATATTATTTAAATGGCGTTCAACGCAATTAGAAAGGGAGTAATAGTTTTTATAAGGGAGGTTTTTGAAATAGTGCCAGTCGTATAAGGTATAGGTTCCGTCGCTGTTTTTCAACAAAACATAAAACTTGAAATCTTCGTTGGTGTAATAATAGTCGCGCTCTTGTTCTTTTTTGTGATGAAGCAAGACGGGATAGATAAAGGCAGTTTTTTCTGGGTTGGAAATTAAGAAATCAGAAGTAAGGTAGACTTGCTCTTCTCCATCCCACCAATTTGAATTCGTCTGTTCATTTTGTCGTTGGTTGTAAAAATAAAAAGGGTAGTTTGGCTGTTCAAGAAGTTGATCGAGTTTGGGTTGAATGTGCTGGGTAATAAGCTGCTGATTTGCTGTAGAGGACACTACATGTTTGAAAACAATAGGACTGCTTTGCAGTGCGTCTTCGAAATGAGCTAGCCAGACTGCTTCGTTGAGTTTTATGGCATTTTGTGTTTGTTCGAACGCACGCGCATAAAAATAGATGATCAGATTTGCCCTATCCTGTTCCTTTTTGTTTTCAAAATAGTCCTCTGTTAAATACAGTTTCCATTCTTGCTCATCTTTTATAAATTTCCAATTTTGGATATGCTGATAGTTCTCCATAACGAACGTTTCACCTTCATTATTGGTCTCGAGCATTTCAATTTTTGTTCGGTCCTGACTAATGAGAATAGCTTGTATGTTTTCAAATGGGATTGGATATTCAAGTTCATTTAGTATTTTCCTTGCGTCTTTTTTGGCTTGTTCGAGGTATGTAAGGCTCATCAATTTTGACTCCTTGATAGGGCGTAGTCGCAGTTCAAATTTTTGTCGTAGACTTATAACAGCAGGATTCGCCTTTTGAATCGCGTCTTCAAGCCAATTTAGTAATTCGGTTTTTTCATAGAAATGATCCCAGTAAAAAAACCACGCTACTTCACCGTTGCCATCATATAAATCCAAAAGGCGATCAGTGGCAATGCTAAAATGTTTGCTGCTTGCTAATGAATTTGTAGCGGGGTTACTCACCGATAGATCTAAAGAAGTTTCTTGAGGATTCACGTTCATATTAGTCAAAGAAATCTGGATAGAAACCGGGTCAAATTGAGCGTTTTGTACTTTTTGTAAACTGAAATAAAGGTCTTCTCTTTGTTGCCCATAATGTTGCATGAGTAAGCCCCCCAGATTAAAAAGTGGCATCTCCGTCCTTACATTTTCTGTGGTATGTTCGAAAGCTGCTGTAAATGCAACTCTTGAAAGGGGCATATTTTTGGATTTGTTTTTAAGCTCTTTACTGCGTACTTCTTGAAATGCAATCAGGGTTTGGTTTATCATTTCTTCACACGAGGGCTCAGTGATGTTGATTTGTTGGTCGCTCGTTATGAGAAAATGGATAGGTGCTTGGCTGAAGAGCGGGAGGATAGCTGCAATAAATGCGAGTAGGAGGAAGTGTTTCATGAATTAAAGTTAGGTTAATTATTGAGCAAAAAAAAGGAACCCGTTCGGATTCCTTTTGAATTATTTCAAATGAAAAGTTTTTTATCTGTAAAGGGTCGCTTTTACAGCCTTTACGATGCGCTCTACATTTGGCAGTGCTTCGTCTATAAGTGTTGGCGAGAATGCAAATGGTGTATCTGTTTGCGTAACGCGTTGTACTGGTGCATCGAGGTAATCGAATGCATAGCGTTGCAGGTGGTAGGCAATTTCAGAAGAGATGCTTGCCAAAGGCCAAGATTCTTCTACTACAACACAACGATTGGTTTTCTTAATGGATTCGACAATACAACCGTAATCAATCGGACGAATGGTGCGCAAATCGATGATTTCTACACTGATGTTTTCTTTGGCCAATACCTCTGCAGCTTCTTGGGCCACCTTGATGATTTTACCAAAAGAAACAAGGGTGATGTCTGTTCCTTTTCTTTTGATATCTGCTACGCCAATTGGGATGATGTACTCTCCTTCAGGAACTTCGCCTTTGTCGCCGTACATTTTTTCTGACTCCAAGAAAACAACTGGGTCGTTGTCACGGATAGCTGCCTTAAGCAAACCTTTTGCGTCGGCTGGGTTGGATGGGGTAATTACTTTTAGCCCTGGCACATGTGCGTAGAAAGCTTCGAAACTTTGGGAGTGGGTTGCTGCTAACTGGCCAGCGGTACCATTTCCACCGCGAAAAACGATCGGACAACCATATTGGCCACCCGACATCTGAAGCATTTTGGCTGCAGAGTTGATGATTTGGTCAGCTGCGAGAATAGCAAAGTTCCAAGTCATGAACTCGACAATTGGACGCAAGCCATTCATGGCTGCACCAACAGCGATTCCTGAAAAACCTAACTCGGCAATTGGCGTATCAATGATTCGCTTCGGGCCGAATTCATCTAGCATACCTTGAGAAACTTTGTAGGCTCCGTTGTATTCTGCAACTTCTTCTCCGAGTAAAAATACGTTTTCGTCGCGACGCATTTCTTCGGACATGGCTTCTCTGAGGGCTTCTCTGAACTGTAGGGTTTTCATAGTGTCATTTTTACAATTAGCAAAATTACAAATAAGTCAGAAACTACAAATGCTTATGCTACTTTAAGTGTGGCAATTTTTGATTTGCCGAATTGTTTGGTGGCGTAGGTCAAGTTTACATGCAGTGTTTTGTTGGAGGAGCTCGGTAGCTCAAACATGGCATCGGTGAGGATTGCCTCGCAAATAGAGCGCAGGCCACGCGCTCCAAGACCAAATTCCATGGCTTTTTGAACGATGAAATCTAGAACTTCTTGATCGAATTCTAATTTTACGCCATCCATATCAAACAATTTGGTATACTGCTTAATGAGCGCGTTTTTTGGCTCGGTAAGGATGCGTTTGAGGTCAGCTTCTTTGAGGGGCTCAAGGTAAGTGAGCACCGGAAAGCGACCAATTAGTTCGGGAATCAAGCCAAAAGTTCGGATGTCAGTTGGGGTAATGTATTTGAGTAAAGAATCTGCCTCGATGGTTTGTTCGTCAAGGGTAGAAAAACCAATTGTTTGGCGATTGACACGACTAGCAATTAACTTCTCGATGCCGTCAAAAGCACCTCCGCATATGAAAAGAATGTTTTTGGTGTCAATTGAAATCATTTTTTGCTCGGGATGCTTTCTGCCTCCTTGGGGCGGAACATTTACAGTGGCGCCCTCTAATAATTTGAGTAGTGCTTGTTGAACACCTTCTCCAGAGACATCGCGGGTGATGCTAGGGTTGTCGTTTTTGCGCGCAATTTTATCTACCTCGTCAATGAAGACAATGCCCATTTGCGCGCTTTCAACGTTGTAGTCGGCTGCTTGCAAGAGGCGAGATAAAATACTTTCGACGTCTTCGCCCACATAACCAGCCTCTGTGAGCACTGTGGCATCGGCAATACAAAAAGGAACATTGAGCAACTTAGCAATAGATTTGGCTAAAAGGGTCTTTCCTGTACCGGTTCGCCCCACTAAAATCACGTTGGATTTTTCGATTTCTACTTCGTTGTCGTTGGTCTTTTGCTTTAGTCTTTTGAAATGATTGTAAACTGCAACAGAGAGCACTTTTTTTGCGTCTTGCTGTCCGATCACGTATTGATCTAAGTGCGACTTAATTTCTTGAGGCTTTAGTAAATTGAGCCCTAAAGCGGATGTACTTGTGGTGTTTGGCTGAACGGCAAGTTCTTCTTGGACAATTTTACTCGCCTGATTGGCACACGAATCACAAATATGACCATTGATACCTGCAATAAGCATATTTACGCCAGAACGTGGCGAACCACAAAATGAACAAACTGTTTCTTTTTTTGCCATTGCTTATTGTGGGTTGCGCAATAAAACTTCGTCTACCATACCGTAGGCTTTTGCTTCTTCGGAGGTCATCCAGTAGTCGCGGTCGGAGTCGGCCCAAACTTTATCGTAATCTTGCTTGCTGTGGGTGGCAATAATGTCGTAAAGTTCTTTTTTGAGTTTTTGGATCTCGCGAGCTGTAATTTCGATATCAGACGCCTGGCCTTGTGCACCACCTAATGGTTGGTGAATCATGACGCGCGAGTGCTTGAGTGCGCTGCGCTTGCCATCGGCACCGGCACACAACAATACAGCTCCCATAGAAGCAGCCATTCCGGTGCAGATAGTAGCTACGTCTGGGCGAATATACTGCATAGTGTCGTAGATGCCTAAACCGGCGTAAACTGATCCGCCTGGTGAATTCAAATAAATTTGGATGTCCTTTTTGGCATCAACTGATTCTAGAAATAATAATTGTGCATTAATGATATTGGCAACTTGATCATTGATTCCAGTTCCTAGAAAAATGATGCGGTCCATCATGAGGCGCGAGAAAACATCCATTTGTGTCATGTTTAAGGGGCGCTCTTCAATGATGTAAGGTGTCATGGAAGATTCAATATAGTGATCTACGTACATGCTGCTGATGCCCATGTGTTTGGTTGCGTATTTGCGAAATTCGTTGCTATCCATTGTTTTTGTTTTAGGTCTCAAATTTAATGATAAAGGTTGGCTTGGAGTTGATGAAAAGCACAAAAAAAAATCCTGAACGAATTCAGGATTTCTTTTTCAAAAGATCGTTTTTATTTGATTAGGTCGATGAAAGCAGCTTCGTTCATTAATTTGATGAACTCACGGTCTTTACTCGCCTTTTCTTTGAAAGATGGATTTTTAGATATTGCTACTTTTAATTTAGCAACTACTGCATCTGCACCAGCACCACTACGCGCCTCAATAATTGCTTTCAAGTAAGCTAATTCTGCTGTCTCAGTTAGCGACGCACTTGCTTTTTTGGCGGCATCTAGTTTGCCGGCAAGTGTCATGGCTAATACTTTATTGAAGCATTCTTGCGTAATGTTTTTCTCTGCGGCACTATAGTTTCCCTCCATGATATCGATGATACCCTTGTTGTATCCGCTTACTGAAGTCATTGTTTTTGCAAGTAATTTTTTAGCTGCAGCACGGTTACCTTCTAAAAGTAAACTCGCAGCGAGGTTGTTATCTGTAATTGGATTTGACTTCAATTCGTTGGCTTTTTTGAAAGAAACTGCTGCATCTTTGGTGTTGCCAAGTTCAAATAAAGTTGCACCGAGGTTGGTGTGGGTGCGGTAATCATTGGAGTAGTTACTTGCTGCAATACCGTAGATGCGCGCTTTTTCGTTTGCATCTGTGGTTAATTTACCGGCAGTGAAAAGCAATTCCTCAACTGAGAGTGTGCTTGGTGCTTTTACAGTTGCTGCGCGCAATTCGTCGTCGGTAAGGCCATATTCTGTGTATTTAACCACGATAACAGCGCGTCGGATCATTGGGAAAACGTCGCGATCGAGTTCGGTGTAGGCTTTGCCTAAGTTGATCATATCTTTTTCACGTTGCTCTGGGTCTTTGGTCATTTCCAAAATGCGAATGAACAAGTTTTTATCTGCTTCAGGAATAGAAGTGGTTATTGCCAACTGGTTTTTGAATCCTTCAAAGTCTTCACCAAATTTGGCAAGTTTGTATGCATTCGTATCTGCATAAGCTGCTAGTTTAGCTTTTTTCATGAGCTCAATGAGCGCTTTGCGAGCTGCAACTGTACGGTCGGCAGAGAGGTTGTCGTTTTTGGCAACTTCACCGTCAGGAGATGCATAACCGTTGATCTCGATGCTATTAATTTTAATTTTTGGGTTGCTTTGAGCTGCTTGAATCCAAGCGAGAAGGGCTGTGATGTCAGCGTCTTTGATTTCTCCGGGACGGACTTCTGATTTTCCTTTTTCAAAATTGAAAGTAGCAGAAGTTGTTTTGTCAAACTGGCGCACCAAAGCGTCTTGTTCAGTGAGGACTTTGCAAGTTTTGTCGACTAGGTAAGGCGTGATGATGGTAGCATCTGCAATTTTAGTTTCTGGCAAAGTGCCTTTTTCTTTGGTTTGCTTATAGAGTTTACCTGTAATGACAACATCTGCGGCTTCCATTGACGGGTTGTAGGCCATGGTTTCTTCGAAGGTTGCGGTACCGCCTGTTTTGAAATCGATTGTAGTGCCGTTACCGGTTACCTTTGATCCGTTGATATACCATGTTCCGATAGCAGTTGAGCCAATTTTTGGTGTGATTTCAGCTTTCGCTTTCTTTTGGATGCCTTTTTCAGGAACGTTTACTGTGATGCTAACTTTGACAGAGTCTCCGTGCATTTCCAACGGATTAGGGTTGACTGTGTAGGTAATGTCTTTAACCAGATCACAAGAGGCCACAAAGAGGGCTGCAGATCCGAGGAGTAAACTTGTATTCAAGCGCTTGAAATTCATGATTTTCATTTTATAATACCTTGCAAAATTACGGAATAAATTTAAAAGGGGAAAAAATCGAGCGAAAGTTCTTTCAACGGTTGGGTAACAAATAGTCTATCTTGAAAGCGAGGGTGCGGAATTTGCAGTGTCGGCGTATAGATACAAAGGTTTTCATATAAGATGATATCTAAGTCAATACAGCGGTCTTCGTAAGTATTGGTTTGCTTTTTCTGTCTGCCAATTGTTAATTCAATCGCTTTTAATTCGCTTAACAAGGTGTGAGGACTTAAATCCGTGAGCAAAAGTAAACAGCCATTTAAAAATTCGTTTGGAGATTCAAAGCCAACAGGTGAGCTTTTGTAAAGATTGGAAACTTGCGTCACTTTGCCGCAGCGTAGCGAGATATAATCAATAGCCCGTTTGATATTTTCTTCCTTTTGACCAAGATTTGACCCAAAGGCGATAACGACTCGGTTGCTACCGCTTAGTTCCATCTGAAACTTTTGATCAGGGTCTGTAAATCGGTTTTTAGGTAATTGAGTGCGGGTCGCAACGAGTCATAGTTTGGTCTGCAATTTAGCAATACCTCTCCGCGCAAAAAATGTTGACTCGAGTCAGTAAGGTAAAATTGAAAATTGGTTGCTACGTTCCCTTTGAGTTCAAAGAAAGTTCCGTACACTTTTTTACTTGGTTCGATAATCTGCTCAAAATCAATTTTATCAGCCATGATCTTATGTTCATCTACCTTGTCATTAGAAAAGTTTATGATTTCTGATAAAGAATCAGGGCTAGTCAGGCGTAAGTAGTACAAAAACAACGAGCCATTTAATGGCCCAAGATCAATTTCTTGAACGCTATAGTTTTGCTGCCCTTGTTCAAAAGATTTTGGCATAAAAATATCTGCTAGTCTAAATTGAAAGTTTTGAGGGCTTTGGTAATTGTGATAGCTGTGCTTTGGAAAGTCCGTGCGCAAAAATGTACTTGGCTTGGGTACCGGATTGGGTTCAGAGCAGGCACTAGCTAAAAGAACCAGAATGGTAAAAAATGTGACGATGTTAGTGAGTTTCATGAAGTTGCACTTTAACTGTTTTAACGCGTTTTTTGTCCGAAGATTCGACAATGAATTTAAGCGCACCGATTTGTATGTATTCATTGTTTTTAAGGATTCTTCCGGCAACCTCAACGACAAGGCCGCCGAGTGTTTCTGCCTCGCCACGAGTACTTTCAATCGCTGCTTCATGCTCGTCGCCGATGATTTTGAGTAAATCGTTAAGTGAAGTTCGGCCTTCGAAAACATAGGTGTTTTCAGCTTGTTTGGTGTACTGAATTTCTGTATCGTCAAATTCGTCAGTGATATCGCCAACAATTTCTTCTAAAATGTCTTCTAAGGTAACAATTCCACTGGCGCCGCCATATTCATCTACGACAACAGCCATGTGCATCTTCATGTTGCGAAATTCTTGTAGAAGGTCGTTTATTTTTTTGTTTTCTGGCACAAAGTATGGTTTGCGCAATACCTGCTGCCAGTTGAATTCTCTCGGTTGGTTCAGGTAATTTAATAGGTCTTTTATGTACAGGATCCCGATAACGTTATCAGGGCTCTGTTCAAAAATTGGAATGCGAGAGTAGCCTACATCGATGATCCGAGCGAGCACTTCATGAAAGTCTTCGGCTGAATCAATGTCTTCGACTTCTACTCTTGGCGTCATTATTTCAGAGGCTTCTGTTTTGCCAAACCGAACAATACCTTCAAGAATGCGGTGTTCGTCGTCAGAGTTAGTTTCGGTTTTGGTGAGTGCTACTGCTTGTTCGAGTTCGTTTTGGTCAATTGCTGCGCTTTTGTTACCGAGTTTTTGAATAAAATTGGTACCCCAGACCAGCACAAATTTAAGCCAAGAAATTGGCGGTAATTTACTCAATAAACGCAGTGGATAAGCGGCAAGTAAGCTCACGGCTAAGGCGTTGCGATTGGCAAAGATTTTTGGAATGACCTCTCCAAAGAGTAAAATAACGAGCGTGATACCAACCACTTCAATGATAAAACGCAGCGGAGTAAAACCGCCATTGGCAGGGAAGATATCATTTAAGACAAAAGAAGATAAAATGACGATACCTACATTGACAAAATTATTGAAAATGAGTATGGTTGCTAATAATTCTTGCGGTTTGTTCAAAAGCTTATTGATGAACTTCGCCCGTGTGCTCTGATTTTCTTTGATTGCAGCATGATCTTTTGGCTTGAGTGAAAAAAAAGCACTCTCTGATCCGGAAGCAAACGCGGATAAGAATAGGAGCAAGAAAATGATAAAAAGATAGAGGAAACTTGCATCACTGATCTGGACGTTGAGGCCAATAAGCGATGCTTCGAGACTCGGAGGTTCTATGGAACTATTCATGGTTTAGAAAGGGAGGTTGTCACCAGAATCAGAGGCCAAGCCTGAGAGTGGCGCTGGCGGATTAGGTTTGCCTTCGTTGGAATAATTGGAGCTGCGTTCTTGTTGTTCAGCTCTGGACAGGATAGTAAGGTCGTCGCCGACAACTTCAGTTGCGTAACGCATTTGACCTTCCTTGTCGGTCCAGGAGCGTTTTTTGAGTTTGCCTTCGACATAAATTTTAGTGCCTTTGCGCAAGTATTTTTCAGCAACTTCGGCTAAACCCCGCCAAAGAACGATATCGTGCCAATCGGTAATTTCTTTTTTTTCGCCGCTTTGTTTATCGGTGTAAATTTCTGATGTAGCTAAGGGAAAGGAGGCTACCACTGCACCGTTTTCTAAGCGTCGGACGTCAGGGTCTTTGCCGAGATTTCCGATTAAAATGACTTTATTGATGCTGCCGTTCATTTGATTTTTTCAATCAATAATAGTTATTTTTTTCGAATTGGGCGTTTTTTTGCAGTTTTTGTTGGCTGATTGGCAGCAATTTGTAAACATTCTTCAAGGCTCAAACTTTCTGGTTTGCAATCTTTCGGTAGTTTAAAATTGTCTTTGCCAATTTTAAGGTAGGCGCCATAACGACCATTGAGTAACTGGACCTCAGGGTTTTCTTCAAAAACGCGTATCACAGCTTTGGCTGCTTCTTCGCGTTTGAGGGTATCGAGTTCAATGGCTCTTTCTAAGCTCAATGACATCGGATCCTCTTCTTTTGGAATCGAACAAAAACGCTTGCCAATTTGCACATACGGACCAAAACGACCGATGTTTACCTTGACCACTTCATTTTCGAATTCACCGAGTATTTTCGGTAATTCAAAAAGTTTGAGCGCTTCTTCTAACGTTATGCTATTTATGGATTGATTGGCTTGAAGAGAAGCAAATTGCGGTTTGAGTCCGTCTGCTTTTTCGTCGCCAATTTGAATCATTGGTCCAAAACGACCAATTCTGGCAATTATTTTTCTTCCGCTTTTCGGATCTGTACCAAGTTCGCGCTCACCAGTTGCTCTTTCCGAATGTTCAAGTGTGTTTTCAACTTTTGAATGGAACGGACCATAAAACGAATGGAGCATGTCGGTCCAGTTAACTTGACCTTGGGCGATTTCATCAAATGAAGCCTCTACCTTTGCCGTGAACTGATAATCGAGAATTTGTTCAAAATTTTCGACCAAAAAATCGGTAACGACAACCCCGATATCGGTTGGGGAGAGTTTGTTCCTTTCTTTTCCGGTGGTTTCAGATTTTTCTATGCTCGTAATGCCATTCGCATCCAAGATAAGTTGGGTATATTTTCGTAAAGTACCTTCGCGTTCTTGTTTTTCGACGTAATTTCTCTTCTGAATGGTAGAAATTGTAGGCGCATAAGTAGAGGGGCGCCCAATACCTAGCTCTTCGAGTTTTTTAACGAGTGTAGCCTCTACATAACGAGAGGGAGGTCGGCTAAACGCTCAGTAGCGGTGCTTTGATGAAGTTCCAAGCGCTCGCCGATTGTCACTTTTGGCAACAAGCCTTCGGTTTGCTCGTTATCTTCGTTTTCGTCGTCGAG
>JACCDH010342761.1_pt1 | contig 12144 bp, 13 predicted proteins | sample 7442481 | NCBI WGS metagenome assembly JACCDH01 (sample SAMN15323433, study PRJNA562643) | freshwater metagenome | isolation source: river surface water | place: USA:Blue River Watershed | collected 2017-08-15
GAAGCAAGAGTTACCGTTCGCGTAACTTAAACTTCAATCGCAATCAGGGATCTGGCAGAGCCTTTGCAGTTGCTGCCATCTTCTTTATGTTGGCGCTCTTTCTTGCGCCTCCCATTAAGAGCTACTTTGTACAGCGCGCGCAGATCAACGCTCTTGAATCGCAACTCTCTAGCGATCGTGCAGCGCTAGAAGCTGCACGAAAAGAGCTAACTCTCTGGCAGGATCCTGATTACGTAAAGTCTCAAGCGCGTGAACGTCTTCACTTTGTGATGCCAGGTGAACGCCAATACATCGTTACCAGCGAAGATGGTATTAACTCTGATGCGCCAGTTGAAAATGATGTCGTCTCTAATCTTCCTGAAGGACAACCTTGGTATACCCGCATGATTGCCTCAATTACTGAAGCAGGTAAGCAGTGAGCATCGACAATCTTTCCAATTCCGAGACGCTGCGCTCTTCGGAATCACGCACAGCATCCCAATCCGATCTCGACACAATAGAAAACCAATTGGGGCGCACACCTCGTGATGTTCACGCGATCTCGTATCGCTGCCCATGCGGAAAACCAGCTGTTGTAGAAACCCCACCAAGACTTTCTAACGGTGAACCTTTCCCAACTTTTTACTACGCAACTTGCCCACGCTTAACAGCTGCGATTTCAACCCTAGAAACGACCGGCATGATGGAATCTATGTCGAAACGACTTGAAACCGATGCAGAGTTAGCTGGCGCATACGCAGCCGCGCATGATGACTACATCGCTGCGCGCTCTGCACTAAAAATCGATGTCCCTGAGATTGAAAATATCTCTGCAGGCGGAATGCCAACGCGCGTGAAGTGCCTACATTCGTTAATTGCCCACTCACTCTCTGCAGGTCCTGGAGTTAATCCACTCGGAGATGAAGCACTTGCTGAACTTCCTAATTGGTGGAAGCACATGCCATGCGAGTAGCAGCAATTGATTGTGGCACCAATTCAATTCGCTTACTGATTGCCGATGTTGATGGCACAAATTTTCGCGAAATCGTTCGCGATATGGAAATCGTCAGACTTGGCCAAGGTGTTGATAAGACAGGGCAATTTCATCCAGATGCCATAGCTCGTACTCTTGCAGCGGTTGATAAGTACGCCCTTCAAATCGCTGCAAAAGGCGTTGAAAAGATGCGCTTCTGCGCTACTAGCGCTACTCGCGATGCCACCAACCGTGATCTCTTTATCAATGGCGTCAAAGAACGTCTGGGCATCGAACCCGAAGTAATTCCAGGTGAAGTAGAAGCTGCGCTCTCTTTCCAAGGAGCCACAAAAGATTTCAATAAGAGCGAGGGACCATTTCTTGTCATTGATATCGGTGGCGGATCTACTGAATTTGTCTTTGGTACCTCATCTGTTGAGTTCGCCAAGAGTATGAATATTGGGTGCGTGCGTATGTCAGAGCGCCACTTCACTGGAGGCGATCCAGACCCAGGCCAGATTGCAGCAGCCATTGAAGATATTGATGAGGCAATTGCTCAGGCAGCAAAGATTGTTCCAATCACCCAAGCAAAAACTCTTATTGCAGTAGCAGGAACCGCAACGACAGTTGCTGCAGCAGCTCTAAATCTTCCTGCCTACGATCGCTACGCCATTCATTTGTCGCGCATCTCTGCTGAAAAAACACATGAAATCTCAAAGATGTTGTTATCAACTACCCGCGCAGAACGCGAAGCCCTTGGATATATGCACCCAGGTCGCGTTGATGTGATTGGCGCTGGCTCCCTCGTTCTCTCACGGATCATGCTTGCAAGTGGCGCTACTGAATTTGTTGCCTCTGAATCTGACATTCTCGATGGAATGGCTTGGTCACTTGTATAAGTCGATTGAACTTCTCGATAAAGCAATTGTGAAGTGTCACCAATGTCCACGCCTTGTTCAATGGCGAGAAGAAGTTGCAGTAACTAAGCGCAAATCATATGAAAACGAAAAGTACTGGGGGAAACCTGTACCCGGCTTTGGCTCAACAAAACCGAAGATGCTCATCGTTGGTTTAGCACCAGGTGCGCACGGTGCTAACCGCACAGGGCGAATCTTTACTGGTGATTCATCGGGAGATTGGCTTTATGAATCGCTTAATCGCATTGGTATTGCCAAGATTCCCACCTCAACATCACGCGATGACGGGCAAGAGCTACGCGATACCCGCATCTCAATGGCTGTTCGTTGTGCACCCCCAGAGAACAAACCCACGACTGAAGAGCGCGATACTTGTGCTCCATTCTTTGTAAATGAACTGCAGCTCATCGCTCCAACAGTCAGATCATTTGTTGCACTGGGAAGCTTTGGTTGGCAGGTGTTAATCAAGTCCTTAAAAGATCAGGGACATAAAGTTCCTACCGGAAAGTTTGGCCATGACGCTACCTTGAAATATTCACATGATGGCGTGAACTATTTGATTCTCGGTAGTTATCACCCAAGTCAACAGAACACATTTACTGGCAAACTCACCAAGCCAATGCTCGATGCAGTACTCAAAAAAGGCGCTAAGTTTGCGGGGATTCTCTAACTTTTCTCCTAGTAGTATTCGCTTTCTATTGGCCCCCATAGTCCAATGGCAGAGACAGAGGACTTAAAATCCTTCCAGTGTCGGTTCGAGTCCGACTGGGGGCACAATCCGTGCTTAAAGTATGACGCACGGCAAGCAAATACACCAGCATTAGATTTTAAATGCATACATAAATGCATACATAATCCAGAAGGATTTAAAGGCGGCTACGTGGTTCGCCCTAAAGGCAAAGCCACATAGCCTTCGTTTGCAAACATCGCTTTGCGCGCTTGCAAACTCCTCTGTCTCTGCCATTGGACTATGGGGGCACAACAATCTTTGACCCTGGGTTACTAAATTCGAGCTTGGTCTATGCATATATAGTCTCCATGAAATTTTCTGTTATCTAGGTGACCAACTAATGAGCCATCTTGGGGTCTTTATTCATTTGCTATTGACAGGGTGCGTAAACTTCCAGAATGGACCCAAGACCTGAACTAGTCAATCACTACACAAGTGGTTCGAATATCTATGAAATCCCAGTTTTCCAACGAAACTATGAATGGGAAGAAGAGAAATGGTTTTATCTTTGGAATGATATAAAAGAGCTTTACAACTCCGCTGTCTACAATATGAGTAAAGATTCAAACTTGACCATCGAGAATGCTCTTCAAAAGCGGACACACTTTATTGGGACTATTTTAAGTAGGGCGATTTCTCCTCTAGGTGGTGGTCTAGGTCATAGGTACACCGTTATTGATGGGCAACAAAGATTAATCACGCTCTTCATTTTGCTTGCTGCTATCAGAGATGAGGAAGTCGGAGAGTTCAATAAGATACCGGAAGAAGACACTCTCTCCTATGCCAGAGGAAAAAATAGGTATCAAAGATTCACAGTTAATCGAGTCGACTCAAAGATATTTAAGAAGATAATTGAGGGAAGTTGTAAGAACGGCCTCACCGCTTCGGATAGTGAGTCCCTATTAGGTAAGGCTTACATGTTTTATCGATATCAACTTAAGTTGGGCGTCGATTTCAAAACGTCCACTGAGGATGAAATTAGTGAAGTAAAGCCACCTAGAGCAAGCAAGAAGAAAGATGCACCTCAGGCTGGAGATTTTTTAAAATATTGGCCTTCGTTTTCTGAGTCTAAGAAGTTTAATTTGGAACTTTTGCAAAACTGTATTAACTACGGGCTGTCAATTCTTGAAATTATTCTCGAAGAAGACGACGAAGATGACGCAATTATTTTTGAAACGATTAATGCTAAGAGCACGCCTTTGGAGAAGTTTGACTTGATTAGAAATAGTTTCTTCTTGAGACTGGGCGAGAAGGCAGAAACTTTCTTTGAGCAGGAATGGACAGGCTTTCAAAACAAGCTCGAGAGTTTTAGAAAACCGAACAACAAACCCGTTGCAAAAGACCAATTTGTTTACGATTATTTAGTTTTTCAAGGTGTTGAGAAAGTCTCTGCAACTCGACTTTACAACAAGTGGACAACATTTGTCTCTCGAGAGATGGGAAGAACGGGCGGTGATAAAGAGGGAGAATATTTCCTAGAAAATGTTGCACGTCCGATGCTAAATGCAGCTCTACTTTATCCATCAAGTTGGGGAGCTTCATCAACTGTGGCTTTTGAGGACTTTAGGAAGTCGCTACCAACAGATGTGAATAGGCTTATAAATGAGATTATCTCGGTGACTTCAGGCCCCACAGTCCCATTGCATATGTTAGGCCTCAACGCGTGGCTCACGGAGGAAATGAGTAGTGATGATTTAGTTATTTGGTTTAAGAAGATTCAGGGAATGATTCTTCGCCTTGTACTCTCCGGCGAAGGTCCTACAAATGTCCGTGCTAGCGTCTTAGCAGCTGCACCTAAGATGTCACGCGATGTGAGTGTCAAGAATTTGGAAGTCGTCTTGCGAGATTCTTTCCGACAGCCAAACAATGCCAAATTGAAGAATTTGATACAAACGAGTCAGGTTGCGACCGATGCAAATGCTGCCGCAATAGGAATTATTCTCAGAGGAATCGAACGTCAAATCAGAGATACTTCGGCTCATCCACTCAAGGCTGGTGCTGGGGCGTCGGACTGGCAAATCGAACACATTTATCCACAATCTGACAACGGCCCGGGGTCTGAGTGGATTAAGTATATGGAAAGCAATAACCTAAAACGTGAGAATTACGAACAGCTAAAACATACATTAGGTAATGTCACATTTTTAACAGGAACTGACAATAAGACGGCATCTAGAAAATCGTTTTCAGACAAAAAGGATATATTCAGAAAAACTCATCTAGGTGTTAATGAAGATTTGGAGTTAGCAACGGAATGGAAGCCAAAAAATATTCAGGATAGGAGCACCCTTCTTTTGTCTTACTTTATTGAGGAATGGCCTGAATAGAATTTTAGTTTTATCTCCAGGAAATGACTGCCAGTCTAAATATTACTCAACCTACAAATAATTTGCGATACACATGGACTAGCTAGCGGGTCTTCCACCATTCCTCAGAGGCTACCCAATTGCGCAATTCAACCGTTGAATTGGGATTCTTGAGGATACATTTCCTCACCCCATCCAGATAGTCATCAACCCATTGATGTCCAAGAGCTCTCAACGCTGATTTCGTTTGCTTGGAATAATGCTCCAGACCTTCAAGGGGCAAATTCTCGTTATGGATGCAGCCAATCCTCGTCATGAAATACTCGTCAGAAATAAGTCCCATTAGAACATGAGGAGGTGTGCTTTTATTTCTAGATATTGCATCCCTCACATAACCCATTGGGTGTTTAGATAAGTTGATAATTTCACTTTCAAGCAAACGAGGGTTATTGGCTACGGTATGAATCGAATGTAGTTGTTCATGTTCAAATGTAATTAGAACTTGTGCAACAAATTTAGCAATGATTTCACGAGGGAGGTTTGGATTAGGCAGCAACCAAAAAATAGTGGTTGAGTCTTTTGACTCTGCAAATTTCTTTAGATACTCCACAGGCGTATTTGAATTTTGTGCCGCAGATGGATAGAAGTAGGTCTGCAACCTAGATGGTGCATGCGAAGGGTCTTCGCCTGGCATCGTGACATTGAGAAACCCCTCCGTCCAATTAAGGATTCTAGTTATGGCAGTGCCTGAAGTATTTGGATTACTTAAGACGTTCGCGACAGCCATTCTGCGATTGGTTGGGTCCAAGTGCTCAAAAGCATCCTTCTCGCTCAGCTTGTCCAAGATTTCAGCAGGCGTGCTTTTATTGTCAGAGAGTAAAAGCCTGCAATCAGGAAACTCATAAAGAGACGCCAAGATTGAAGGCGGAGTATTTGGGTCCCTAGCCGCTCCGTATCGCCAGTCCATAACTCAATTTAACACTGACTGACTGACAATAAGTATGTCAGGAGAGCGCTAGTGACATCAAGGAAAGCTAGGCTTGCCCAAGATTGCCAGTTCGAACACTCACAATAGGCGGATGCCCAAGAGCTCTCCTTGATGCCACCTCAATACTTCCAGCAATCATCATTCGCACAAATAGCGCTAACCCCAGACTTCGTTTCCGAGTAGTAAGAGAATTGACTCCAGGTTATTAACTCTGAGCTTCACACATTTATATAGTTCAGCCTAAATTATCTGTTATTCCCATTTCTCCACATTTCCTCTATCGTTCAATAATGAGAAGATTTCATTGGTCATTTGCAATTGCCACACTAATTTTCGGTTTCTTTTTAGGAACCTCGACGTTTGGAAGTGCTATAGCAGCAGACCCGACTAGTTCAGCCACATTTGAGCAAGGAGAAAGTCTAAAAGTCTGCATAGATAAGAAAAGCGGAGTTATTCGCGCTGCATCGAAATGCAAAACTATAGAGAGAGCATACGTTCTTGGAGGTCCTGGACCACAAGGTGAACCTGGTGAAAAAGGTGATGTTGGCGAAAGGGGTCCGCAAGGAGAACGTGGACAAATTGGTCCCGCTGGAGCATCGGCAACCTTACCTATTCTGAAGACTGAAGTTATCTACTATTTATCAGCAAATGATTTTTGTACGTCAACCAATGGTAGCGTTCCTTACGTTTCGCAAGTTTCACGAAGTCCCCAGACTAATTCCGTGACAGGTGTATACGGAGGTTCGTTTCGGGGTTGTTACACAACTATTTACAAACCTTGATTATGGACGGATTGAATAGGTTATGGTTATTTTTCAGTGGCTTGTAGGAGCACTATTGATGTTTGTCCTCCTTCCATTGTGCCTTGCGGCTATTTGGTTTGGGGTATCTGATAACTGGGTGAATACGCTAAGTATTCTGGGGGGAGTCCTGGGTCTTGCTTTTACTTTTTGGGCGTTGAGTAAGTTTAACTGGAGCTAGGTTGATATCTCACCAGGAATAAACCATTACGGTGATTTCAGAGCCCAACCTCTTAAAGTAGCGTCTGCACTTTGTCGGACTTCTTGACTAAACTCAAACTATGGCTAAAGCTTTTTCAGACTCAGAAGCCCGCAAGTTAATGATTGCTGCTGGATTTAAACCGCTTGTTCCGTATGCGAAATCCTCCACACCCTGGAAATCTCAATGCTTAAAGTGTAAAAAAGAAGTAAGCCCAACCTTAAATAATGTGAAATCAAAAGGCGTAACTTGCCAATTTTGTGCAGGCAATGCCGTTCATATTGATGATGTGAAGAAAGTTATATCAAAAGCAAAGTTAAAACCACTAGTGGATTTCCCAGGCGCAAAGAAACCCTGGAAATGTGAGTGTTTAGTTTGCGGCAAAACTGTGAGCCCTACCTTCTCCTCAGTTAAGCAAGGAGGGGGATGCAAGTTTTGTGCCCGTAAGAAGGTTGGATTGGCAATCAAAACTCCAGATTTAGAGGCGATAGCAATAATGCAAGCTGCTGGGCTTAAACCATTAGAAGCTTTTAGAGGTTCGGGAGTTCCCTGGAAATGTCGATGTGTGAAATGTAAAAGAGAGGTCACCCCCAGACTCTCAATGGTGAAGTCCAAAAAATCAGGTTGTGCCTATTGCGCAGGGGTCCGTGTTGATGAAAAAGAGGCACTGAAAATGCTTAAGAAGAATTTGCTCAAACCGTTAGAGCCTTATCAAGGTAACAAGCATCCCTGGAGGTGTATTCACATTCCTTGTGGCAAAATTGTTTCACCCAGGTATAACGGGTTGCAGAAGGGGCAAGGTCCTTGCAAGTTCTGTGCACACACTGCGGTTGACCCTAAAGATGCAGAGGCTTTGTTTCTTTCTAAAGACCTCAAACCATTAGTGCCCTATTCGGGAGATAGCAAGAAGCCCTGGCATTCGGTACACATCCCTTGCGGGAATGAAGTATCACCTACTTATAACATTATCCAGAGAGGCGAGAGCATTGGATGTCATTTCTGTAGTGACCAGTTCGTTGACCCAGATGAAGCATTTCAGTTTTTCGTAAGTAAGAACCTACAGCCTCTCATTCCATATCCTGGTTCTTCGAAACCTTGGAAGTCGGTTCATACGATTTGTGGCGAGGTGATTCAACCAAGATATGGACATATTCGAGCAGGGCGTACAGGTTGCCTAGTTTGTGCAGGAACCGTTCCGATTACCCAAGAACGCGCTTTCCAATTCTTTAGGAGTCGAGGGCTTGAACCTCAAGAACCTTTTCAGGGTCCTCACCATCCGTGGAAGTCGATTCACGTAGTTTGCGGAAAAAAAATTTCTCCGCGTTGGGCATCTGTACAGCAAGGTAACAATGGATGTAAATACTGCGCTGGCGTAGCTGTAGATATATCTGATGCAATTAAGTTGTTCAAGGAATCAGGATTAAGACCGCTAATTCCATTTCCTGGTGCAACCCATCCTTGGAAATCGATACACGAAGACTGCGGGAGAGAAGTATCGCCTCGATATAGTGGATTGCGCGCAGGACAAGGTCCTTGTCGCTATTGTGCTGGAACCTTTGTTGACCCCGATGAAGCAGCCAAGTTGTATAAACAACGCGGACTTGAACCTTTGGTTCCCTACCCCGGCGCTTCAACTGGCTGGAAGTCGACTCATAAAACTTGCGGGAGAGTAGTCAGTCCAACTTATGGATATGTAAAGATGGGTGGAGTTGGCTGTAGCTACTGTGCAGGTTTGGAACCGATTTCACCCGAAGCGGCAAGAAAGTTGTTTGTTTCAAGGGGATTCAAGCCACTCGAAGCATTTGTTAATACGAAAACTCCCGTAAGGTCAATCCATAAAGTATGCGGAAGGGAAGTTGCGCCCTCTTACGGTTCAATACGAACTGGTGGGGGATGTAAGTACTGTTCAGTCGGGGGAATTAACCTGACCAAGCCAGGGTTCTTGTACTTGATGACACATAAAGAATTTGGTGCTCACAAGATTGGAATCGGTGGATTTGCTTCAGCATCTAATCGGATAGAGCAACACAAGAAACACGGCTGGGAATTATTCAAATCAATAAATTTTAAAACAGCAGAATTGGCATATGAGGCGGAACAAGAAATTCTAAACTGGATACGCTTGGATTTGGGTTTGGCTCAATACCTAATTCTTGAGCAAATGCCTCAAGGGGGACACACTGAGACAGTGGATGCGTCCGAAATAGACCTGCCTACTATTTGGGCACGGGTTGAAGAGTTTAATAAGGTGCATAAATGACCGAAGAGAATTCTCCAGAGCAATCGGAGCAAGAATTTACAAGATGGCAAATCGTTAAGAGCGGAACAATATTGGTTCTACTTGTCACAGTCGCAATTTTCGGAATTTGGACACTTTTCTTTACAAATGACTCCAAGAAAGTGTTTGTTATTCAAAAGGTAAACGATGATTGTTTTAGACGATTACTCGTGACCTCAGAGGGCGGACCTGATGAGTGGAAGATGAAAGTCTGCATAAGTAAGAACAATGGATATGTGGATGAGAATGGAAAAATTATTCATCCTTAGCTTAGGGAGCGGGGCTTCGACAATTCGAAGCCACCGCCCACTAGCGATTTTCTCAACAGCCTAATGTTCAAACCATAGGGTTCCCCCTAGTTCTGTAGATGGTGGCGCCTTGGGTATTCTTGAATGGAGCTAGACCCACTTCCTCTGGTGTCAAACATTGTTGCCCACCCATTTTTTTTCTATCCCAATGTTTCTCCCAGGCAGCATCGGAGGAAAAATTTTTCCAACACATTGTGCAGACCTGAACATTCTGGGCTAGCATTTCACCCGTTTTGCTGTTTTTATGCACTCCTTGGTATCCCATCAGATACCCCAATCACTATCCAAAGTACGAGAATTAGACCTTGATTCGGCACTTTTGGTATTCGGAGTAGGGTCGAGAATAGTTGATACCTCATTCTCGTAATATGGCGTTAAATCAACTGTTAAGCCGAAGGCTTGTATCTCTAAATATATATTAAAATTTTTAGAGTAATATTTATGATTGGGAAAGTACGAAGTACTTTCCTTTATATTATTAATAGAGATATTATTCATTATTAGAGATATATAAGAGGTAAAAGCCCTGCTCACAGGGCACTTAGTAGGAATCATAAGTTCCATCTCCGATGGAAATATCATCAACTAATTCAAGAGATATAACTGCATAGTTCTCAACTACTGGAACAATTACTTCCTCGACTACCCCTGTAGGGGGATAGTCTGGTGCCCAATCATTGTTTTTACCAGACCAGGAACTATGAGTTCCGTGTTCAGGGCAATTTGCAGCATTCTTCTTATCTGTTTTCAGACTTATTAGTTCCATAGGAAAGAGCAGACAACGAATATTCGATGCAGAAGAAAGCACTCCTTGGCTTGCCATTCTCCTTATCTCATTTCTTATTTGCTTCTCGTCATAAAGAGAACCATCTTTTTTCTTCAGCAGTTGCTGAATTTCTTGAGGATGGAAGGGAGCGTGTCCTCGATTCGACACGCGCTGCAACCCCAACAGGAACAACCTCATATGAAGACTCAGTGAGGAAATATTCCGAGCAAGTTCTCCAGATTTCATCAGATAAATTCGACCAAACATTTCATTTGATGTGTGGTCGGTAAAAGGTTTATATATTTTTGGCAAAGTAAGCCCCTTTTCGGCAGGCAAAAACCTGCAAAGATAGTTGTGAATTTTCTTCGGTGGGGCAAAGACCGAAGCAACCAAGCCCGGACGTATGTAGTTTACCAAAGTCAAAAGGTAAGCGGAAGTTTTTAGACGACACACCCCAACATAAAGTGGGAACTCTCGACCTTGAGTTAACCAAGGAGTACCTGATTCAGTTTCCGAGCAGCATCTCTCAGGGGCTCTTCTGCAGAGTGAACATAAAGCCTTGATGTAATGGCACTAGAAGAGTGACCAAGCGTCCTGCTTATTGTTTCGATTCCGATACCTTGCGAATACATCAAAGTCGCCGCAGTATGCCTAGCATCGTGCAACCTTCTGCGAGGTATCCCACACAAACTTAAACACCGATGCCACTCATCAGAGTCAACCGTTGAAGAGCGAGGAGACCCAGCCACACGTGGAAAGACTAAATCCCATTCTTCCCAGGCTTCTCCTGCGTGCTCCTTCATTCGCTGAACAATTTCCTTCTGGCTCCATAGTGCCTGAATGCCCTCTTCCGTGAGGGCGATTGTGCGCATAGAACGTGCAGTTTTTAGACTCGTGAAAGTTGGCTTGTTTTCAACCAGTTGAATCTGAGACTTAAGGCGCAGTAATCCATTATCGAAATCAATATCCTGCCAACGCAGCCCTAATGCTTCACCTTGGCGAAGTCCACAGACCAAGGCAATGTGAAGTCTCGCAGCCATAAATGTTCCAGAGAAGGTGCTAAGCAACCTCCGCACTTCTTCGATAGTTAATGGCGTAAAAGTTGGTTGAACGCCTGTTGGGTTCTTCACCTTCTTCACAGGATTACTGCCAATGAATCCCTTGTCTTCAGCCGTAGCCAGCGCAATGGAGAGCAGCGCTCTTGCTTGTTGCATCGAACGAACTCCCTGACCTGCATCTTTCATAGCTCTCAAGGTCCGATGAATGTGGGACGAAGTCACCTTCTGCAACTCGATATTGCCAATGGAAGGATTGATGTGATTAATTGCGAGTGAGCGATAGCGCTTGAAAGTTGAGTGAGCGATTGATTGCTGATGTTCATCTACTAACCATTGAATCAAGAATGTGCCTAATTTGAGTCTCCTGGCATCCACTTGGTTATTCGAGTTCCCTAGATTAGGAAGGTTCACTAGTTTCTCTCGTGCTCGCTTCCTCGACTCTTGCGGATTGCTAGCCATAGCAGTGATGACATAGCCATTCTTTCGAATGACAGTCCTATATGAATTTCCTACTTTGTATGTGTGCCCATTTCCATTGGCTCTTCTTGCCATTTGTATTTCCTTTATCCCGCCAACTGCGGTTGCAGTTGTGGGATTGCGCCCTTTGAAATTAAGAATGCATACACAAATGCATACACATTCCTTTGATTCCTAGAACTCGGGCTTGAGCCACGCTCAATTGCCCGATATTTAAGAACTTAGAAAGTTCCCAAGAAGGACTTAAAATCCTTCCAGTGTCGGTTCGAGTCCGACTGGGGGCACATCACGAAGTTGTTGGTCCGAAAGGATATTGTGCCTAGATGACCAGACGGATTATTGGATTATTGCGGGCCTCGCACTTC